>Ga0256845_1003779_pt1 | contig 10052 bp, 14 predicted proteins | sample RiftiametaG_FD_189101 | JGI IMG/M metagenome (GOLD analysis project Ga0256845, IMG submission 189101) | Tube worm associated microbial communities from hydrothermal vent at the East Pacific Rise, Pacific Ocean - Riftia | ecosystem: Host-associated > Annelida > Integument > Unclassified ... | reverse complement strand
CGCTATTTAAAGGAACTTAAAATCACTCAAAGTATGAGTCGTCGCGGAAATTGTTGGGAGGATCTGCCCCGCTTCTTGGGTATAATGCTGTCATGGAAAGATTTTTTAGACGTTTAAAAACAGAAAGACTTAATGCTTTAATATTTATTAATCATTCATCCGCAAAGTCGATTATTAACACTTACATTCGATTTTACAATTATGAAAGATTACATTCAGCTATTGATTATTTAACACCTAGTCAGAAATCGCTAGAAATTAAAAATGTGGCTTAAAAACATTCCAATTATACTTGATCATTACAAAATCATCGGGGTTTGCTATGTCGGCTTCAGCAACAGCCTCTTTAATTTCCTGTACTTGCCATTCATTGTTCGCTAAAAATGATTTGAGGGCTTGCATAGTTAAATATGCCCTAGAGCGATCCGTTGCTCCAGCTAAATTTGAAAGGCGGTCATTAGTTTCGTCATCAAGACGAAGCGTCATAGTTGTAGACATTATGATTCTCCTGAGTTCGCTTGCATTCAGTATAGCACTGGCGCTTTATCAAATACATGAACTGTCTAAAATTCATTACATAACTGTGCAACTCTGTCAGCATTAATAAGTGTTGATAACAATAATTACAAAATGCATTCAATTCATCTATAATGAACGAATCGAACGATATTAAGGTGATTTATGCAAGCGCTAACAGCAAATGAAGCCAAAACTCAATTTGGCGATATGCTTATGAAAGTACAAAGAGAGCCTATTCAAATTAACAAGAACGGTAAACCTGTTGCGATTGTAGTTTCAGTTGAAGAGTACGAACAAATGGAAGCGTTAAAATTGCGCTTGCTGAAATCAAAAGCTGCCAAAGCACAGGAAGACATACGTACCGGTAATACGTCTGATGGGGAGTCGTTTTTTAATAAATTAGAAGCCGGTAAATATGACTAAACAAACAGCCTACTGACTAACCTCAGACGCTGAAACTGATCTTATTGATATTCGCCTACACACGTTAGAACAATGGGGTTTAAATCAATCACTTAAATATCTCTCTAAGTTAAGGGAAACACTGATCCTACTGGCAGAAAACCCAGCGATTGGAAAAGCACACTTAGATATTGGGGAAAATATATTCAGCTTTCCTTATGTCAGCCATGTCATTTATTACACATTAGATAATCATCGGTTGGTCGTATTTGCGGTACTACACAAAAACATAGTGCCATACCGCCATTTAGAAAGACGAAACACAAACTAGAACATTTCGGTTTAAAAAATTTTCGTGTTTTTTTATCGTTTTGAATTCAAGCATTTAAATCCCCATTGTATTTTTAATAATCACTTCCTTAGCCATTGGCATTTTATTAAGCGCTGACATAGCAAAATTTCTGAGCAATGTCACTGGCATGCTTTGATTAGCAAATAATTGTTTAAAGCCACTCATGGCATTTTGCATTAATAAATTTTCTGTTTTCCTTTCCCGTTCGAATGGCCGAAGGTTTTCTTTTTTACCAATATCTCTTTGTTGTGAAATTAACTTGTCTATTAATTTAGATAAGCAAGCAACATCTTGAAAACCTAAATTTACGCCCTGCCCAGCTAAAGGATGAATGGTATGAGCAGCATCCCCTACTAAAGCCACTCGATTAGACAAATAGCGTTGGGAATGTCTTTTTATCAATGGAAAGCCAAAGTGCTTTGAAACAGCGGTGACGTCACCAAGTTTTGATTCAAATGCGTATTGAAGCTTTTTTACAAACTCATCTTTACTTATATTTTGTATCTTTTCAGCTTTATCAGAATCCAATGACCACACAACTGAACAAAGATTTGGGTTAGCTAGTGGCAAAAAAGCCACGGGTCCATAAGGTGTAAATCTTTGCCATGCAGTATTTTGGTGCGACATTTTTGTTTTCACATTGGCTACAAAAGCAATTTGATCATATTCAGATTGTTTTAAATCAATCTTTAGTTTTTCTCTCACTACCGAGTTTGCGCCATCGGCGCCAATGACCAGTCTGCTTTTATATTCACACCCATCATTTGTTCTTACTAATGCATATTCTGAATCTTCTGAATTTTTCAACTCTTCTAGTTCAATTCCAAAACGGTATTCAACATTACCAAAAGATTTAATTCTTTTTAAAAGAGCGGCTTGGATCACTTTATTTTCAACAATAACGCCTAAATCAGGCTGAGCAATTTTGGCGGCTGAAAATTCAATTTTACCACTACCATCACCATCCCACACTTTCATTTTTTCGTAATGGGCTTGCCGTTGAGATGGAATATTCTGCCATGCTTTTAAGTCGATAAGAAACTGCCTATTTCCAGGGCTAATCGCACTCACTCTTGTATCAAAATTTTGATCACTAATGGTTTCATCTTTAAGTAGATCTGAATTCAAGGTAGCGTTAAGATCTTGTTTTTCTAACAGCAAAATCTTTAGTTCTGTTTTAGCCAACGCTGCGGTCATAGCTAAACCCACCATGCCACCACCTATAACAATTATATCGAACTTTTTAGACATTTTTATCTAACCTTCTATTTTCTGATTTTCTATTTTAAACCATGAGAGTAATTATTTTAATCTACGGGTAAGTTTAGCTGAATCACCATCAAAACCCATAGCAACGTTGGCTATTTTATTTTTTATAAAGGGCATTTTATCAACCAACCAAAGAGCCTTTGAACGAACTGAATTCAGTGGAAAAAAATCATTACTAAAAAGTCTGACTAAAGAATCTGTCGCACCGATGGTTTTATTCCAATCAGATCTTCTTTGTTGATAATATTTTTCAAGAAACTCTTCACTACCTAGATCTAATACTGGATCAGTTATTAAGGCGTCATTAATTGAATCAACTAGAGATGCGACATCACGTAAACCAATGTTAAATCCTTGCCCAGCTATTGGATGTAATGTGTGTGCTGAGTTACCTAACAACAATGTTCGACCGCTATAATTTTTTTCTGGTAAATGCAAAGATAGTGGATAGCTAGAACGTTCTCCTACTCGATTGATTTTACCTAATCGAAAGCCAAAACTTTTTTGAAGTTCACTTCTAAAAGTTTCATCATCTAGTTTCATTGTTCTTTGACAATGCTCTTCGTTTTGGCACCAAACTAAAGACATTCTATTACGAGTAAGAGGCAATAATGCTAAAGGTCCTTCCTGAGTAAATCGTTCAAAGGCTTTATTATTGTGTGATTTTTCTGTCGATATATTGGCAATAATAGCTTGCTGAGAGTAACTTGTTCTTTCTGTTTTAATTCCTGCCATTTTTGCTAGGTTAGAAAAAGTACCGTCAGCAGCAATTAATAATTTTGCGGATAAACCTTTTGCAGTAGTTTTCTGCTCTTTATTTTTTTTAGTATCTGCTAATAAAACAGTAATTTTACCGCTTTTTTGCGGCTCTTCTAAAGAGTCAATTTTAATGATTTTATTTGGGCAAAAAGTGATAATATTTTCAAACGACTTAACCGCATTCCATAAAACGGGTCCCGTTTCATCTAATGGGATCACCTGACCTAACGCATCCATTTCTCCATTCTTATTTGAGCATTTTTTATTTATACGCTCGGCTGAAAGACGAGTAAAACCAAAATGATTTTGCTCGGAGATATGAATATTTAAAATAGGTTCTGCCACAGGTTTCAATTTAGACCAAAGATCAAGCGACTTGTAAATGGCAACTGATGCAGCAGATAAAGCCACAGCGCGGGCATCAAAACTAGGGCTCGCATTTGAATCCACTTCAATCGATTCAACTAAAGCTATTTTCAGCGATGTCTGGCCATTCTTAATTTTAGCTAATGCTAAAGCCGTTGTAGCTCCAACCATTCCGCCACCCGCAATAATAATATCAAACTCTTCCATTCTCACTCTCTACTTGAGCTGTTCGCTAGGTCATTAGTTTCTCGATAGTCGCAACTTCTTTACTCACCGCTTTAGAAAGAACTTCATTACCTTTTTTGGTGATCGCTACATCATCTTCAATGCGAATTCCAATTCCCCACCATTTTTTATCAAGTCCTTTTGTATTAGGGGCAAAATAAAGTCCAGGCTCTACGGTTAGCACCATATTTTCTTCTAGGGTTCTTGGCTCTTTTTCAATCAAGTAATCACCCACATCATGTACATCTAACCCAATCCAATGACCGGTTTTATGCATGTAAAATGGCTTATAGGCTTCTTTATCAATTAGCCGCTCAAGATCACCTTTTAATATGCCCATTTTAACTAAACCCTGGGTTAAAATTTGCACGGCTTTATCGTGAGGGGCTGTCCAAGGATTTCCTTTTACTGCTTCTTTTATCGCTTCTTTATTCGCTTTTAATACCCAAGAATAGGCTTCTTTTTGTTCTTTAGAAAATTTTCCATTAATGGGGAAAGTTCGAGTGATGTCCGCCGCATAACCCTCGATTTCACCACCGGCATCAATCAGCAATAATTCGCCATCTTTTAGCTCAGCGTTATTTTCCACATAATGCAAAATACACGCATTTTTGCCACCAGCGACAATTGAATTATATGCTTCAGTGCGAGCGCCACCTTTTGCAAAATGATATTTTATTTCTGCTTCCATATCGAGTTCATTTAAACCTGGTTTACAAGCTTTCATCGCTTGGATATGTGCTCTTGCAGAAACGTCTGTCACTCTTCGCATAACATCTAACTCTGCTTTACTTTTAAATAATCGCATATCGTGCAAAACATAACTAAGATCGATTAACTCCCCGGGAGGATGAGCGCCACTTTTTACCTGTACTCGAAGCGTATTGATCCATGCCATCACACTGTTGTCAAAATCAGCATGATTACCAAACTCATAATAAATTCGATCTCGCCCTTCCATTAGACCCGGTAAGATTTCATCAATATCATCAATCGGAAAACAATCATCACAACCAAATTGTTTTATCGCACCTTCAGAACCATAACGTCGACCATGCCAAGTTTCCATTGTTTCATCTTTTTCTCGACAAAATAAAATGTATTCACCTTGCTCTCTTCCGGGCAATAAAACGATGACCGATTGAGGCTCGGGAAAATTAGATAAATACTGGAAATCACTGTTTTGCCGAAAAACATAATCGGTATCACGGCTTCTTACTTTTTCTTCTGCCGAGTGGATAATTCCAATAGAATTATTACCCATATAATTCATCAATTTACGACGGCGCCTAGCAAACTCTGTTTTGCTAATTAAGACTGAATTATTAAGACCTTCTACTTTCTTAATCATGCTAAATCCAATTTAATTTTTTTGAAAAATAAATACTTAAACTGTCAAACCTAAAATTAATCAGTTGAAACACTAGTGGATCGTTTTACTTTCAGTTTTATATGCTGGCAGTTCTGATTTAGAATTTCTAACCAATTCCATATAAATCATCTTTACCGCTACTTTAATATGTTCAATTAACGTCTCTAACGCCATATTTGCTTCTTCATTATCATCGTTTTCGATACTCACTTGGGATATTTCAGCAATATCCGTTAATGATTCTTTGATCTCTTTTTGAAGCGCATTTTTATCGCCAAATTGTAGTCCAAACCCTAATAGATAGCCTTGGCTCCAAAATGATAATGATTCTAATCGATCAACCATTGGATAACTATCGTCTGGGATCAATATTGGCGCTAATAAATCCTCATCTCCGAAAGCTTGATGAGTTTCCTCAACAAGCATCTTAGCAAACTGGCTCAATTCATTCGAAAAAGCATTATTCTCGTTGATTAGCACATTAATCTGCTCTAACCAACTCAAGCTTGTACGTTGTAAACCGGCTGAAATCATTCCACTTAAAATACCTTGGAACTCAGCGGCGGTTATTTCATAGCCTGCTTCAACTAATAATTCTTCAAATTGATCATAAATATCATTGATGTTTTCTTCAAATACACTCATTAATAAACTTATCCTAACTTGCTCTAACTTTATATTAACGGCAAGATGTTTGGTTATTTTTTACTATTTATGGGTAAAAACTCGTTTAAATACGCAAAATTCAAGATTTTATTGATTATACCATTGACCCATGAGCAGTTGCGCTCTATATTAAAATCATACCAAAAAACAACAGTTTGCCATGACAACCTCAAATCTTTCGCAACTTGAATCAAGTATTTCTAAGCTATTGGAAAGCTCTGAAGTGCTACAAAACGAAAATCGTCAATTGCGAGCTGATAGGCAAAATTTATTGGATAAAAATAAACTCGCCAGCGGCAAAATTGAAGCCATGATCAAAAAGTTGAAGGATATCAATTGATGGCAGATAATAACCATACAAATTTTGACAGTAATACCTCGGTTAATATTCATATAATGGGTAATGAATATCACATTGCAAGCCCAAAAAATGAGGTAGAAAACCTTGAAATAGCTGCTCGAGCGTTAGATAAGCGCATGAAAGAAATAAAGCAAGGTGGCAAAATTATTGGTTTAGAACGTATCGCAGTAATGGCAGCACTTAATTTATCTTATGAGCTAATGTTTGGTGATTCTACCAGCGCAGAAGAAACTGACGCAATTAACCAAAGAATTAAAAAAATTCAAGAAAAAGTAGATGCAGCTCTTGCCTCTACAGCGCAAACGGAATTGATTTAGTCTAAAACCCATCAATCATATAACACGGTTGTCATTCCGAAATAATTTGTATCTATTTTGTTAACATTAAACACTTAAATGATTGGATCTCTCAAAACATCTTACCTATAATTATTTCTCTGCCTGCTTTGTTCGTCAAGTTGTTGTAGTCCTTGAGCCGATAATCTCATCTCAGGGTATTCTTGTTAATTTCTGGTGTGCATATCCGTGCATTTCTTGCTTATTGGTTAGAAATGGAGCGGAGAGCCTAAATTAAATTACGGAATTCCCACCTGAACCTTCGGGTTCTTGGGCGAGTATAACTAACGGCACGGTGGGTAGATTCTCTTTTCTGACTAACTATTATGAATAAACAACAGCTAAAATCTGATATAAGACAACAAATCAGAAAAAAAAGGAATTTAGTCACGCCTTCAGAAAATTCTATTCTAGGTGCAAGACTTAACCAGCAGTTGATTCAACATAACCTGCTCACAGCACACCAAAATATCACTTGTTTTTTATCTTTTGACGGTGAGATATCAACAAATAGCATCATCCAAAATATTTTTAAATTAAACAAGTCATGCTATTTACCTAGGCTAATAATAAAAACAAAGACAACGCCAAATAAACTTCTATTTCTTCCATATAACCAAACAAGCACAATGGTAGAAAACCATTATGGAATTCCTGAAATTGATTTAGAGAACGAGCAGGCTATTAAAATTGAAAATTTAGATTTAGTACTAGCTCCATTAGTTGCATTTGACTTATCTGGAAATCGATTAGGTATGGGTGGTGGTTATTACGATGCAACTTTTGAATCAATTAAAGGTCAAACAAAACGACCAGAATTTATAGGTTTAGCACATGATTTTCAGGAAGTAGACAGTGTTCCAAAAGATGACTGGGATTTGCCATTGGATGGAATTTGTACACCGACTCGTTTCTTGAGATTTAAAAAATAATCGAATGTTACTATGAACGAGATTAGGGTATTTGTTGCTATCATTGTATTTTCAATTAGTGGATACATGGTTTTCGAATAGACTTCGATATTTAATTAATTTCATCCATGAGATTTAATATGAAAAAAAATAAACTCCTAAAAACGTTATTAAGTAGTCAAACTCTAATACTAGTATTTATTACTATTTTGAGTGCCTGTACTCCAAAATACATCAGTGACTATGATGAATATACAGACAGAGCAATCACATCTTTACAGCGAGAATTTGAAACATTTTTTGTGACCCTTGATAGCCTAGTAGATCGAGACAAATGTGAATGGATTAATCACAGCAGTTTTTATCACAGCTCAAAAATTAATATTAGTTCAGTCCAAGTTAGAGTGAAAGCAATAACCAAAAATAAAAAAACAATTGAACAGGTAGTCCTTCTTTCAAATAGTTTAAAGTCACTCGAAAAACTCCATAAGCTAGGCTGCTTTTCGAATGAACAAATTGAAAACCTAAGAAGTAACTTTAACTCTAGTTTTACAGCAATATTAAAACTAGAACTGGCAAAAAAACGTATTCAATAAACTTTTAATCAAGACATATCAATCGAATATTGGGAGAAGAGCGATGAGTTTAGATGTAACTGAACTTTCACTAAAAATGTTAGACGCGTTCAGAGGAGAACTATCAGAAAAATGGGCTGACGTAGAGGACTATGCTGAAACTGAATCAAAAAAACTTGCAGAAAATTTCGTAATGATCGAAAAATTAAAGCGTACGGGAAAAATAACTGAAGAGCAGGCAAAGTTACACCACGAAATCCAACGCAATGCTTCTCGCTCTGTATTACTAACCACTGAAGGTCTGGGGTTGCTTGCTGTAGAACAAGCAATCAATGCGGCGATGAGTGTGCTTAAAGAATCTGTCAATGGTGCTTTGAATTTTGCGCTTATCTAATCACCTTACCTATGTGAAAAAACAGAGAGTAATAGGCATAAAAAAACCTCCAATTGCTCAAGTCAAATTGAAGGTTTTTATCAATAAATTAGGAGGTGGATCTTTATTGATTTTCTGATTGCGTCTGTGTAACTTGATATTCATTAGCATTTGCAGCATTAACACTGCTCAAGCTAGAAAAAATCATACCAAGACCTAATAAGGCAGCCAGTACGACTAATATATCTGGTTTGCGTTTCATTTTGGTGCTCCAGTTCTTATTTTTTGTGGAGTCCATTACTTACTATCTTTCATTCCATGTTCATTTGTTTAAAGCAATCTGTCAGCAATTCATTTCCAAGCGATTAAGCCGTTGGTCTGAGTGACAGAGCTGATAAATGTACTCTTTTTTTGAAGAGGGATCAACCGCTTATTATCATTTCTTTGACATGATCTGGTAGCTTTGTCTCATTCTTGAACTCATTTTTACTATTACATAAGTTATCCACAAGCTTGTGCACAACCACCTATTTTTAGCACTTAATTAATTCTTATACTTGTCAGATGTTTCGCGAAAAACTCTCTTCTTATTTTGATTGGATATAAAAAGGTTTATAATACTCAAATTCAATGCGAAGTAATAACCTTAGAGAAATAAAGAAACACATGCCTACTCAAAAAGAATTAAAAATAGAAGCTGCAAGAGCCGCACTCAAATACATTCAAGATGATGAAATCATCGGTATTGGAACAGGATCTACGGTTAATTGTTTTATCAAACTTTTAGAAAATGAGAAGCACCGAATCAAAGCTGCGGTTTCTAGCTCTATTGCATCGACTAAGCATTTGGAAGCAATTGGCATAGAAGTGATTGATTTAAATGAAGCACATGAAATACCTATTTATATTGATGGAGCCGATGAGTCTAACTACACTCTTGAATTAATTAAAGGAGGTGGAGGTGCATTAAGTCGCGAAAAAGTCATTGCGGCTGTTGCTAGTAAATTTGTTTGTATTGCTGATGAATCAAAATACGTAGAGGTTTTAGGCAACTTTCCGCTCCCTATTGAAGTTTTACCAATGGCTCGAAGCTACGTTGCACGAGAGCTAGTAAAATTAGGTGGTGATCCAGTGTATCGTCATGGTTTTGTGAGCGACAATGGCAATATCATCCTTGATTTGCACAATATGGAAATTTCTCAAGCAAAAGTTTTTGAGGATCAAATTAATCAGATTACTGGCGTTGTGACCAATGGTTTATTTGCACAACGACCAGCAGATCATTTGATTTTGGCGACAAAGGATGGCATTAAAGAGTATTAATTAGGTAAATTTTCCAACAGAATGCGCTTAACATTATCGTCCATAACAAGGTGGATATCATTTTTTGACATTCCCATTGCTAGCAATTCCTGCACAACAAGAGGTAAGCCCGAAACTTCAAAAACTACTGTAATTGCTCCTTCAAAAACTGCAATACCGATGTTCCCACCCTGCTGATCTTCCCGTATCTGCGCGATATTTCAATTCTGTAATGTGACGTATTTATCAGAATTGTAAGTGCATT
>Ga0256845_1003778_pt1 | contig 10053 bp, 7 predicted proteins | sample RiftiametaG_FD_189101 | JGI IMG/M metagenome (GOLD analysis project Ga0256845, IMG submission 189101) | Tube worm associated microbial communities from hydrothermal vent at the East Pacific Rise, Pacific Ocean - Riftia | ecosystem: Host-associated > Annelida > Integument > Unclassified ... | reverse complement strand
CTTTGAGAACCCCTTCGTCCTCTCTAAATAAATTGGCGCTCGCAATGCCAAAATCCGCCACTTTTACGGCGCCATCGTAGCTCAAGAGAACATTTTGAGGCGACACGTCACGGTGCACAATATCCAAAGGCTCTCCCCGCTCGTCCTTTCGTTGGTGAGCATAGTGAAGACCTTTAGCTACCTCCGCGATGATATATGCGGCAACGGGAGCGGCAACGCGAGTTCCCTGAGCGATTGCGGCTTTTCCTAAGGCACGTAAATCGGGGCCATCGACATACTCCATACTCAGCAACTGACCGTCTTCGCCGTAGTCCTGAAAATCGTATACCTGAACGATATTGGGATGGTTCAATCGTGTCGCTAGTTGAGCCTCTGCAGCAAACATCACGCGAAAGCGCCGGCTCGTCACGTGCTCGGGCAGGATGCGTTTCAACACCAATAATTTGTATGTGCCCTGGGCGCCTCGTTTTTTTGCGAGGAAAACCTCAGCCATTCCTCCCAAACCCAAACGGCGCACGACTTCGAACTCAGCGAGCCTCCTAGGCGTCTGTGAATTCAATGAGAGAGAGAGCGGGGGAGATAAGCTCCCCGTCGACTCATGCGCTACTTCTTCATGATTGGGCCAAGGAGGTGGCAGATTAGTCGAAGGAGATGCCCCCTGGGAAGACGGAGCTGAGGACGGCAAAATAACGGAGGGGGGCGCCTGAGAAGCTCCCCCCATGCTCTTGCCCTCAGTTGACTTCCCCTGGTCGGGGCCACCGCTCTTGGGCCCTGGGTTGGTTTTCTCTTCCTCATTCATGTGCCGGTTGCACAATACCGCTCATTGTAGCCAGCATCCAACGCTAACTGGGGCCCTTCTGCCCCGTCTTGGCGAAAGACTGGCGCTTCTGCCTCCCCCTGCCTAAAACAGGGGGGTGAATCGCCTGCGTCCTCGTCTCCTCAGCCTCGTTGTGGCCCCAGCGGCCCTCGCTTTCTTTGCTTGGGGTTGTGCAAAGCCCCCCCAAACAATATCAGCCACCCCCGCAGAACTCCGCGAAATCGCCGCTGCCCCCCTCTCAGAGGAGGACTTTGCGGGAGAAACGCACCGCCTCCTCTTGAGTTCAGATCGCAGCGAAAAAACGAAACTACTCCTTGCAGGGGCAGTTCAGTACCAATTGAAGCGTGCTCACCGTCTTTTTAAGGGCGGACATACCCATCAGGCAGAAGATATAGTCACAGGAGCTCTGCTCCTTCTACGCCACGATGACGAACTGCTTTCGGCTACCCTGGGGCAAGAAGCTCCCCTTTTGGAGGCCGCCCACGCAGCTGCTCGCTCCGGTGACGCGGGACGTGCCGGAGCTCTCTATCAACTCACTCTCTTAGTAAGCCACGATAGCAAAACTCGCTCAGAGGTAAACAAACACCTAAAAGCCCTGACCAAATGGAATAAAAGCACTCAGGGCTCGACCGCTCTTGAGAAGATCGGGGAAAAAACCCGGCGCTCTTTGGCACGCTCTGTAGTTGACCCTAGAGCGGACTCGTACTTGACAGCTCGCGATGATGTCATCTCTTGGATGCGCGCCGCATTGGCCAGTTCAGCCGGAAAAGAGAGCCCCCGCTCTCGTAGTGAGCGAGACCTTGCGATGGAGGCATATCGAGCGATTCGCTCCGGAGCGCCCGCGTTGATCGCCATCAACTTACGACAAGGAACTCCCACGGCCGCAGTTCGCAGCCTGGAAGAAGCCGGTCTCGAACAGGCTATGCCGCCTGGCGTGCGCCGCATACTCGAACAAATCGGAGACGATGATGACCCCGAAGCATGGTTTGAGCTCTATCGACAGCTCGAAAGTATGCGAGTTGAGGGCGGCACAGAAACCCAACATCCCAAATATGTGGCCGATGGGGCAACTCTCTGGGCGGCTATCGGGCTCTACCGCAGCTCTCCGGGTAACTTTGAACATGCAATGCCCTTGGCAATGACCCTCGTCGAGTTTGGCATGCCTGAGGTGGCTTCCACCTTACTCTCCTCAAATAGCGATGATCGCACAAGCGACAAGGCCCTCTCGTGGGCTCTTTCACTGGTGTCGCGAGGGCTCATAGAACTCTCTTCAACCGACCAACTAAAAGCAGCACGCCGCAGCTACCAACAGGCCGATAAGTTACTGGCCATGGCACAAAAGAACAACCCACACGGTTCAGGACCAGCCCGAGCGCGCTACATTATGGCTAGCCTCGAAAGCCGTCATGGTTTTGTCGAGCGTGCATTGCCCCTGCTTGAAAAGGCCATCGCTCAAGAGCCTTTGCCCGAAGTTCTCTTACGACTCTCACATTTGCAAATTCAGCAAAAGCAGTTGAAGAAAGGACAACGAACAATCGAGCGCTCCATTCAGCTTGCTCAAAAATCAGGAGACCTACTTTTAGAGTCCCAAGGTGAAGAGGCTCTCTTTCGCCTTTACAGAAAAGAAAGAAAGACAGAGCAAAGTGCCGCTGCGCTCCACCGCTCTCTTGCAAGAATTCTCGTTCTGAAGAAGATGGAACTGAGCCAAGAGCACAGAGCAGCTGCCGAGCGTCAACTCGCACGGGTGCTCGAATATTATGGCGAAAAGCGTGAAGTTCGTGCTGCCTACGAACGGGCCTTAGAAGCCAGTCGGACCAATGCAATGGAGCTTGAGGTCACTCTTACTGAGATGGCACGCTCAGCTCTCACTCATGGTGACCTGCGCCTCGCCCGCAGGGCCACTCAGAGCGCGCTCGACTTAGGTCTGCCACCAGAAAACACGATCTACATTGCTCTTTGGCTTCATCTACTCGAAAAGAACCAATCGCCCCCCATTCAAAGTTTAAGCAGGGAGATCTTTAGCCAAGCCAAAGAAACTCAGGGCTGGCTAGAATATTTGCGAAAGTGGGGATTGAGCGAGGTGGATATTACTCACCTGAAAGAGCGCGCAAGTGGCATCCCTGAGAATGTCGAAGCCGACTTCTATGCGGTGTTGAACCGCAAAAAACTGGATGAAACAGCTCTAGCTAAAGTGGCTGGAAGCCCGGCTATCGAACTCATCGAAGTGCGTATCGCTCAGGACCTCCTCGCGCAAAAAGTCTCCCTGAAATTACCCCAAGGCGTGAAGATCACTTCGAGAGAGTGAGAAAAAGACGCCTATACGCTTTTCGGCCCACGGCCAAGAAGCCCTTGGGCCAACTCATCTCCGAGTTCTCGTGCCAATAGCTCTTCAACAACGACCTCCGTCGCTCGACGCTCGGCCTCGTCGACATACTGAAACTCAATGCCCATACCTGCAGGGTTTGCCTTGCTTGAGTCCTCTGGCTCCGTCGTCCAAATAACTCGTCCATTGAGACGCAACGGCTCTGGCAACCCCGGCACTGTCAGCGCAAACACAAATTCAGTTCCTAAAGCCAAGGGACGTTCCGTTCCGATGAATCTACCCCCTCGAGATATATTCTTTGTATAGTCCGCAAAGAACGAGTTCACCCGTTTGTAAGAAACCTTGAGCTCGATTGGTGCTCTATCAAGTAAACGCCTGTCATCATCCATTCCCGCCACAAGTGGACGCTAGGGCACGATGGGCTTTGATTCAATATGCAACTCATCTTGGTCACGCATCTGCTTTTCTTGCGCTTCCTCCCTCTAGAGAAAATGGGATAGTTCACACTTCATCAGGATCGTATAGGCTCGCATGCATCCATGACGAATTTAGCCAGTATCAAAAGTCCCGTCGGTTTTATCGGCGCCGGTAATATGGCCACAGCCCTCATGCGGGGCATGTTGAAGCAAAATTTTCCGGCTTCCGAAATCTACGCAACCGATCTGGACTCAAAGAAGACGCAAGCTCTCCAAGAGTCTCTAGGTATTCATGCGGTCGCTGAGGCTGGAGAACTCATCAAGAGTTGTCCAATAGTATTTTTGGCCACAAAACCACATGGCATCGTCCCCCTTCTTAAAGAGCACGCTAAACTTGCAACGAGCGACTCAACTCTTTGGCTCAGTATTGCGGCAGGAGTCACCACCACAACAATCGAAGAAGCCCTCGAGAGCGGTGCCCGCGTCATACGAATCATGCCCAATACGCCCGCCCTCGTGGGCGAAGGTGCCAGCGGCGTCAGCGCAGGAATCAACGCGTCCCCCGGAGATGTTGCCCTTGCCCGTCAGCTCATGGGTGCCGTTGGTATCTGTGAACTTATCAATGAATCCATGATGGACGCCCTCACGGGAGTATCTGGTAGCGGACCGGCCTACGTATTTCTTGCAATCGAAGCCATGGCCGATGGTGGTGTGCGCGCTGGGCTTCCCCGCCCCACCGCTTTACGCTTAGCGGCACAAACCATGAAAGGAGCGGCGGCTCTTGTTCTTGAGACCGGCAAACATCCAGGCGAACTCAAGGACATGGTAACTAGCCCGGGGGGTACCACAATTGCTGGTGTTGCAGCCCTCGAAGCCGCGGGTTTTAGAAATGCACTCATTTCTGCGGTCACTGCGGCAGCAGGCCGCTCAAAAGAACTCTCAAAGAAGTAGAGGCTCGCCCCCTGAAAAGGGGGCAATCTTCGGTACCAGGCCCTCTTGTCGGTGTGAGCTTCTCTTGGGTTTCGTTTCTTCCTGTGAGTCATTGGGTAAAACGAAGATTCGTAACTGCTAGGTGAATGCCCTGAGGCTCTGCTGAGCAGGTGCACTCAATGACAGAGAAGCTCGACGCGGTTGCCTCGGCTTTCTACGTTCAGCACACTCAAGGGAATCGAATTTTCATGGGCTCTGGCTGGCGTTGAGCTCACTCGAGTACGAGAACGCCCGCGCAGAGCATCAATGCAAGGCTCACCATGACCTACTATCCAACGAGCACGTAGCGAATTCACTCTCAAGATCTCCCCCTGAGCATTTTCCAAATAGGGTGAAATTGTCATGGCACGATCCACTATAAATCCCACGGCTTCACTCACGCAGGCCCGCGGACGCTTTGATTGAAAGGGCACAATTAGCGGAGAACCCAACGCTCCTTGGACAGAAAGCGGGTAGACAAATAGCCCCGCGTCCCCCTCCATCGAAATACCCAAGTCCCCCGAGCCAGTGCGTACCAATTGCACGTTTCGCCCTCCCCCACCCAAGGCAAATCGACCAATCAAGGTCAAGCCTCCGTTTTCCAGTCGAAAAATGCTGACCAAGTCCCCCGATTGAAATGCTGCATACCAGCGCCCCCGTGCCTGAACTGCGCTCAAAAGGTTACGTAAACCCTTCTCTTGCGCCCCCACAATTCGCTCCAAAGCTTGGCTCTCAAAAAACGCGATCAAGCCGGCGCTATCGTGAGTCTTTAAAAGTAAGACTCCCCCGGCGCCACCTGGGTCCATCGCTCCTTGGTGAAAACTGCTCCCTCGATCTAAAAGCCCCATAGTCGACTGAGCATTCAAGCTTGTTGGAAACAACTGCGCTGTCACGCTCGATCGCCGTACATGTTCGGGCGACCACGGATCAATAAACGCAACCTGTGATCGAGCCTTTTGAGTCCAACGTCCTAAGCTCGGGCCCCAAGTATAAAGCCTGTAAAAGTCCCCCGAAAAAGATGCGGAGAACCCGTCCTCCCCTGCTCGCAAGGTCGGAGCCTTTTCCTCCCAAAAAGAAGCAAATTCTTGACTACTCTTTGCAATACCAGGCTTGGTAAACACTCCTCCCTCAGAGCAAGTGAAGTGAAAACGCGAACGTTTCGCTTCTAAAAACTTGAGAGACTGGGGCAAAGCGCGGGGTGTCCCCGCCTGAGCCTCCCAGCCCCAGCGAGTCAGTGAGCCCAATATACAACCCACCTCAGAACAGCCCATCTGCACCTGTGAAACGTTGGAGCTAACCTGAGCCAAAGCTCCATCCCCTGAGCGATAGGGCCAAGAAACTTCCTCGAATAATCCACCACCATTCACGCTTTGTTTGGCAAATCCTGCGGCACCCCACACCATTGCTCGCTGGGCATTTAAGAGTGCTCGGGAAAGAGGTCGTTGAATTGCACCCCAAGAGGGGGTTTCTCCCTCCCCCAGTACCAGACCAACAAATCTCTCACCTAATACTGCCCAGAGTGACACTTCCCCTTCAACCACCGCGCCTTGGGGCAAAAGAAGACCATGCTTCAAAAAGTCGGCTAAGGTAGGAGACTCCGGTAGTTTCCACGATCGCCTGGCCAGGCGATCAGGCAAAGACTTGCCACTAAGTGGTAACTCATAGGCAGAAAACGTTGAGCTTTCCCTCTGAAAAAAAACAAAGAATGCCGTGTCCTTCCCCAACGCAACCGCGCGTTGCTCGCTTTTCCTAAAGCCCTCTATTCTATCGCCCACCCTCAGAGTGCGCGTTCTGTTGCCCGCCAACAAACAAAGGGAATCTTTGTCAGCCGCACTCGCGCACGCCCCCGCAAAGAGTACCTTTCCCGACCCCTTGGCTAAAACGCTTCTACGTCCAGGCAGTGTGGCTACTCGTCGAAGAGGCTCAGGGACATTCTTGCCCTTGTCTTGGAGCGTAAAAATCTCAGCATTTGACCCAGGACACACGAATACGGGGTTACCAGCCCCTCCGGGTACGCCCCAACAGGCGTCCTGGACGGAGCGAGCCCCATTTCTCAGCAGCGCACTCGCTCTCTTACTCACCAAAAGATAATTACCGTGCTCTCCGCGCAACAACCCTCCTGCATGCAAAGCATAGGCGACGCCCGAAGACAGAACGCCATGAGATAGAAGCCTTTCGTAGCCTCGTGCGGCCTCATTTCCGCCAAGCGCTCCTGCGCTCAAAGCCAGGGGCAACTCTTGGCGAAACGCATCCATCAAGCGAGCCTCGTCGATGCTCGCTTGGGGGGCTTGATGCCCAGACAAAGCGCGCTCATAGGTGAGGCTTAAGGTATTCTTCGAGATCGGCCGCAACAAACCCTCATCGGATATCTCCGAGATACCCTGCGACGAATCGACCAGAAGAGAGTTTCCAGATAAATTATAGTGAATCGAAGTAGCCTCGCGCAGCCTTTGCCAGGTATGTCCTGCGTTGTTCGTAAAAAGAATTCCCACCAAGGGCCCTCGCACTAGACCTCTCCGCGCCCCATCAAAGGAAATCCCCTCTAGGGAGACCAATGGGGGCAGGACTCCCCAGGGCAAAACTTTTCCAGTAGCCACGTCAAGGGCCATTTGCACAGTGATACCCAAGACAAAAAGTCTGTCGGGGCCAGGCTCAATATGGCGCACAAAAAATGGCACACGGGCAAAAGGAATTAGGGGGCCAGTCCAAGTTTCGCTTCGATAGAGAGCTGTCGAGGTAGAGCCGTCACGGCCAATACCCTGAAAAAAGAGAAATCCGCCGCCCAAGTGCCGCGGTAACGCCATGCCTCGGGGACGTCCACCGGCAGGAAAAACCTCGCGAGCACTACGAATACCTTTAGGTTTGCGCTCAATCCTCAGACCACTCTCAATCCAATATCCCTCCTTCTGAAAAGCTGACAGAGGCAAAAAGCCCCCAATTGGGGACCTCGCCTTTTCCTTCAGCGCTGGGGAAATAGGCTCATTACTTTTGTCTTTGCCTTTGCCGTCTCCAGACAGGAGCACCAAGGACAAAGCAAAAAAGAGCATTTGAACTATTCGTCGCCCCCCCCCTTCTACCCTAGTTTCACCACTCACCAACCGCACAGAGCAAGGCATCATTCCAATCATCCAAAAGAAAGGGGATCGCTTTTTCTCGTGAGCGTCTCGATCACAAACGCATGTTCATTTTCGTCATCGGCCAAGCAGTGACGGTCCACGCTCACATTCCAATCGTCAATAGAAAATGGAGGAAATACAATGTCGCCCTCCACCTTTGCAAGCACCCTCGTTCTATAAAAGCAATGGGCGAAGGGCAAAGCCAACGCATAAATCATCGCCCCACCGATTACAAAAGCTTCTGACTCGCCCATTTTCTCGGCGATGCGCAGCGCGTCCGTAATCTGAGTTGTGGTTTTGCAGCCCGCAATTTGTAAAGTAGCATCACGAGTCACAACAATATTTTCGCGCTTGGGTAAAGCACGCCCCATTGCGTCAAAATTCAGCCGTCCCATAATCACCGTGTGCCCTTTCGTCTTGGAGACGAAGTGACGCATGTCTTCGCGAATACGCCAAGGGAGGTCATTGTTGCGACCTATTGTTCCGTTCTCTGCCACTGCGGCGATGAGACTAACTTTCATAATTACAACCCACGAAGTCAAAGAGAAAAGAGAAACATAAACACATCATACAGAAATGGGGGCTGCAATATGCGCCTCGGGGTCGTAGCCACGTAATTCGAAGTCTTCATACTTGAAGGAGAAAATATCCTTCACCTCCGAGTTAAGCCCCATACGAGGAAGCTCCTTCGGCTCGCGGGACAATTGTAGCTCTGCTTGCTCTAGATGGTTGAGGTAGAGATGGGCGTCCCCCAAAGTATGTACAAAGTCTCCTGGCTCAAGACAGCAGACTTGCGCCATCATCATCGTCAGCAAAGCATAGGAGGCTATATTAAAAGGCACCCCCAAAAACACATCAGCGCTCCGCTGGTAGAGCTGACAGGAGAGCTTACCCTCAGCTACGTAGAACTGAAAAAGACAATGACAGGGTGGTAGGGCCATATTCTCGATATCGGCCACATTCCAGGCGCTCACGATATGGCGCCGAGAGTTCGGGTTCTCTTTTAAAGAGCTAACCAATTGGGAAATTTGGTCGATATGCCCACCTGTGGGAGTTGGCCAATTACGCCATTGGTGACCATAAACTGGACCGAGGTTCCCCTCGTCGTCAGCCCAATCGTCCCAAATACGCACCCTATTTTCTCGAAGAAACGAGATATTCGTATCCCCCGAAAGAAACCATAAAAGCTCAATAATAATTGAGCGTAAATGCAATTTCTTGGTCGTCAAACAAGGAAAACCCTTGGATAAATCGAAACGCATTTGATGACCAAATATACTCTTGGTCCCGGTGCCGGTACGGTCCCCCTTTTGGACACCTTGATGAGTAATCAATGAGAGTAAATCGAGATATTGTTTCATTGTCGATTGCTGGATCTGCTGAACATGCCTCTGCGGAGACGAAAGACCCGCAATGTCGAGGTTCTATCTTACCTTATCCCAGACAACCAAGAAATTGTTGGCAGGCATCTGCACAGGCTCCCTCGCTTGTAGATCAAATAATGCGGCAGTCTGGCGCAACATATCCAAATCTCTGATGCCCCAAGAGGGATTTCTCTCCCGCAGGGAGGCATCAAAACGTTCATTGCTAGGGGATGTGTGCATTCCCCCCACCTGATACGGGCCGTAGGTAATCAAAAGCCCACCTGCAGAGAGCACATTTCCTGCGCCTGAAAAGAGTCCTTTGACGGCCTCAATCGGGGCGATATGCAGCATATTTGCGCTAAAAATAACAGCGGCACTCGCCACAGGCCAGCTGGCTTCCAGCACATCAAGATGCAAGGGGGGTAAGAAGTTCTCTAAACCGCAGGCATTTTGGCGTGCTTGCAGCCCTTTCAAGTGTTCAGGGTCGTAATCGCTGGTTTGAACAGAAAAATGTGGGAGCCCCCGGGCAAAGTGTTCGGCGTGCTGCCCTGTGGCCGAAGAAACTTCCAAAAACAGCCCCCCTTGGGAGGGTAGAACCCTCAACAGTTCATTCAAAATGGGCTCTTTATTTCGCTCCGGTGCCCCCCAGATTGCTAACCCATATTCATCCACGTCGTCCGCCATCAGCGCACTTTGAACCTGACGGAATAAAAAGCAAGACCTATGAATGAATGAATGAATGAATGAATGAATGAATGAATGAATGAATGAATGAATGAATGAATGAATGAATGAATGAATGAATGAATGAGTGCGGCGGGCCGGGTACATCTTCTTGCCTGGACGACTCCTACATTGATCACTCTCAACTACTTCGAATGAGCGCAAGGCAAGTCAATCGTACCGCACTCGGTCTCACGACTAAGGAGGCCGATCCTAATAACCTTTCCAACTATGATTGAGGAGTGAGTTCATAGTTCCATTCGCCGCGTTCATTGTCGGGGGCGAGGGTGAGACCCTCCATTTGCGCCTTGGACACGACAACTCC
>Ga0256845_1003777_pt1 | contig 10057 bp, 8 predicted proteins | sample RiftiametaG_FD_189101 | JGI IMG/M metagenome (GOLD analysis project Ga0256845, IMG submission 189101) | Tube worm associated microbial communities from hydrothermal vent at the East Pacific Rise, Pacific Ocean - Riftia | ecosystem: Host-associated > Annelida > Integument > Unclassified ... | reverse complement strand
AATATTAAATGAATATGCTTATCCGTTTGTTTGCCTAAAGTTTGAAAACTTGAGGCTGAAAGCCTCTAAAACATTAGTACAGGGCAACGCCCTGTGTTTAATGTGGTTTTGTGAAACTCAGCCCTGTAAGGGCGGAAGAGTTGATAGGGTAAGTATGCGGATAAGCATTTAAAAGAATATTATTTGGTATAATTATTTACAGTTTAATAAAGATTTATTAAGCATAATATTTGAATGGTTATATTAATTACTCACTAAATTCGTGGTAGAACCTAATTTTTACAATAATTGCCAAAGATTACAAGATTTCTGAATCTCCACTATCCATACTGCCGTTGCTTCTGTTGTTTCTTTTGGCTTTGTAGTTATTTATTTTGTAAGTAAGCGTAAGCATTACAAAGGGTGTGTGTGGTTTGAAGTATGTGTATTGGTAAAAATCTTCGCCTTTTGATACAAATTCGTGTTTCCAAGTGCCAAACAAGTCGCGAACTTGCAGTGTAGCCGACATTTTTCGTTTAAAAAAATCTTGTTTGTATGCGGCACTTGCCGAAAAGAAACCTTCGGATGTGCCTTGTGCTCTAACCGATTGACTTTGATACATAAAATCGAGCTGAAAGCGTGAGCTTGTTCCTACTTTAAAAGTATTGTTAAATCTAGCGTTCCAGCTGAAATTATGTTGTTCAAACGGCTTGTCGTATAATGTGCCTTTCAGGCGATAGTCGTAAAGGTCGCCCATAAGGTTTGTTGTAAACCATTTTGCCGGCGAGTAGCTTACCATAAATTCAACACCCAAAGAGTAATCGGTTCCTGCATTTACGTAAGTGTGAAGAAACATACTGCTGTCTTCGCTGTAAGGTGTCATCACACGTTCAATTTTGTTTTCGGTAATGCGATAGTAGCCTTCAACTGAGAAAAAATTACGTTTCTGAAACTTTTTTTGATAACTTAAATCAAGCGAATTTATATATTCGGGTTTTATGTCGGGGTTTCCCTGACGCACATTGTAAGCATCTCTGATTGTAACAAACGGTTCGAGTTGATAGCCGCGAGGACGGTCGATACGACGGGTATAACTTACCATTATTTGCTGTTCGGCAGGCATTTTGTATGACAGGTGCAGTGTGGGGAAAAAGTCGGGGCGGTCAATTTTAAATTTTTCACCTGTATTGGTCAGTTCCATTTGGCGATTGGTATATTCCATACGTAATCCGGCTTGGTAGCCGAAATCGCCGTATTCGCCGGCAAGCAGTCCGTAAACAGAGTGTATGTTTCTGTCGTAAACAGTGTTGTAACTGTATTTATCCATAAAAATATACTCATTATTCAGAGTGTCGTAATTATAAATTTTGTTATCAGCATCACTGTTTTCTATTCTTGTTTGCCAGCCTGCTTCTATCTTTCCGAATTTTGTGGGAACAGTATAGTCAAGTTTCAATCGCAAAGTAGAACCCGGTCCGTCTTCGGTCGATTTTTGCGAAGACTCAATGTCGTAATCAAGTTGTCGCCTGATATTTTCGGTTGTTTCGTCAAAATTTCTACCGTTGTAGTTTACTTGGGCTTCTAAATAATGTGTTTTTTCTTTATTAAAATGGTGTTTAAAATCAAGGTTTGCTTCGTAAAAATAGCCGTCACGCGATGAGTTATCGTCGGTAATATAAAGCATCTTTTCGGGACTGTTATCAAAATATTCTTGATAGTTTTTTTCCATATCTCTACCTCCCGAGCGTCCGCCAAATCGCAATCCTATTCCGAAAGTAGTATTTTTCGACAGGTTTTTGTCAAAACCGCCTTTTATGCTGTATCGCGAACTGTAAAATTCAAAGTCGCCGTTTGAGTTTACGTGATAATTGTTATTATCTTCATAATATACATCACGGTTGTATTCCAAATCGCCCAATCGGTAGCGGTAATTATAATCGCCGCCAATGTAAAAATGTATTTTTTCTTTTCGTGTGTCAATGGTAAAATCGCCGCCATAATTATTAAAACGGCCGCCGTTTACGTTTACAATTCCGCTTGTTCCTTTTAGTTTATTCTTTTTTGTAACAATATTAATAATTCCAGCTGCTCCATCGGGTTCGTATTTTGCCGATGGGTTTGTTATTATTTCAATATTATCAATGGCTCCCGCAGGAATTTGGCTAAGAGCATCGCTGGGGTCTAATACAGTTGGTTTGCCGTCGATAAGAACAGTAAATGAGCCGCTTCCGCGAAGAGTTACATTTCCTTCAATATCAACTTTTACCGAAGGAATGTTCTCTAAAATGTCAACCGCCGTGCCCGATTTTGCAGCCAACTGCTGACTTACGTTTACAACTTTTTTGTCAATTTTATATTGAACGGCTGCTTGGTCGGCAACTACATTAACCGCATTTAATTCCTTTACGTTGGGTGCAAGTTTAATATTGCCCAAATCTATTTTGTGTGTTTTATGGTCGAATTTAATATCGTTTACGGTAATGGTTTTGTATCCCATAAATGTAATTGTAATATAATAATCGCCCGGATTTGTATTTTTTATTTTAAAATAACCTTCACTGTCGGATATTCCGCCGTCAATCAGTTTGTTGCCGGTTTTGCTGTAAAGTGCAATGGTGGCATATTCAACAGGTTTGCCGTCACTGCTGTCAATAATAGTTCCGGTAATAAATCCTTTGTCACCGGTATTTTCAGTTTTGGTTTCGGTAGCAAAACTTACAATGGTTGTTATTATTAAGAATATTGATAATAATTGTTTCATCTGTTTATAATTTATTTTTTAGTTGTCAGATGGAACCGCCTGATGAAAAATAATCATTGTCGTGTGTGTTAATAATTATTTTTATCATGCTTGTTTCATCTGTATAAAATTTAGTAAACGTTTGATATTGAAAAATAATTATCTCCGATATATTTTGGAGAATAGTTTCATTTTTTTATTAAGATCTTAATTAATTACAAGTCGCTTTAATTTTAATTTAGTTACAATACATATTTTTTACTGTATTACGATTTGTTAGACATCTTTAAAATTGAAAACTTGCGGTGCAATGAAAAATTTTTTTCGCAACAGCGAAAAGTTTATATTTGAGATTAATTATGCAATGGTTCAATGATGTAATGATTTAATGATACAATGATGTAATGATATAATGATGTAATGCGACAATGCGACAATGCGATAATGCAGAAATGCGATAATGCCAAAAACTTGTCCGCCTCAGGAGGATGCAGAAATAAGCACGGAGCCTGGTTTACTCCGAAGGATTTCGGAGAATTTATTTCGGAGGCTGAGCCTGTCGAAGCCGGATTAGCAACGAAGAAGAAAAGTAAATTAGTGTTAATTAGTGTAATTTGTGACTAAAAATCTTTGCGTCTTTGTGTCTTTGCGGTAAAAGCATTTAAAATCTTTGTGAAACTCTGTGTTCTCTGTGGTGAGATTGAGTTGAAAGTTCTTAAAGTTTGTAAAGTTGAAAGTTGTTTAATGATACAATGATGTAATGATTTAATGCGATAATGGGTTGACAATGGGAAATAACAAAAAATTCTTAATTTCCTAAAACCTTAATTCTCTTAACTTCTCGTACGTTTGTATTAGAATTAAATAGGACTATTTTTATTATTATTTTTGTATTATAGTAATTAAAAATGGAGAAGATAAGAAACCTCTTATAATAAGATACATAATTAATGATATCGGCATTAAGAATTGCTCTTGTCTTCTGTTTCCTTACGAGTTTGGACAAAGTATTTAATGATATACTTCAAGGTATAATCAAGAGTAAAAAGACGAGAGAAAACTGTGAAGGAATTCCATAAAAAATAATTAAAATTATGAAACAAGTAGTCTTAAAACAAAATGTTGGAATTGATATTTCCAAAAATGGTTTTGCGGTAGCGTTTATGTATTTACTTGATAATCAACGGGTAAAGATTAAAGGGACAAGAAGTTTTAGTAATAATGAAAAGGGATTTTCAGAGTTTTTAAATTGGTGTAGCAAATTTCAAATAAAAGGTCTTTCTTTGCATTTTACAATGGAAGCAACAGGTGTTTATTATGAACAACTTGCATATTTTTTAAATCAAAAACGCTTTATTATTCATGTTGTATTACCTAATATGGCTAAGAAATTTGCACAGAGTTATAATCAAAAAATTAAAACTGATAAAGCAGATGCAAAGGTACTTGCAATAATGGGCATAGAACGTAGTTTAAGGATATGGAAACCATCTTCTGCCATTTATAGAAAACTTAGAGCTTTAACAAGAGAGCGAGAACTGCTAATTGTAGAGCGTACTAAAATTAAAAATCAATTACATTCCCAAGAGCATTCTGTTAATGCTGCAAGAACAACCATTGCAAGGATGAAAGAGCATATAAAATACATAAATAAACTACTTGAGAAAATAGAAAAAGAACTGTATAAAGAAAGTAAAAAAGATCAATTAGTGTGGAATAAAATTGAAAAAATAATTAGTATTCCTGGTGTTAGTTTTATTACAGCTATTACAATTATAGCAGAAACACAAGGGTTTGTAAATATTAGAAATATTAAACAACTAATAAGTTATGCGGGATATGATGTAAGTATTAAAGAATCAGGAAAATGGAAAGGTAAATCAAGAATATCAAAAAAAGGTAACAGCCATATTCGCAGAGTATTATATATGCCTGCTATTGTATCAGTACGTTATTCAGAGCATTTTAATAATTTTTATAACCGAGTTAATAAAAATAAAGTAAGTACTATGATTGGAGCAACAGCAGTGCAACGAAAACTTTTAGCATTAATATATACTTTATGGAAAAACAACACTACTTATAATGAAAAAATACAAAATGTAAAATTAGTAGCTTAATTTTGACTTCGGGGAATGATGAGTCCAAGTCTTCTTTTTGCTTACTTGCGAAGCAAGTATAAAAGTAGTGAGAGTATAACTCTCACTACACAAGATAGACTTCGGTACAACGAATCGCCCAAAGCCTTCTTTTTGCTATTGCAAAAATAAAAAAAATAAATAAATAAATTTGGATTTTAACACAGTATCTTAATGTTAAAATAAAAAATGTTTCAAAACAAAACAATATGCATATTTCAATAATAGGTTCGGGAAATGTCGCCACACATTTGGCATTGCATTTAAAAAAAACAGGTTATAAAATCGGCACTGTTTACAGCAGAAATATTGCCAATGCAAAAGAGCTTGCAAGCAAAGTTGACGCAAAGGCAGTTGATAAAATTGATAAAATTAACACCGACAGCGATATTTATATTATCAGCGTAAGCGACAGTGTGGTAAGCAGTATTGTAAAACAGATAACCTTTGAACCGAAGTTAATTGTTCATACAACAGGAAGTATTGATATTAATGTATTGGCACGGTTCAAAAATTACGGCGTTTTATATCCGCTTCAAACATTTACCAAATCAAAAAACATCGACGTAAGTAAAGTTCCGTTTTGCATAGAAGCCAACAATGCCGAAGTTTTGCAACAAATAAAGGAGTTAGCAGATTCTCTTTCAGATTCTGTTTACGAATTAAATTCAAATCAACGCCTTCAATGTCATATTGCTGCTGTGTTTGCCAATAATTTTACAAATTATATGTTTGCTGTTGCCGAGAGTATTTTGCAAGAAAAGAATATACCGTTTGAAATAATTAAACCGCTTATACAAGAAACTGTCGATAAAATAATGCAAATATCACCGCATCAGGCACAAACGGGACCAGCCGTAAGAAACGATAAAATTACAATTGACAAGCATATTGAGATAATAAAAAACAAAGATTTTAAAAAATTGTATAGTTTTGTAAGCGACAGTATAATAAAGTTAAAAGAAAAATAAATTTATAATTGGATTTATTGAGGAAGAGATAGCACAAAATTAAAGTGTATAATGGATGAAAATAAAGATATAATTATCTATCAAAATGGAGAAATAGAAATAAATGTTTCGGTAGATAAGGATACTATTTGGTTGAGTAGTGAAAAAATTGCAATGTTGTTTGGTGTTCAAAGACCGGCAATAGTAAAACATATAAACAATATTTATAAAACTAATGAATTATCAAAGATATTAACCTGTTCCATTTTGGAACAAGTTACAAAGGACGGGAAAAAGAGAAAGAAAAATTTTTATAATCTTGATGTTATTATTTCTGTTGGCTATCGTGTAAATTCAATTAGAGCAACTCAATTTAGAATTTGGGCTACAAGTGTGTTAAAACAATATGTTTACAAGGGTTTTGTTATCAATAGTGAAAAAATAACACATCAAAGATTTAAAGAGTTAGAAAATGATGTGTCGATATTGAAAAATAAAGTAACTGAAATAGATTTATACCTAAAAACTAATCAATTACCAAAACAAGGAGTTTTTTTTGATAATCAAGTTTTTGATGCATATATTTTTGTTTCTGATTTAATTCGTGGTGCCAACAAATCAATTATTCTTATTGATAATTATATTGATGATACTGTATTAACACTTTTGAGTAAAAGAAAGAAAAGTGTAGAAGTGGTAATACTTACAAAAAAAATTGGCAGACAATTGTTACTGGATATTGATAAATATAATGCACAATATGAACCAATAAAAATAAAAATATTTAAAAATGCTCATGATAGATTTTTAATTGTTGATGAAAAAGATGTTTATCATTTCGGAGCAAGTTTAAAAGATTTAGGTAAAAAATGGTTTGCTTTTTCTAAAATGAACAAAAATTCAATTACTATAATGGAAAATATAAGATTTATAATGAAACATCCATGATAAGTTTATTTAACACACACGAGCATGATTATAGCAAGAAACTTGTCCGCCTTTGGAGGATGCGACATTAAAAGTATAAATTAGCAAACAGGATGTTCCATCTGACAACTAAAAATAAAATATAAACAGATAAAAGATAAATAAAAAATAAAATATTAATTATATGAGTAATTTTAAAGAAGATTTACGAAAAGTAAAAGCATTTGCGTTTGATGTTGACGGGGTATTTACCGACAGTAAAGTTTACACAATGGCAGATGGTGAGCAGGTTAGAGCAATGAACACCCGCGATGGCTTTGCCATTCGTTTTGCACAAAAAATGGGATACCCTATAGCGATAATAAGTGCGGGAAGTTCAAATGCAGGAGTGGTAAAACGTCTTGAATTTCTTGGACTTAAAGATTTATATATGGGCACATTCAAGAAATCTGAATCAATTATTGATTTTAGTAAAAAACATTCAATAGACCTTGATAATATTTTATATATGGGTGATGATATTCCTGATTATCCTGTGCTGAAAATTGTAGGAGTATCAACCTGTCCGGGCGATGCGGCGGTAGAGATAAAGCAAGTTGCCAAGTATATTTCAAACTACGATGGCGGACGCGGTTGTGTTCGCGATGTGATAGAGCAGGTTTTGCGTGCACAAGGCAATTGGGTTAATCTTGATGTAGAAAAGCCTGATATTTTGTAAAAAGTTTGTATTTTTAACAAATGATAAAATATCTTAAATTAATACGGTTACATAATTTATTGATGGTTCCGCTTACAATGTATTTGTTGAGATACGGAATTATCAAACCGGCATTGGATTACGGTTATACATTTGTTATCGGCGAAAGAGTGTTTTTGCAGTTTCCCGATAACCTGTTTTTGATAGTTGTAATTATTAATATGCTTCTTGGAGCGGCGGGGTATGTTATCAACGACTATTTCGACCGTAAGATAGATGCAATAAATAAACCCGATGAGTTAATAATCGGAAAAATCGTTGACCGTCGTTTTGCAATAATTTTACATTGGGTATTAAACGGAATAGCAATTATCCTTGCGGGATATTTATCGTGGGTAATGCGAAAGCCTGTTGTTTTGCTTATTTATATGATGATAGCAGGTGTTTTTTGGCTTTACTCAACCACATACAAAAAACAATTCCTTATCGGGAATATTGTTGTGGCAATGGGCACGGCAATGATACCGTTGCAACTGGCTTATTTTGAGATAATATCGCTTAATCAGGCTTACGGCGAGCAACTTATTATGCACGGAGCATCGTTTAAAACTCTGTTTTATTGGATAGCAGCTTTTGCTTTTTTTGCTTTTCTTACAAATTTTCTTCGCGAAATTATTAAAGATATTGAAGATTTTGAAGGCGACAGAAGTTACGGATGCAACACTCTTCCCGTTGTAACGGGGATAAAAACCGCTAAAATAGTCTCTATTGTTTTGGTGGCTGTAATAATCTGGTTTTTGAGTTTTGCTTATTATAAATATCTTGACGATCCTGTTTCAAAAATATATTTGCTGGCAACGGTTGTTGTGCCGCTTATTGCAGTTGCTGTGCTAACTGCTATTGCTAAAATCGTTAAAAATTACGCAACAATAAGTATTATCATAAAAATAATAATGCTTATGGGAGTTTTATATGCGGTAGTTGCAAAATATATTATGGTATATAATTTTACTGTTTAACAACTTATGTCTTTTCTGAAAAATCTTGATAAATATCAAATAATACTTGCATCGAAATCGCCGCGAAGGCAAAATTTGCTTAAAGAATTAAATATTGATTTTAGTATTGTAACAAAAGAAGTTGAGGAAGTTTATCCCGATAATCTTGTAAAAGAAGACATTCCTGTTTATTTGGCACAGATTAAAGCATCTGCTTTTAGTGGCGATATTGCCGATAACACATTGATTATTACGGCAGATACTATTGTTTGGGTAGATAATACTATTTTGGGCAAACCCGAAAATTATGACGATGCTTTTAAAATGCTTCAAACATTATCGGGAAATGTGCATACGGTATATACGGGTGTTTGTATAAAAACAAAAGAAAAAACCGAAATCTTTTATGCTAAAACCGATGTGTTTTTTAAAAATTTGAGTAACGACGAAATAGAATACTATTTAAAAAAATATAAACCTTTTGATAAAGCAGGTTCTTACGGAATACAAGAGTGGATAGGGTATGTAGGGATAGAAAAAATAAACGGTTCGTATTTTAATGTAATGGGCTTGCCCGTGCAAATGCTGTATGAAAAGTTAAAGGAATTTTAAATTAATGATACAATGATGTAATGGTTTAATGATATAATGGTTCAATGATTTAATGCGATAATGCAGTAATGCAGAAATGCGATAATGAGTTGAAAGTTCTTAAAGTTTGTAAAGTTGAAAGTTTAATGATATAATGGTTCAATGATATAATGATACAATTATTTAATGCGATAATGCAGAAATGCGATAATAAGTTGATGATGAAAATTAAATTTGTGCCAATTAGTGTAATTTGTGGTTTAAATCTTAGCGTCTTTGCGGTAAAAACTTAATTCTCTAAAACCCTTAACTCTCTTAACTCCCCTGCTACCGCACGATTGTATCGTGTGGTTTAGTATTAGAAAGCAGCAATATTTTTATTAAAAAAGTCTTTAAAAGTTACTTAATGATACAATGAGTTAAAAGTTGAAAGTTTATAAAGTTGAAAGTTACAGCGGAGACTAGTTTACTCCTGCTTGTCCCTGTTTACTCCGAAAAATTTCGGAGAATTTATTTCGGGGAAGGATTTCGGAGAGCTTGTCGAAGCCGGATTAGCAACGAAGGAAATGATACAATGATTTAATGGTTCAATGATACAATGATTTAATGCGATAATAAGTTGAAAGTTAAAAAACCTTTGCAACTTAGCGTCTTTGTGGTAAAAACTTAATTCTCTAAAACTCTTAATTCTCTTAACTCCTTAATGTTTAGATAGTTAAAAATAAGCGTCTAGCAGTCTAACATCTAGCATCTAATTTTATAATTCCCGCAAAAACCTTAACTTTGGGGTAAATAATAAATACGGGTAATATGAAAGAATTTAATACATCGGGACCAAATATACTGTCGCAACATTACACTTTAATAAGAAAAAGTTTAGTAAAACAAGGTGTTACACTTGTAAGAAAAAGCCGATACTTTACCATTTGGGCACCACGCCAAACAGGTAAAAGCACCTATTTTCGTATGCTTGCCACCGAACTGCAAAAACAAGATTATAAGGTGGCACATATTAATTTTGAAAGTTACAGAAATGC
>Ga0256845_1003776_pt1 | contig 10059 bp, 8 predicted proteins | sample RiftiametaG_FD_189101 | JGI IMG/M metagenome (GOLD analysis project Ga0256845, IMG submission 189101) | Tube worm associated microbial communities from hydrothermal vent at the East Pacific Rise, Pacific Ocean - Riftia | ecosystem: Host-associated > Annelida > Integument > Unclassified ... | reverse complement strand
TTCCCGTGTCGATAACCGCTAAAACAAAATTAGAATTACCAGTACTCAGGTCCCAGGCGGAGGGAGCCCCAATATACTCCATCCCCCACAGCGAGCTATACATCGGATCGTTCGGCACTCTTAGTGCGTGCTGAATGTAATTCGGCTCCGCAAACCGGACACCCGGTTGTTTTGAATAGAAATTTGCAGCCGCTTGAAGCGATATTGAACTCGGAACTTTTACATGCTCGGATCTGATGAAATCGAATGATTTTATGGACTTGGCACCAATAAGTGCGTTGATTTTGGCTCGTGCTGAAGCGGTATCCGAAAATTCAACCTGAGTTCCTCCGTCCTTATATCCGACGATAAGCTCACCGGGAACATAATCCTCACCCGCCACAAGATTTGCCCAGTCCACCACAGCCCCGGCAAACGAGAAAGTCGCGCTCATCAGAAAAACCAGCAACACGCTCGTCATCTTTCCAGTCATCAAGTTTCGTGCCTTGTTCATGAGTCTACTCCTTAGAAACATCTGTCTCTCTTTCATTCAAAATCATAGTATATCAATTATCAAAAAAATATTCCTGGTCGCTCCGCCTATTTCTCGCTCTTTTTGCTTAACTCTCGTTGCACCTGACGAAGTCTCTGCTTCGCCTCCGCCAGCTTCTCGCGCAAACGACGTGACTCTATTCTGTTCGCATTCAGATTTGCGCACAGCTCCTGCTGCTCCTTTACAGACTCCTGCACCTGCGGCTTACTATTGAGTAACTGCATATATTCCGCACGTATCCGATAACACTCCATCTCGGCCGCCTCTAGTCGTTTGCGAAGCTCAATCAATTTCGGGTCTTCCAGCTTCTCTAAATCCTTTTCCGTCTGAAACGCCTTGCGCCCGGACTCTCTAATCCCGGCGCGTAAATTGTTCTGTTCTTTTGCCACATCGATCACCCTTCTCTCCAACTCATCGATAATCAGTTGCAACTCCTTCTCGCTTTCGACCGTCAGATCGACAGGCAACTCCTTTACATCCCGAACATCTTCTGAGACCCCATTCGTCTTAGTCGCAACTTCGATATTCTTCTGAAGCATCTCAGCACACACTACGCCATCGCCAGTCGGCGCCACAGTCGCTTCGACAAGGGTTCTAACCGTCGCAACCGCTGAATGCCCCTTCGAAAACGCAGGTTGCGCAAACAGAAGGAACATCATCACGCTAATCAACATGAAACCACTCTTGCCGATATCCAAAACAAATACCCTTTCTTAGTTCTGATCTACAAATAATCCATCGCACATTATCACTCCGCGACAACAGATGCAAACATCAAAATGCCGATCTTTTCCACTTCGATTACCCTTGAGTAACTTTTTTTACCAGGAAATGCAAATAAGAAAATCATACTTTATCACTTTTTTTTATTTCGATGATCCCTAGATAAACTTCACGCACTCAACAGAACACTCCGGAAGGGCATTCAAAAATGTTCGCCCATACGACTTTTTCACAATTCGGTTGTCGAGAACCGCAATTATACCCTCATCAGTCGCAGTGCGCACCAGACGACCGACACCTTGACGAAACTTCAGTACTGCCTCCGGCAACGAGTAGTCGAAAAACGGATTCCCGCCACGCTCCGTAATGCGCTCCATACGTGCACGCATCAACGGCTGATCAGGCACCGCGAACGGGAGCCGCGTGATGATCACGCTGCTGAGCGCCTCACCGCGCACATCCACCCCCATCCAAAAACTGTCCAACCCGAAAAGCACACCGCATTCAGCACCCTTGAATGACTCCAGCAACGCAGTACGTGACAAACCACCGCCCTGCACGAACAATTGATAGCCTTCGCTTTCAAGCTGATCCTCTATCATCCCCGCAATCTTGTGCATCAACGCGCTACTGGTGAACAACACAAACGCACGACCACGCGAGCGTGCGAGAAGCGGTGGTAGCGCCTTCGTAATGGCGGTGGAATAACGCTCGCCGTCATTAGGGTCCGGCATGTCACCGTCAACCAGAACCCGCATCTGCCGCAAGTAGTCAAAAGGAGAACCAACGCTCAATGCGCGACTCTCATACGCCCCGATTCTGTTCTGGAAATATTCAAGCTTTCCACGCACCGCCAGTGTGGCACTCGTCATCACCGCACAAGGAACTTTATCAAAAAAATACTCTTTCAGGATAGGGGCAATCTCTATGGGTGCCGAATAAAGAACCGTCACCCGGCGGCGACCCTCCCGCTCAACCCAATAGACGTGATCATCGCGACTCTGTACAAGAAATGCGCTCAGCTCCTCCAGCAACGCCGCACCGCGCTGACGCAAAGACTTGAACTCCACCGCCATGTCATCGTCTTCCGTCTCATCTATAAGGGTACGCAACGACAACAGGAGCATCTTCATCTTGCCAATGACCACCGAACCCATATCAAGCGGTTTCACAACCTCCCGCCGGGTCTTGTTGTCGCGGAATTTGGCCCACTGCGTTATCTCGGCATAGAGTTCGTTTATGCTGTCACGCAACCTTTGTACCTCGCCGGCCTCGCGACCGCGCCGCAAAATCGCCAGTAGCCCTTTGTTCGTCTCAGACACATACAGCCGCCTGAACCAGTGATCAAACGTATACGGTGACAGGCGTATCCCAAGATGGGAACTGGCGGTCTGTTCGACCTGATGCGCCTCGTCGAGTACAACCGCCGCATACGGTGGCAGAAGCCCGGCCCCACCCATCTTCAACGCTAAATCCGAAAAGAGAATATGATGATTAACAACGAGTAGATGCGCGTCATGCATCTTGCGACGCGCCGCCATGAAAAAACACCTCTCGTTCTGCGGACACTTCTTGCCCCGACAGTTGCCGCGCTCGGCGCAAACCATCCCCCAGACATCGTTCGACGGGCGCGTCGGTAACTCCTGGATACTGCCGTCCCAAGCCTCGCTCACCCAGTCGCGAATCTTTGCCAGTTCCTCCTCCTGACGAGGTCGAAACATGTCCTTTTGATATGTCCGCACCCGCTCCAGACGCCGAAGACAGATATAATTGTGTCGACCCTTCACCAGTACAGCTCTGAAGTCGCGCTCCATGTGTTTCCGCAGGAAAGGGATATCTTTATTCATCAGCTGTTCCTGAAGACTGATTGTGTACGTTGCTGCCACAACCTGCACCTCGTCCTCTATCGCCATCAGTATAAGCGGAATCAGATAGGCAAAACTTTTCCCCACACCCGTGCCTGCCTCAACTGCCAAGTGCGCACGCGCCCGGAAGGCACTCGCCACCGCCGCCGCCATCTGCTCCTGCTGCGGACGGTGTTCATAGGGAAACTCCTCATTCGCGCAAGCCCTTTCTAAAAGTCCACCGGGTCTGAAAAAGGAGTCTGTCTCCCCTTCCATAAAGGAGGGATTCCTTTGGATGTCCTCCGGTTCCGCGCTAATCATATCTCAATCCATTTCTTCACTTATATCCTGTCAGGCGCATTAATCCCAAGCAGATCAAGGCCTTTCTTCAGCACAGCCGCTGTCAGGCGGCAGAGATTTATACGATTCTCACGAACGCCCTCATCCGCCCGCAAAAACGGCAGGTTCTGATAAAAAGAGCTGTAAAGTTGCGCCAGCTCATAGAGATAGTCAGCCAACATGTTGGGACGATACAACTCCGCCGACTTTTTCGTCACTCCCGCAAACCTGGCAAGCTTAAGACCCAGCCTGCGCTCAATCGCATCTATCAGCTTTATGGGATGGGCAGAGAGGTCGCCATTCGGAAACCGCGCCATGTATTTGTCAACTACACTGGCGATTCTGGCGTGAGCATACTGCAAATACGGTGCCGAATTGCCGTCAAGCGACAGAGCCTTCTCCCAGGTGAACGTTACCAGACTCTGCGGGTTCTGACTCAGGTCGGTGTATTTGATGGCTCCGACACCAACTGCCGTAGCTACCGCCCGTTGCTGTTCATCCGGCATCCCGGGACTCGATTTGCGCACCATTTCAAGAGCCTTCTCCTCGGCCATATCAAGTAAACGCTCAAGTTTTATGACATTGCCCTCGCGCGTCGAGAACGTTGCGCCCGGCAAACGCATCAACCCGAACCAGACGTGTACCAGATCGGTCTTCCAGCCAGCTCGTTCGCAAACTTCAAAAAAATGTTTGAAATGCCGCTGTTGCCGCTCATCGGTGACATATACAATCTTGTCGGGACTAAACTCCTCAATGCGGCTGATGACCGTGGCGAGATCCGTCGTGGTGTAGTTAAACCCACCGTCCCGCTTCTGCACAATACAGACATCCTCGCGAGCGTCATCCAGAAAAACCACCTGCGCGCCATCGCTCTCCTCCAGCAACCCTTTATCCTTCAACGCCTGAACCACTCCGGCAAGACGATCTCTGTAGAAGCTCTCGCCACGCACCATATCGAATTCCACTCCGAGCCGTTTGTAAATACGCCCGAACTCTTTCAAACTGAGTGTGATACAACGCTCCCAAATCTCCATGCACTCCGCATCTCCCGACTGTAACTTGACGAGTTCGCTTCGCGCATTGTCGAGCCACTCCTCATCGCTCTTCGAACGGTTATAGCTTTTCACATAGACACGCTCAAGCTCTTCGGCGGGATGTTCACGTAACGCCACCTCGTCAATAAACTCGCGATATCCCAGTAGAATCAACCCGAATTGAGTGCCCCAATCACCCAGGTGATTGTCGGCCAGCACAGAATACCCCAGAAACCGGTGCAGACGATCCAACGCATTGCCTATCACTGTAGATCGGATATGCCCAATATGCATGGGCTTAGCGACATTGGGGCTCGAATAGTCAAATATAATTGTCTTCCCACGCCCATACTGCGGCACCCCCAGGCGCTTATCCAGTAACATCTGCGAGGTAAATTTCGACAGCCAGCCGCTATCGAGGAATATATTGATAAACCCCGGTCCGGCAACCTCGGCGCGATCCAAAAAATCCGGTTTGTCCGCGATAGACCCAACCACCAGTTCCGCAATCTGGCGCGGTGCCCGCTTCATCGTCCGCGCCAACCCCATCGCGGCGTTGCACTGATAGTCACCATGCGCCTCATCGGAAGTCTCCGCCATCTTCAAAAGCGACCGTTCAATCTCCACGCCGGGAAAGACTCCTCCAAAAAGATCGGCAACCCAATCACCAACCACCTGCTCAATACTCTCAACCTTGCCCGCCATACTTCGGTTCCTTTTCTCAAAAACACTCTCACGCGACAGACCCGCCGTTTCAAGAGAACCCATTGGCCAGTCTGTATATCCAGTTTAATATAAAAAATGCTATCACCCCCGCAGACACAAACCGCCTGCGCTCAATTCGAAAAACGTATCCAAGTTCAATCACCCTGCCGGTCAGAAGTCCCGTTAAATTAAACAGGAACACCGTCATCATGAAAATAAAAAGCACAATCGCCGCCGGATTATCCACCAGCACCACACCAAACTCGCCGTGCGCCATATGCTGAAAAGCGCGGGTATAACCGCAAAACATACACGGAAAACCAGTTATCCGCTTGAACATACAGCCAGGCACAACCCCCACCCCCTTCGGAAGCAATCGCGCCACCACCAAAAACGGGGCAGTGATCACAACGTATGGGAGATGCCGACTGACCACCGCATCGCGGTCAATCGGCTTCCTGACCTCAATCAACCATTTGATCATCAACAGATGTCCGGCACTCTTGTTAGATCCGCAGGTTATTCAGCCGACTTCTCTGCAGATTCCTCCGTTGCCGCCCCCTTTGCCTCTGCCTTCGGTTTAGCTTTCGCTTTTGTCTTCGTCTTTGGCTTCGCTGTCGTCTTTGGCTTCGCTGTCGTCTTTGGCTTCGCTTTCGGCTTCGTCTTCGCTGTCGGCTTCGTCTTCGCTGTCGATTTCGCTTTTGTCTTCGGCTTCGCTGTCGATTTCGGCTTGGTCTCCACTTCGGGTTCCGGCTCGGCCTTCAGCTCTATCTCCGGCTCCGCCACTTTCTCTTCCTTCGCCTTTTCCGGTGTCCCGGAATCTGGTTTGCTGACAGGAGCGTCAATTGTCAGAGTCTCCTCAGCACCACCAGAACCAACGGGGAAGTACTGACGATATGCCACCGCCAGAATACAGTAAAATAACGGAGCGGTAAAGATGCCCCCAATACAACAGGCAATGGATCCCGCAAAACTGGCGAGGGTCGCAACTGCGTACAGTCCGAGGAATGGCAGAAAGTTACCCTTGACAATGTTATAACTCCGTACCACGGCTGGCCAAAACTCCATTTTGCCATCAGTGATAAAGAAAATTGTGAATATCGTCAACGTTCCCAGCACAAGACTTACGATAGAGGAAAATCCACTAAGCACTAAAGTCGTAACTATTGAAATCAGTACTAACGCAAACATATAAAGGAACGACTGCAGGAATACATCGAACCCCTTGAAAATATCGCCTATCTCCGGTTTCGGCTCTTTGCCGTCCAGCAATGCCAGCGTCACCAGCACAACACCTGCTGCGAGTGGACCGAGTAAGATGCCCCCTGTAAGCGAACCCAACACCGCCGCCACAAGGTTAACCCCCACCAGCAACCACAAGTTCGTCTTGAGAAGTTCAAATCCCGCCTGAACCCACTCGCCTATCTTAACTTCATACTTATTCTCCATAATCTCACTCCTTCACACTATTCTCAAAAAAATACCACATCTCCGCAGGCTTCAAAAACTCGCAAACCCGCAAGCCAACTTATACCAACACCCCCGTCAGCGATACAATGTATATCGGTTCCAAATTTTTGTCAAAAGAATTAATAGTCGAACATGATTGAAGCTGGCGAAAATATCAAATATACTTCCGTGGTTTGTTTAATGGAGAATATTGTGAACAGATTTGCAAAAAAATGGATACACAATCTGGCGATATACGAGCCGGGCAGACCGCTGGAAGAATTGGCACGCGAACTGGGCGTTGACGACATGTCGGATATGCACAAGCTGGCATCGAATGAGAACTCGCTTGGACCCTCGCCGAAGGCCGTGGAATCCATGAAACACGCCGCCGCCAGTATGAATATATACCCCGACGGTGGCGCGTTCTATCTGCGGAGAGCACTGGCGCGGAAACTAGATGTGGATGCGGATCAGATTGTGCTGGGTAACGGCAGCAATGAGCTGATCGTGTTTCTCTCACATGTGTTCCTCAATGCAGATCGAAATATCGTCATGTCAGACAAGGCGTTTGTGATATACAAAATGGCGGCGGCCATGTTTGAAGCCGACACAATTGTTGTTCCCATGCGAGACTATCACCACGACCTCGATGCCATGGTGGCAGCCGTGACTCCAGACACACGCCTGCTCTACGTCAGCAATCCGAACAATCCAACCGGCACAATGGTGGACAACGAAGCAATAGAACGGATGATGCACCAAATTCCCGACCATGTCACCGTCGTGTTCGACGAGGCATACATCGAACTGCTACCGCCCGAATGTCAACCGGACACACTCCGCTACGTACGCGAAGGTCGCAATGTCTTTGTCCTCAGAACATTCTCCAAGTCGTACGGACTGGCGGGGCTACGGGTGGGTTACACCATCTCAACAAAAAAAGATGCCAAGCTTCTTCAACATGTGAGACAGCCGTTCAACGTGAACGCCATGGCGCAGGTCGGCGCTCTGGCGGCGCTGGAAGATGATGAGCATCTCGAAAAAACACGCGCCACAGTACAGGCTGGTCTACGTCAGTTAGAACGCGGTCTGCGTGAAATGAAAATCGAGTTTGTCGAGTCGGTCGCTAATTTCATGCTGGTAAATGTCGGGCGCGGGCGCGAAACCTTCGAAGCACTGCAGAGACTGAAAATTATCGTGCGCCCCATGGATGGCTATGGAATGCCGGAAATGATCCGGGTCACAATCGGAACGGAACTTCAAAACAGGTGTTTTCTGGATGCCTTGAAACTTCTCTTAAATGAAAGAACGGTGAATACATGATTATTGTTTTAAAACCAGATGCCAAAAAGGAGCAGATCGATCATATCGTGGAGAGCATCCACGAATGGGGACTCGAAGCGGATGTGAGCCATGGCAGTGAACAAACCATTATCGGGATCATCGGCGACGAATCGCTGGTACGCGCCAAACCCCTGGCGGCGTTCCCCGGAGTTGACAATGTTATGCGAGTGCAAAAGCCTTATAAACGGGCAAGCATCGAATTCCGGACCGAGCGCACACAGATTGTGATTCCGCCAGTAAGGCCGGGATGCCGCGAGGTGGTTATCGGCGGAAACGAAGTGGTGGTCATCGCCGGGCCATGTTCCGTTGAAGGACGGGAGATGTTGCGTAATATCGGCAGACACATACAGAACTCCGGCGCGAAGATACTGCGGGCCGGCGCGTTCAAACCACGCTCCTCGCCATATGCCTTCCAGGGGCTGGGCGTAAAGGGTATACGTTATCTCGCAGATGTACGCATGGAGCTTGGAATACCAATTATCACGGAAGTGATGGACACCCGCGATGTAGAGCTGATCGCAAAATTCAGCGATATTGTTCAAGTGGGCGCACGCAACATGCAAAACTTCAGCCTGCTCAAAGTGCTTGGCTCTATCGACAAGCCAGTACTGCTGAAACGCGGACTGTCAAACACCATCGAAGAGCTGATGATGAGCGCAGAGTACATAATGAGTAGCGGGAATGAACGGGTGATTCTGTGCGAACGCGGCATACGCACTTTCGAGACATATACCCGCAACACCCTCGATTTAAGTGCCGTTGCGGTGATCAAAAAGGAGAGTCACCTGCCCGTCTTGCTAGACCCCAGTCACGGAACTGGACACTGGGATCTCGTCGGACCCATGTCGCTGGCAGGTGTGGCAGTGGGTGCCGACGGGCTTATGATCGAGGTGCATCACAAACCCGAAGAGGCCCTGTCCGACGGACCGCAATCGCTTCTGCCAAAAACTTTCGACAATGTTATGCACGAACTGAAGAAAGTCGCGGTGGCGGTCGGAAGGAGCATCGGCAACTGATGAAACGACTGGGCATTATCGGATTGGGACTGATGGGCGGCTCCCTGGGAATGGCTGTCAAACACGCATGTTCAGACATCACCATTCTGGGCTATGCACGCCGCGAAGAGAACCGACAACGTGCACTGGAACTTGGCGCGGTAGATGTTGTTTCGGGAAATCCGCGCGAAATCATCGCCACCGCCGACCTGGTCGTATGCTGCCTGCCGGTCCTCGCCATCCCCGAAATCCTAAACGAACTTGCGGACGCATTTAAAGACAATGCCGTTATCACCGATGTCGGTAGCACAAAAGAGACGATACAGCGCGAGATGACCACCCTGTTCAGCGACCGGCAAATCGCGTTTGTCGGAAGCCATCCCATCTGCGGTTCGGAGATGAAAGGCATTGAGTTCGCACGCGCAGACCTCTACCAGAACGCAGTCACCATCATCACCAACGGCGACAACCCCGTTGCGACAACGATGGTCGCGTATTTGTGGCGGCTAACCGGAAGCAGGGTGATCAAGATGGATGCCGCACAGCACGATCGCTACCTCGCACGCACAAGCCACCTCCCTCATTTAACGGCATCTCTGCTAAGTGCGACAATCGGTCGCGACAGCGTGACCACAAAACTGGCGGCGTGTTGCGGAACCGGCTTTAAAGACACCACCCGTTTAGCGGAAGGCACTCCCGAAATTTGGAAAGATATAGTTCAGACAAATCATGAAGAGATCACCAATGAATTCATGGCCCTCAAGAAGAACATCGAAATAATGCTTGCCATGCTGGAAAACCGTGATTTTGAAGCAATTGAAATTTTTTTGACAGAGGCCAGAGACCTGCGCCGCAAAATGATCGCTATGGGAGAAAAACAGCATGACAGTGAAGAATAAATGATAGGAAAATTAATCTGAGGCAGCAATGTCAAAAGTGTACAAATAATGGGAAAATCCTCCAAATCCGATAACACACACTATATGAATGTATGACGGCCGCTCTATTTTCCTGCAAGAGTGCTATCTTCCGAGAAATATCGTAAAAAAGCTTAAAAAAGTTCTGAAAACATCAGCGAAAATATATTCGGA
>Ga0256845_1003775_pt1 | contig 10062 bp, 9 predicted proteins | sample RiftiametaG_FD_189101 | JGI IMG/M metagenome (GOLD analysis project Ga0256845, IMG submission 189101) | Tube worm associated microbial communities from hydrothermal vent at the East Pacific Rise, Pacific Ocean - Riftia | ecosystem: Host-associated > Annelida > Integument > Unclassified ... | reverse complement strand
GATCGGCTGTGGGACAAACGCCGCATATACGGGCCGTAATCTGCGGCATACTGTGGGCTTCCATTCCCACGAGAATCCGTTCAAACCCCCGCAACTCATTGACACAGAAGAATGCTTCATCTACCTGTCCATTATCATCGCAATCAAGTAAAATGCGCGCGTGACCCTCAATTCTAGTGACAGGATCAATTTTTATCGTCTGGGACATTATCGTGCCTCTCCTTCCGCTATCCATTTCTTGATGAGAAATGTGGGCTTATTGCCAATCATTTTTGTGGCCATGGCGTATGCGTACTGTGTCTTTGCCGTTTTTTCCAAATGTGTTTTTATTGTCTCATAGGGAATGGCAGTGAGTCTTGACATCCGCTCACTGATTTCCGTTCGAATATCCCTTGTCGGTTCAGAAAGAACCTGCATAGTAGGTCCCGCACAACCGCTGCAGGCCAGGCCATGGTTGGGACAAGGAGCAAGGCAGCGATCAAGGGTCACAGATCCCTGGCAGATATAGCCCTGACTCAAAAAGCAGACATCATCTTCAGGAAGACCTTCATAACTGCTTTTTATGGTTTCAACATCTGTCTTTTTCATCACCCTCTTGCAACCGGCACATACCGTCTCCTGACCTGCATGTATCTCTTTGCCTGAAACAAGTGTATTCAGACTCTCAAAGATAAAATGTGCATGGGGAGGACAGCCGGGCAGATACAGATCAACATCAATCACTTCATCAATGGGGATTACCATCTTTTCAAGACTGCTGATCGAATTATTCGGTATAAAATCTGTCTTTGTCGTGGGACTCTCTCTGTAGACACAATCCATTATTTCTTCACGACTGTGAGCGAGTCCCGCTCCGTGCAAGCCACCGTAGACGGCACAGGTACCAAAGGCAATTATTGTTTTGCAGCTTTTACGCATGGCAATGGCTGCCTGTCTGTCATGCTCCGTTCGTACAGATCCGGTAACTATGCCGACATCAGCTTCCGGATATCCTTTTTCGTCGGTAAGCACCGGACATTTCAATATTTCGACCGAATCAAATACATTTAAAATTTTCTCATGCAGATCAACAATGGCCACATGACAGCCACCACAATCGCATAACCACTCAGTATTCAGTCGAACTTTTTCACCACTCATATTCTATCCTCTATTCTATTCGCAGAAAAATTACCCTTTGACAGTCAACATTTTCAAACATGCATTTTCACCGGCATGTTTGATTTCAAGAGTTGCTTTCCTGCCCATAATCACCTCAAGAGCACCGGCAAAGAAACCATACATCATATTACACAGGGAACCCTGTTGAGGATGACCAAAACGAATCAACGCCTGACGAATCATGCAATCCCGAAAGACAAGGAGCATCTGGGAGTCACCTTGTTCATTTTGCAGAATATATTCTTCCTGCCCTTTGGGTTTAAAGGGCTCAAACCCCCAAAGGCAATTATTGGCAGCAAGAACATTTCGCACTTCATCGACAGCTTCGAGCAAATCGTCGGTTTTTTTTGCCTCAGCGGAAAACTTTCTACCAAGATTCCTCCCGGCCGACATAGTCATACTACTAGCTCCCCGCCCGAGTATCGGTTCAATACCTGCCGACAAAGCAGCCATGAAATTCATAGTTTCCTGCAGGGTTCGTCTCTTTTTTAAAATATCTTCCACAACAAAGCTCCACGCACAATAGATTTACATTTAAAAACGAACAGTTAATCACTGTCGCACAACTCGCCCAAATTCAACCAAAAACATCGCCTCGCCAAGGAAACCAAACCTCACAATATGACAATTACGCACAATACGGTGCTTTTGCCTATAAGCTAATAAAGAGTTTAATGAATCAATAGATAAAACTCAAGAGATTCTTTCTAGAAAAAGCAGAGACACACTACCAACAGCAGAAAACATGTTTCTGATTCCAGACTGTTTTCAGGGCGAGGGGTATGATTACAAAACATATTTGATAAGAACAAATCCTCCGATAAGAAGAACCGTAAAAACAACAGAGAGAATATTAAAATATCTATCAATAAATCCCTTTATCTGAGGGCCAAATTTCCAGACAAGTCCCGCGACCAGAAAAAACCTCGCCGAACGGGCCACCAGCGATACCAGCATAAAAGTAAGGAAGTTCGAATGAACAAATCCTGCTGTAATCGTGAACAGTTTATAAGGAATCGGAGTAAACCCCGCAGTGCCCACAATCCATACATCATACTCCATGAAATAGTGCCGAACCATATCATACTTGTCGGCCAAGCCGTACCAGTTGACAATCGGCATGCCAACGCTATCCATAAACCAGAAGCCCAAACCATACCCGAAAGCACCACCAATAACAGACCCCGCCGCACAAACTGCCGCATAACGAAATGATTTCGCCGGTACAGCCACACACATGGCAATGAGAAAGACATCAGGTGGGATAGGAAAGAAAGAGGACTCAACAACCGCAATAAAAAAAAGAACCCATAGACCAAAAGGGCCACTTATCCAATCCATGCACAGATCATAAGTTTTCCGCACAATATTTGGCTTACCAGTTAATTCACCCGCTCCAGCCATATTCTCCCACCAGATCAACAAATCGGACACGGGCTAGATGGTTGACATCCACCTGTCCATCATTTTTTACCAGAAGCTGCAACTCCTGTTCATGCTGATCACCAACAGGGATAACCAGCCTGCCCGGATCAGCAAGCTGATCAATCAGTGGTTCCGGAATTTCAGGGCCACCGGCAGTGACAATAATAGCATCATACGGACCACATTCAGGCCAGCCGAGTGTACCATCGTCAAGCTTTGATCGAATATTATAATAACGCAGTTTATCAAAAATTTTTCTTGCACCAGCAAGAAGTGAATTCATTCTTTCAACACTATACACCTGGGCACACAACCTTGAAAGCACAGCTGCCTGATATCCGGAACCGGTACCAATCTCAAGTACCGTTTCAGTTCCATGAAGCCCCAGAGCCTCCGTCATACATGCCACAATATACGGTTGAGAAATAGTCTGACCTGCTCCAATCGGTAACGGATGATCACCATAGGCTCTGCCCCGCATAGCATCATCGACAAAAAAATGTCTGGGAACTTGGCGAAGGGCCGTAACGAGCCCCTTATCAGTGATACCACGACGGACAATCTGCTCCTCAACCATCCGCTCCCTGACTGTCCGATACTGGTCCATCATTTCTTTTTCTTTTGCCAGGAATAATCATCCGCCCAACTACGATCATCCTCATCATCGGCAGAATACGTACATTGAGTGACAACCCCACGGGTAAGAGTAACGACGACCCGCTGATACTCCGGTGAACCAAATTGTTTGCCAACAAAAGGCATCTTTTCAAAAAGACTCATATCCTTGTTTTTAAACAACCACTTTTCGACACCATCACCAAGTTCCTGCTGCTCGTCAGGGTCACCGAGAAAAATGAGCACATCCTCCTGGGTTGACTCACCTACGATAAGCAACGACGCATCCGCCGCCAGATGCCGAACCGGTTTGTTGTAGCAGCCCGAAAACATTAGAGCCATCGACAACAATAGATAACAACACACCCTCAACCCCATACAACTCTCCAAAGTCAAAATTGGTATTGTATACCTTTCCAGGTACCATCGAAAAATACAACGAGCCCCTGCCTCTGTAAATGTAAAGAAGCCGGAAAGACCCTGAAGTGTTCTCTATAGCCTGTGGTCTCTATTTTTTCAACGAATAACTCGCAGCAAAACGGCCAACAACAAACCAAGACAAACAAAAAGACCCGCATCAATCCTGAAAATGATACGGGTCTTTCCTGCGAAATCGGCCTATTACTCTTTAACAACGCGACTTAAAATCTTATAGTTCCTCTCAACCATCTCAAGTTGGTCAACAAGAAGACCCGCCTGAATCATCGCATTGTCATGGATCTGCAGAGCGACTTCTGTTGCAAATTTCTCATCTTTTTTCTGGAGCTGAGCCAATTGAACAATCAGCGGATTTTTCATATTGATCTCAAGATTTTTCTTGGATCCTCCCATTCCAGGCATATCAACCACTCCTTTTTCCTTGCGATTGGCAGCAAGAATACGCTCCATGGAAGAACTCATATAGCCATCTGGATTAACAATCATCGCAGGCGAATCAACCAGACGCTTGGAGACAATCACATCGGCAACTGTTTTCTCAAGAACCTTTTTCATCCACTCGGTCAACTGGGTGGCCTCATCACCTGCCAGTTTTTTTGCATCGTCATCTCCAGCATCATCTTTTTCCACATCATCATCTTTAACAATGGAAAGATCAGCCCTATCGGCAGAGACAAGTTTCTTGCCTTCAAATTCACCAAGATGGTTCAACACGAAATCATCAATCGGCTCCATGGTATAGATGATTTCAATATCCTTTTTAGTAAACATCTCCACATATGGCCCAGCCTCAATAGCCGTCCTATTGGGACCGTTAATATAATATATTTCCTCCTGATCCGGGTTCATCCGCAGGATATAATCGGCCAGTGAAATTGATTTGCCCGCATCGGACTTGGAAGACTCAAAACGAAGAAGCTTGCCGATTTCTTTCTGATATTCATAATCAGAGGTGACACCTTCCTTTAAATAAATACCAAAGGTGGACCAGAATTTTTCATATTTTTCCGGATCATTTTTCGCCTCTTCGTTGAGGTATTTAAGAAACCGTTTGGTAATAACCTTGCGCAGTTTGGCAACAAGAGCATTGTCCTGCAGAGCCTGCCTTGAAATATTTAATGGCAGATCTTCACTATCGACAACACCTTTTAAAAACCGCAACCACTCAGGAAGGATATTTTCGGAATGCTGGTCAATGAGAATTCGCTGACAATACAAACTCACACCGGGGTCAACACGGCCAAAACCAAACACTTCAAAATTCTCAGTCGGTACAAACAAAAGGGCATTAATTGCCAGTGGCGCATCTGCCGAAAAGTGAAGCTGATACATTGGATCGGTGGCAGCATTACCCACAAATTTATAAAATTCGTTATACTCTTCAGCTGTTATTTCGTTCTTATTTCGTGTCCAAATGGCCTTGACAGTGTTCACAACCTCACCGTCAAGCTTCACAGGAAACGAAACAAACGACGAATATTGCTTGATAATTGAATCAACTTTAAACTTTTCCGCGTACTCACTTGCATCATCTTTGAGTTCAACAATGATTTTTGTTCCCCGGCGCAATCCCTCCATTTCTGAAATGGTAAATGTCCCGGAACCATCGGAGACCCACTCATGACCTTCACTCTTATCCCAGGATCTGGTCTGAACCCGCACGGTATGACCGGCCATGAATGCCGCATAGAACCCCACACCAAACTGTCCAATAAGACTCACGTCTTTTTTGGCCGCCTCGGCGAGGTCAGATAAAAATGTATTCGACCCGGAATGGGCAATCGTACCAAGATTATGCTCAAGTTCGTCACGGGTCATACCTATACCGGTATCGGTTATGGTAAAAATCTTTTTTTCAGAATCGAGGTCTATTGATATTTCCAGGGGAAGATGACCATCAAAGACATCTGTTTCAGTAATGCTTTCATGCCGCATTTTTTCCAGAGCATCAGCCGAATTGGAAATCAATTCACGAACAAAGACATCACGTTCGGTGTAAAGAGAGTTGATAACGATATCGAGTAGTTTTTTTGTTTCTGCCTGAAATTCATAAGTATTGGTTTCGGTTGTCATAATTCACCTCGTACGGTACATTGCGTTAAAGAAGGAAAAACATTTCTCCGTCCCATTGATTTTTTCTATAAAGTCGGCGAAAATGTTAAGCATAGTTAAACATCTGTCAAGACGTTTAACCAGACAGTCGGCATTGCATCTATTTATCACGAAGAATCACGCTTTTCTTCCGGAGACCAAAGAGCACATTCCCATGAAAATCATCGTCTTTGGCGACATACATATGGCTATTGCAGAGGCCAGGCGAATTCCGGACATAACAGACGCCGACCTGTTAATACTCAATGGTGATATAACAAATTACGGCGGGATCAGAGAAGCCAGAACTATTCTTGACGAGGTACTGCAACTCAACAAAAATGTCCTTGCGCAATTCGGCAACATCGATTCTCCAGAAATAAACGCCTACCTCGAAGATCTCGGTTTGAACCTGCATGGTCAGGCCCATCTTGTTAACCGAGAGGTATGCATCGTAGGCGTCGGAGGCTCAAACCCGACTCCTTTCTCAACCCCTTCCGAATTTTCCGAAACAGAGCTTAAAAAAATTGGTCACACTGCCTTTCAGCAAGGGCTTGATTATATTTCACTTGCCAAACCTTTACATAAAAGAGAAATCCCACAAATTTTCATCAGCCACCCTCCACCTTTTGATACAAAACTGGACAGACTCAGAAGCGGTAAACACGTCGGTTCAAAAGCTATTCGCTCCATCATTGAACAGTACCAGCCGGATCTCTGTATCTGCGGCCATATACATGAAGCAAAAGGGCAGGACACGATACATGCAACTCCTGTTTTTAACCACGGAATGCTTAAACATGGTGGATGGGTAACTATCGACCTTAATAACTCACAAATGGACGTCACTCTTCAATGAACACTCAATACCAAACAATCATTATAGGCGGTGGGTTATCCGGTTTAACCGTTGCCCACAATCTGCTACAGCAGGCGCCAAAACACCGTTTTCTTGTGCTGGAAAAAAGTAATCGCACAGGAGGGGCCATCAAAACCTACCATGACGGCGGATATATCACCGAAATCGGCCCCCATGGTTTTCTGGACAATTGCCAGGAAAGCAAGCAACTGCTCAAAGATACCGGCCTTGACGAAGAATGTGTCAAAGCTCCACTAATTGATTTTGTCAGATATGTGTACTTACACGATAAGCTCAACCTCATCCCCCAGACTCCAGGAAAAATTCTTCTGGCGCCAATCATCTCTTGGCCTGCCAAGTTGCGGGTTCTTGCCGAATTCTGGCAACCAGTATTAAACGGTGAGCCAACGGTTGCAAAATGGGTCTCCCACCGGTTTGGCCCGGCTCTTCTGCCATTTCTCGACGCCATATATACAGGAACCTATGCTGGTGATTATGACCGGCTCACCATAGACAGCGTGATGCCCGGCATTCGCGCCCTGGAAAAAGAATATGGTTCCGTCCTGCGCGGCCTCCTCAAAAAAACGCTGCAACGAAAAAAAGAGGCTAAAGAGAAAACAAATTTGCAAATGCCTGCCATGACGAGCTTTCCTTCGGGTATGCAGCGCCTGTCCGACAGATTAACTCAAAACTTGAGCCGTGGCGAAAACCTTCTTACTGATATGGTCGTCACAACCATCAACCACTCAGAGAACAGATGGCAGATCCACACCAACAAAAATTCGTACCAGGTAAAAAATATTGTACTGGCGCTGCCTGTCAATGAAGCCTTACGCCTCCTCGGCTCAGTATGCGATGATATCCCACAAAAATTTATTCCACAGGCTCGTATCGCAACTGTTGTATCCGGTTTTAAAAACAGTGTTTCCCTCCCGCCGGGCTTTGGTTACCTCACTCCGGAAACTGAAAAACGCTTCTGCCTCGGTGCTCTTTTTTCATCAAATATGTTCCCGGGAAGAGCACCGGAAGGCCATATCGTTTTTGAAACACTGGTCGGTGGCAGACGACATCCGGAACGACTCGATCTCGACGACCAGACCCTCACCAGACTCGCATTAAAAGATGTTCAGCAAATTCTCAACATCCGCGAGAAACCGGCCTATACAACAGTCCTGCGGTCAGAGAGTGGCATCCCACAACTGGAACAGCACTTTCCTGCACTGCTGAAATGGAAACAGAAATCCGAGAAAAAACGTAAAGGACTGCACATCTGTGGCTTTGGCTGGGGCGGTATTGGCATTAATGATATGATAAAAGATGGCACAGAAGTAGCTGTAAATATCACCACTCCCGCCCCGGAAGAAGGCTCAGGACCAGAGATAAAAGGTGTTTATTTTTAACAAAAAAAACAGTGCCTGAGCGTATTACACGTCAGGCACTGTCTGTACACGATGGCGAAAAATATGCAGGCCCCTACAACTGCTTTACTTTATCACCAAGAATATTAAGCTGACCACTTACAGAAGTATCACGTACTGCCTTGGTTGAAACAACCTTAATGGAATGCAACACCGTGGAATGGTCGCGTTTAAAAACCTTACCAATATCAGCCAGTGACTCGTCGGTATATTTTCGTGCTAGATACATACCTACCTGCCGGGGAAAAGCAACCGTTCGTTTGCGCGATCTTGACTGCAGTTCTTTCACGCTCACATTAAACTGCCCCCCAACAAGCTCACAGATCATTGTTGCAGTAACGATATTATTTACCCCGATAACAGAGGTAACCACGTCCTTGACAAGATCCATATCAACAACGCCACCAACGAGTTGAGCCTTTGCACGAATGGATATCAGCGCCGATTCAATTTTCCGGACATCACCACGAATATGGCTGGCCAGGTATCCAATCAACTCTTCATCGAGCATAAGTTGTTGCTGCACAGCCTTTTTTTCGATAATACGAAACCGGGTCGAAATATCTGGTGCCTTTATGCTGGTTACCAGCCCCGAAGTCATTCGTGAACAAAATTCATTATCGATACCAACCAAATCTCTTGGAGCACTTTTGGACGTCATAACGACTCTTTTCCCCGATTTAATCAGGGTATCAAGGATATCGTTAAGCTCTTCCTGTGTTTTTTTCTTGCCGGTCAGGGAGTGTACATCTTCAACAAGCAAAATATCGCATTGTTCCTGATACTTGCGTTTAAATTGCTCCATGGTATTGGTCTGTATACCCCGAACCATTTCAGCGGCAAATTGCTTTGCAGTCACATAGTGCAATCTGGTCATAGGGCTTTCGGCAAGAACTTTATGGGCAACGGCGTGGGTTAAATGACTTTTCCCAAGCCCCGTATCGCTGTTTATATAGAGACATGGCCCAACCATTCCATCCTTTGCCACCACAGACTTACATGCTGATTCTGCAAGAATATTACTCTCTCCAACCATGAATTCATCAAAGGTATACTGGGGATGAAGTGGCCGAAATTTCGAATTATTGACTGGAACATTCGGAAGCCGCATCTGTACTCCGGGTTTCGACTTACCTCTTGGCCTGGTGCTTACCCTTTTTGCCAGCTTTTCACAAAACACTATTTTGGTTACAGATAATCCATGCTCTTCAGCCTTATCAGTTATAATCTCAAGAAAATTTTGTTTTACATACGCACTGAAATACCTGTCAGGGCTTGAAAGGCAGAGGCAATCTTTTTCCAACTCTACCAGCTGTATTGGTTCAATCCACAAATTGAATACATTTTCAGCCAACGCCTCTTTCAAACTTCCTTTAATTTTCTTCCACACCATAAAACCCCTTCCCCCTCATTCATGGAAAAAATCAATTATGAACCAAATAAGACAATCCTGCATACACAGAAGAAAACTCTCATGCACATGCAAAACACGAAACCAGAAACAAAACTACACCACACAACATGATCAACAGAACTATCGAGAGGAAACACCCGACATGTAAATTATGACGCAGAGCTAACTCGAATTTGTACGTACCGTCAAAGACGATACTGGGATATTTTCTTATGAGAGCAACCTCTTATCAACATCCGTCTCAATCCCCCTGAACAGTTACATCGAGAACTGGCATACCCTAGAAACCCTTATTCTCTGCACTTTTAGTACAATGACCTTTTTCCTGCGACATATAGCACTCTTAGCCCTCCATGCCCAAAGTTATCAACAATTTAAGCTTTTTATTATATTCAATATTTCTCCATATTTTGAGATATTACGCAATATATCTTAATTTTACGCCATAGCATATGACGTATCACCGTCATTACAGGGGGTTCAGAGGACATAGACCGGTTCAATTTTTTTTACTTTTTTTTATCAACCTGAAGTATAGCTACGTTGTGGCATATCACGAAAACATGAACAAAAAAATATTCCATTTTTTGCTCTCTAAATTGGACGACATTACGAATGTCATCACTATTTCATATTACTCT
>Ga0256845_1003774_pt1 | contig 10067 bp, 9 predicted proteins | sample RiftiametaG_FD_189101 | JGI IMG/M metagenome (GOLD analysis project Ga0256845, IMG submission 189101) | Tube worm associated microbial communities from hydrothermal vent at the East Pacific Rise, Pacific Ocean - Riftia | ecosystem: Host-associated > Annelida > Integument > Unclassified ... | reverse complement strand
GAGCGGCTGCGCGACCTGTCTCTAAGCGTTCGTAAAAAGAGCCGGGTGGCCAGATAAAGTCCTTTTCGAAACAGGCGTCAATCTGTGCATTTGCACTCGAAATTTGTGTGTAAAACTCGGAGATAGGCTGTTGTATCTCAGGGTACTCTCGGTTGATCTCACGAGCGAAAAGGTCCACATCGGGGGCAACTTCGAATCGGCTTCGCCCATCCAAGAGGGCAAATAGGGGGTCGAGGGGCTCGGTGAGTTGACGAAATCTTTGTGTTTGCGCCAACTCTTGCAAGATACGTCGAAAAGCCGGTGAGGTTGCCCCTAGGAGAGTAAAGCTACGGCGGGCGAGGGTATACTTTTCTACGCTGTAGTGGGGGGCCGCTTGTCCCTGCCCCAAAACCAGAACTCGTAGTTCTCTGCGTGAAAGCAAGGCAGCCGTAAGTAAGGCACCAATGGTGCGTCCTAAAACAATGACATCATAATGCCGGGATGTCATTGTATCGGCCGGGGGAGAAAAGAAAGTGACGGCATGTTTGGATTTACGTGGCGCGGAGAACGGAAACGCGACGCTCCAGAACACTCACGTGGCCTCGAGAGATCTCTGAAAGAGCTTCAACAAATAGCTGATGCTCTTTCTTGAGAATGCGGGCACGAAGGTCCTCAAGGGAGTCACTCTCTTTTACAGCCACAGAACCTTGAAGAATGATGGGGCCGGTGTCGACCCCTTGATCTACAAAGTGCACGGTGCAACCCGTCACTTTTACGCCATAGTCAAAGGCTTGCTTTTGGGCATTCACCCCAGGAAAAGCCGGTAAAAGTGAGGGGTGAATGTTGATAATTTTGTCCGCGAAGGCTGTGAGAAAAACGGGGGTGAGAACGCGCATGAAACCCGCTAACGCAACCCATTGAACTCCGGCTTCCTTGAGACTTTTTACCAACTTTTCGTCGAACTTTTCTCGGCTCGAAAATTCGTTGTGAGCCAATGCGAGGGTGGGGAGGCCGGCTTTCTTGGCACGAACGAGGCCGTAGGCGTCGGGACGATTACTGAGAACCAGGCGAATTTTTGCGTCGAGTTCTCCCTTCTCAATAGCATCGATAATAGCTTGGAGATTGGAGCCCGTACCAGAGACGAGAACACCTAGCTGGAGGGTCACGCGCGCGCGCCTTCTGGATCGCTTTCGTAGTGCACGGTGGCTGGCCCACCTTTGTTCACGAGATGCCCCAAGAGCCACGCGTCCTCACCGGCCTGGTTGAGCGTCTCGATTGCAACTTGAGCCTGATCCTTTGAAACTACGGCAATCATGCCCACCCCTAGGTTGAAGGTGCGTCGCATCTCGTTTAGCTCGACAGGACCACCGTCAGCGATGATCTGAAAAATGGTGGGCCAACTTCGTGCACCATCAATGGTCGCGTCGACACCCTCGGGGAGGACGCGGGGCAGGTTCTCGGGAATTCCGCCGCCTGTTACATGGCAAAGAGCATGCACATCATCCGGCAGGGCGTCCAAAAGGGCACGCACTGAGGATGTGTAGATTTTCGTGGGCGTGAGTAGAGCCTCGCCTACGGTGCTTTTGAGTGCGTCGACCTTTGCATTCAAGCTCAACTTCATCTCTTTTTCGATGACATGGCGAGCCAAACTATAACCGTTTGAGTGAATTCCGCTGGATGCGATACCGATGAGAACGTCGTCTGGCTTGACCTTACCCGGACCCAGAAGGTTGGCTTTGTCCGCCACTCCGACCGCGAAGCCAGCTAGATCGTATTCACCGTCGGAGTACATGCCAGGAAGCTCAGCGGTTTCTCCCCCTAGAAGAGCACAGCCGCCAAGTTTACAGCCATCGACAATTCCTCGTACCACCTCAGCGCCCACCTCAGCACTCAGTTTTCCTGTTCCAAAGTAGTCGAGAAAAAATAGAGGCTGAGCGCCAGTTGTGATGATATCATTTACACACATTGCAACCAAATCTTGCCCGATGGTGTTGTGGCGATTCATCGCAAAAGCAACTTTTAACTTGGTGCCTACCCCGTCGGTGCCGCTGACGAGAATAGGCTCTTTCATTCCAGTGGGGAGTCCACAGAGTCCAGCAAACCCGCCAATGCCGCTGAGCACATGAGCATTGGTTGCTTGACCAGCAAATGACTTGATCTTGTCAACAAGTTGATTGCCTTCGGCGATATTTACGCCCGCTTCTTTGTAGGTGACGGCCATGTTCGCCTGTTAACACCTTGGCGGAACAATTCGAATACTATTTGGCAGAAGAAAGAAGAACTTTCTCAAAATGCAGCTTATTTGGAGGTACGCAATGGGTCGAACGCCTTTAAATCGACTGCTGGACGGCGATTGAAGGCCAAATCGGCCGTAATTTTTGCAGTTGCGGGTGCCAGCAAAATTCCTGTTCTATAATGACCGCTAGCTAAAATGAGGCCCTCTATGTCACCTCCGCCCATAAATGGCAGTTCGTCTTGAGTATAAGGGCGAAAATTAGACCAGATATCGTTGATTTCTGCCGATTCTAAACCGGGAAGGAGTCGAATGGCGCTCTTGAGTAGGTCGCGCACGCCTTTTGCGGTCACTGCTTTGGTATAGCCGACAAACTCGAGGGTCGAGCCTATTAGGACGCGACCATTGGCTCGAGGCACCAGATAGCATCCAGCGCCAAAGGCCAATCGGCTGAGGGGAGGGCGAGGGCAAACTAGTTCGACCACTTGACCGCGAGCGGGAATGATATCCTGGGGATTGAGGGGGAGTCCCTCAATCAGCGGAGTCCAACTACCTGCCGCAACTACGACGACATCGGCTTCGAGCTGAGTACCGTCCTCGAGAAGTACTCCTTGAACTCGTCGACGGCTGTCTCCTTTTGATGTCGTGAGCACGCGCCTGACGTAGGCCCCTCGACGAAATTCAACTCCAGAGTTTTCGGCCGCGATGCGTGTGGCCAAAAAAAGATCTCGTGGAGTGATGCGAGCATCGTCTGGAAGATAGATCCCTCCACATGCTTTTTCCGAAACATGAGGCTCTAGTTCTTTGAGTGCGTTGGGGGAGAGAACTCTTGCCTTGCCTGACTTAATTTGAAAGGCTCGTTTTTTTTTCCAGCGAGCGAGTTCATTGTGAGTAAAGGCGACCTCTACGCACCCGCCTCCCAGAAATCCTACGCTTACGTTTGTTTCCTTTTGAAGTGCTTTGACCCATTGAGGGTAAAGCTTTCTACTATAGCGGCAGAGATCGAGCATCGGCCCAGCTTGATGAGCCTCTGCTTCTGCTCCTAGAATCCCAGCAGCGGCGCTGGAGGCTTCTGCTCCTGGAACTGACTTTTCTAGAACGACAACACGGGCGCCTCGCTTAGCAAGCTCCCAGGCTGCGGACGTGCCCATAATGCCTCCCCCAACAATGAGAACATGAAGAGGTGAGTGTTGCGTGGACTTCATAAATTAAGAGGTGCTAGAGGGGGGGGGAGAGCGCATGAAACGCCAGGCGAAAGCTAGAGAGCCAATGCCTAAGAGTGTCAAAAGAAGAGCTGCAAAAAGGGAATCTCGATGGCTGCGGGGAGACTCTCCTTCCAAGAGCATATATTGAACCTCTTTTCCAGATTTGGATTTCTCAATAATTTGCGTGATGGGGGCGTACATGAGTCCCGCTTTGTGTAGGGGCAGGAGGCGACCGGAAAAATTTGCGGGAGGAACAAAGGTTCCGGGGGAAACGCCGGGTCGGTCGTGAACTCGAAGCACGACCCACACTTCTTTGCGGGACTCCAATTGCACGAGGCGAAAACTACCCGCTACACCGCGGCGCCGGAAGGAGAGTGCTTGAGCAGAGGGGATGCCTGAAGCTTTGATCCATTCGGGAGCTTGGGAGAGATTTGCGTGCTTCAGGGCTCCTAGGTTCGTGGGCTTCTCGCTAACGAGAGCGAAGCGCGCAGCCGGTAGAAGAAAGGCGGCCACACTTAAAGCCGTCAAAGATATCAGCAGAAGAAAAGCGACGACGATACGTTTGTCCCGTTGTGGCGGAGCTCCGACTTCGAGTGGCGAGGAGGAAGACGCAGGATGGGTAGACAACTCGTGCTCGGGCGTTGAACTGTCGGAGCAATTGTCTTGGTTATTTAAGCCGTTCACTGTGTGGGATCCTGAGAGTTACCTCTTGGTAGGACAACTATGCAATCAAAAGGTTCCTCGACTGAATAAATCGAGCGCACTATGCCGTTTTTTTCACTGATCCGAGACGAGCTTGGGAAAGGGGGCTCGTGCCGGTAGACTTCAAATAACGTCGAGGGGACCGTCAGAGAGTGTAGGTCCTTTTGGAGGCATAGAATGGCTCAACAACCAACCAATCACATAATTTGTCCTAGCTGCGGTTTTAAAAACGACGGCTCCCTTCCCAACGGCAGGTGCGTGTCCTGTGGCGCTCGCGTGGATGACGGTATGATGGGGGGCGGGATTCTCGATGAATCAGGCCGCTATCAACAGCAAACCTTTAACATGACATGGTTTGGCATTGCCATTGGAGTCATGGTTGTGCTCACTGGGGCCATCGTGATGGGATTGCCCTCCGTGGTGCCCCTTTTCGACTTTGAAGGTTACTCGGGTATGATGATGGCAATACCCGTGTGGGCAGTGGGAGGCGCGCTGGTGGGGTTAATATCTCCTGGGCGTACCTTCATTGAGCCAGTTGCAGCGGCTTTTTTGGTGGCTTTACCGACCGCATTCATTCTCTATCATGGGCAAACTGTCAAAACGATGCCCGTTTTCATGTACGTTCTTTTTTCGGCCCTTGGTCTGCTCTTTACGCTGATAGGGGCCTACGTCGGTGAACGAATTCAGATGGGACCTGAAGGTGCAAGCGATCAATGAGCGATAGATGAGCCGACGAACGTTCTTTTATAGAAATTACAACGGCGGCATTCTTAGAATGAAAACGGTACTCTTCGGAGTGGCCGTTTTTTTTAATTCTCTCTTTCAATTCGCTTGCGACTCGCGCGAGGGGGAAGGCCGCGGCGAAGTCGCGCGTTTCGCGTTCGCCCTGACCCAGGTGCGCGATGCAGGAGCACTTGAACTTCCTGGTGCACTGAGAGCACTTGGGGCGGAAGAATGCGACCATCATTGTGCCTTGAAAGAGTTGTGCTTCAGAGCTCATTCAAGGAGGCTCAGAGGAGTCAATGCGTTGGCTCGAGCCAAGAAAAAGCTTGTCTTTGCTCGGGCAGCAATGGGGGAAGACGTGCGATTGCAGGCGGAGAACGAGGCCAAAGTTCTCCTTGAACAAGCTGAATCGGAAATCAGTAGAGCTTACGAAGAAGCGGTGCAATGTATCGAGTTGCAGGGGCGTTGGGTGCGTAAATACCGGCTCTGACTCGGTATTTTAAGATGAGGATGTTTTATGCGCAACGGAGATTGATTCCGTCCGAAGTATATCAACATGCTGCCTCGACCGATTTATCCAGGTGTTACTTATTTGGTGACCCGGCGCTGTATTGAGCGCCTTTTCTTGCTGCGCCCCTCCAAAGAGACGAACGAAGTTATTCGCTATTGCCTTGCCATAGCTGCAGAACGTACAGGCGTAGAAATTCATGCATATTGCGCCATGTCGAATCACATTCACTCAGTTGTAACCGATACCAAAGGACGGTTGCCACTGTTCTTGCAGTTTTTGCATCGTCACATCGCTCTTGCGATGAGTGAGCGATTGGGAAGAAAAGGAAATCTTTGGGCGGGGGAGCAGACGTCTATTGTACAGTTGACTGACCGTCAAAGCGTGATCGAAAAGATGGCCTATGTCGTGTGTAACCCAACTCGGGCGGGGCTGGTACGTTCGCCGCAAGACTGGCCCGGGGCAATTTCTCATCATCTGGGCGAAGTAGTGCAGGTACCGCGTCCTGCTCTCTACTTTCGCAAGGGTGGGGAATTACCGGATTTAGAGTCCCTCGAATGCACGCTCCCGCCATTGCTCGCGGAGCTAGGAATGAAGAAGGCGAATATCCTTTTTTCTGACGCCTTGGGTAAAAAGGTCAGGGCAGCTCGCGAATTCCTACGCGGAGAGAAGAGGTCTTTTTTGGGAACTCAGGAGATCCTAAAAACATGCGTTACCGACTCGCCTCGGTCCATGGAGACGCGCTGCTCGCGCATCCCTCGTTTTTCATCTTTCGATTTTGAGGGAAAAAAGAGCGCGATTGCAGAATGGAAAGCTTTTTTGTTGGCCTATGCGGACGCCTTTGCGAAGTGGCGTCTAGGTGAGCGATTGACTTGTTTTCCGAGTGGAACTTGGCAGATGTTGCGAGTGCATCACGCAATATGTGGTCCACCACTCTCCTAAAAGTGCAGAGAGGGAGAACGACTTTGCAGTCCTGTGGTCTGCGAGTAGGGAAAACTGCGTCTAGTCGAAGAAATTGTGCCCATCGAGCGACTTTCCGGGTGGATTTCTCGACCATTTGTCCATTCAGACTTCAGCTCTAGGCGAATTTTATTGGTTGAAGCCCGAAATTATGAAGAAGTTTGAATATCAACGTCGGTGCTATTGGGCTACTTTTTTTTCTTGCGGGCACCCTTGGCGGATTTTCTTTGATTTTTGCGCGCGTTCTTTTCTGCTTTGCTGAGGACTTTGCGCTTTGGACCATCTGGCGCGCCCATGCCGGGCATTCCACCCATGCCGGGCATTCCACCCATGCCGGGCATTCCACCCATGCCGGGCATTCCACCCATGCCGGGCATTCCACCCATGCCGGGCATTCCACCCATGCCACCCATCATTTGTTGAAGGTCGGGCATTCCGGCAGGCATTTTTCCGCTCTTCATTGCACGGCGCATGTTGCGAGCCATGGAAAGCCCTTTCATTCCTGGGATATTTCCCATCATGCCCGCGAGACCTCCCCCTCCTCCGCCCATGCCGGGCATTCCACCCATTCCACCCATCATCTGTTTCATGAATAGAAACTTCTGAACGAGCTCACTCACTGACTTTTCTTCGTGCCCGGAACCACGCGCAATACGCTTAACTCGGCCAGTCTCTCGAACCAGTAAATTGGGATCCGCTTTTTCATCACGAGTCATGGACTGAATCATCGCTTCAATGCGTCCCAATTCCCCGTCGTCCATTTGTGCTTCAGCGCCGGGGGGCATCATTTGGCTCATGCCGGGGATCTTGTCGACAAGATCACTCAAGGAACCCATCTTCTTGATCATACGAATCTGACCGAGAAAATCATCGAGGGTGAAGTTGCCCTGCATCATTCGCATGGCATCTTCTTCGGCCTTCTTTTTATCGATGACCTCTTCGAAATCTTGGATCAGTCCGACAACATCGCCCATTCCCAGAACGCGACTCGCCATGCCCTCAGGACGGAAGGGTTCCAACTTGTCGGTGGTCTCCCCCATGCCCTGAAAAACTACGGGGGCTCCCGTAATTTCTCGTACATTGAGAGCTGCACCACCGCGGGCATCACCATCCAATTTGGTTAAGATCACCCCTGTCAGACTCAGGCGGTCGTTGAACCCTCGTGCAACGCGCACTGAGTCTTGACCGATCATGGCGTCGACGACGAGCAACACATTTTGGGGGCCGGTTGCCTCCTGAATGTGAGTGAGCTCATTCATGAGGTCTTCGTCGATGGCTAAGCGACCAGCCGTATCATAGATGACGACATCATAGCCTCCATTTTGCGCCTCACGTTTTGCTTGGGTGCAAATTTCTAATGGAGTCGCTCCTGGAATATTGAACACCGGAACGTCAATTTGCTTACCAAGCACCTTGAGTTGCTCAACGGCAGCAGGGCGTTGCATATCAGCTGCAACCAAAAGTGGTTTCTTGCCGTCCTTCTTGAGGTAGCGCGCCAGCTTAGCCGATGAGGTGGTTTTCCCAGAGCCTTGCAGCCCCACCATCATGATGCCGGTTGGTCCGACGCTGGCGAAACTGAGCGGCTCGCGCTCTTCACCGCGCATCACACTTACCAATTCATCGTGACAAATTTTGATGAATTGGTCGGACGCGCTGACTTCGTGTTTTTGTCCGCCTGCCTTGACGCGGGTGCGCACCGTTTCACCAAGGGCCGACTCCTCGACGCGAGCGAGGAAACCCTTGATGACTCCTAGCTCTACGTCCGCTTCAAGAAGCGAACGCCGCACTTCCTTGAGGGCTGCTTGGATATTCTTTTCGTCGAGGGAAGTGAGACCGGCAAGACGATTGCGCGCCTCACGAAAACCTTTAGTCAGCGCATCAAACACGCCTTCGCATTAGCATTGGGCCCGAGCGGGTACCAGTCCCAAAAAAAGGATATACCCAGGTGCCCGTTGCTGCTCTCAACAGTCGGACAATGCCCCTTGAATTTCGCTGATTGCTTTTCCATCACCCTGCGCTTGAGCCACCTCCAGGCCAGACTCCAACCAAGTGCGTGCTTCTTCTTTTCGTTCAAGATCGAGGAGCATTTGTCCTGCCATCAAATATTGCGCGAGGTATTGGGAGTCAACCTCCCGTAGGCTCTCAAATGCCTTCAGAGATTCCTCTACGCGCTCTTCCTTCTTTAGTTCAAGGGCAAGTGCGTAACGGGCAAAGGAATCGGCTTGGCCGTTCGCTATCAATTGTTCGAGGTATGCAAGTTTCTTATTCATGACTCAAATTCCAAATACTGGGCGACGATGCGTTTGGGCCCGTAACCGGGAAAGCGGGCGACAACGGTCGGTTTTTCGCCTGCTTCTACGCGTTCTACTATGCCCTGGCCGAATTTCTTGTGTTTGACTCGTTGGCCTGGGCGAACCACCACAGCTTCCTGTTCGTCGTAGCTCTCTTGAGAAAAGTCGTCCTCATAGATGGGATCTACCGCGTCATCATTTACTTTACGCTGGGTAACGCGAATCTCGGCACTCGCCGAACGTCCCCCCGGAGATACTTGGGAAGGCTCCTCGGGACTCTTTGTTTTCCACGAGGAGCGGCCGCTTGTGGCCCCCCAATTAGAGGAACCAGAGGCTCCTCCTCCCCAAGCGGGATTTTTTCCGTAGGAAGAGCCCGAAGAAGAACTCTTGCCACCATACCGGCCACTGCTCATTCCGGGCATTGAGGGACGGGATTCACCCGTCAATTCCACGCATTCTTTCGGCATATCGTCAATAAAACGACTACGAGAAAGGTACTTGGTACGCCCAAAGAGAAAACGCATGCCAGCGTGGGAAACGGCGAGCCTCTTGCGAGCACGCGTCACGGCTACATAGGCAAGACGCCGCTCTTCATCCAGTTCCTCGGGGTCTTCTCCGTCCATTCCGCGGAAGGGAAACATCTCCTCTTCCATTCCCGTCAACCAAACGCACTCAAATTCAAGTCCCTTGGAGCTATGTACTGTCATCAAGGAAACTTTGGGGCCGTCCTCCATCTTGTCTACGGCGGCCACGAGGGCAACGCGCTCTAAATATCCAGCGAGAGTTACTTCTTCGCCAGTCTCGGGAGCTTCATTCTCGTATTCTCGCAGGGAGCCTACCAGCTCCGCGAGGTTCTCGATGCGTGCGTCGCTTTCCGCCGTGTCCTCTTTCTTGAGAAGCTTGAGATAGCCGATTTTTTCAAGGATATGCTCTAATAAATCACCTGGAGATAGACTGTTCATTGAGTCTCTCAGTTCCTGAATTATTTGAGCGAAAGCTCCGAGCTTTTTTGCAGGTGCTCCTGTGAGCGTTTTATCAACGAGGGCATTGGTGAGAGTATCGGTCAAGCAAGTTGCGTTCTCATCGGCAATGAATTGAAGTTGCTCGATTGTTTTTTTTCCGATGCCTCGCGCCGGGGTGTTCACCACGCGCAAAAAGTCTGTGTCGCTAGGAGGATTGGCTAAAAGGCGCAGGTAGGAGAGCATTGTCTTGACCTCTGCTCTATCAAAGAACTTCATGCCTCCGATGATCTGGTATGGTACACTAGCTCCCCGCAAGGATTCCTCCAAAACGCGTGACTGAGCGTGGGTGCGGTAGAAAACGGCAATTTCGTTGGCAGGCACATTCTCTGAGAGAGCTGCTTTGATACCGCTACTTACATAGCCAGCTTCTACGCGCTCGTCTGCACAAGCACGAATCTGCACCTTTTCTCCTGCTTCGCTGTCTGTCCACAGCTCTTTTGGTTC
>Ga0256845_1003773_pt1 | contig 10067 bp, 12 predicted proteins | sample RiftiametaG_FD_189101 | JGI IMG/M metagenome (GOLD analysis project Ga0256845, IMG submission 189101) | Tube worm associated microbial communities from hydrothermal vent at the East Pacific Rise, Pacific Ocean - Riftia | ecosystem: Host-associated > Annelida > Integument > Unclassified ... | reverse complement strand
GGGGCATACCGAGGCCGCGACGGATATTGCCAAGCTGGCGGGGCTGAACCCGTCTGGCGTGATTTGCGAGATTATGAACGAAGACGGGACCATGGCGCGGTTGCCGGACCTGATTGCGTTTAGCAAAAAACATGGGTTGAAAATTGGCACGATTTCGGACTTGATTGCCTATCGGCTGCGCCATGATGAGCTGGTGGTGGAGACCTCGAAGCGCGAGGTGGAGTCGGAATTTGGTGGCATGTGGACCTTGCGGGTTTTTAAAGATACGCTGAAGGATGTGGAACATTTGGTGCTGTCTAAGGGCGACCTAAGCGGGGAGCCGGTGATGGTGCGGATGCATGCGGCCAGCCCTTGCGTGGATATGCTCGGCTTGGTGCCGGGCAAAAGCGGCGAGCTTCAGGCGGCGATGCGGATGATTGCGGCTGAGGGGCGCGGTGCGGTGGTGCTTTTGCGTGACATGGTGCCAAGCATTGGGCTGGATGCCACGCCGGAAAGGAAGCTCAAGCAATACGGGCTTGGGGCGCAGATATTGGCGGCTTTGGGGCTGAACGAGTTGATTTTGCTGAGCAATTCTCCAGAGCCAAATGTGATTGGGCTGGATGGATACGGGCTGAGCATTGTGGAAACTATGCGGATTGAGGAGGCTTGAATGGCCGTTGAACATGATGTAATGGCCACGCCAAGCGTGGACGCGCCGACCAGGGTTTTGATTGTGATGTCGCCGTATTACGCGGCGATTTCGGCTGAGCAGGTGGCGGGCGCAAAGGCGGCGATTGAAGCGGCTGGGGCCAGTTTCGAGACTATCTCGGTGCCGGGGGCGCTGGAAATTCCAACCGCGATCAAGCTGGCGGCGAAGCATTTTGATGCCTTCGTGGCACTGGGCTGCGTGGTGCGGGGTGAAACCACGCATTATGAAACCGTGTGCAATGACAGCTCGCGTGGGCTAACGCTGCTCGGCCTTGAGGGGCTGTGCATTGGTAATGGGATTTTGACGGTGGAAAACATGGCGCAGGCCGAGGTGCGGGCTGAGGCCAGCGGGCAAAACAAGGGCGGCGGGGCGGCTGAGGCGGCGCTGCATTTGCTGTTGATAAAGCGGCGCTTTACAAAGCCTAAAAAGCCCCGTATTGCTCCCGCTTCCGAGCATATTTTAATGGCCGGAGAACCGGACAAGGGGATAGCTTGATGGCCAGTCAGAACGAAAGACGCGCACGCTCGCAACAGAAGAAATCTACCGCGCGGCTGTTTGCCGTGCAGGCACTTTTTCAGATGGAAGCGGGGGATGCGGGGCTGGAAGATGTGCAGGCGGAATTCGAGGACCATCGCTTTGGCGCGGAGCTAGATGGCGATGTTTACGCTGAGGGCCACCTTGAGCTTTTTCGCACGCTGACCTACCGCGCGGTGGCCGACCAAGCAACGATTGATAAGCTGACGGATTCTGCGCTGGTGGCCAAATGGCCGATTGACCGGATCGACCCGACCCTGCGGGCGTTGTTTCGTGTGGCGGGGGCGGAACTGGTGATAAAAGACACGCCGCCCAAGGTGGCTATTAGCGAATTTGTAGACATTGCCAAGGCGTTTTTCCCTGAGGGCAAAGAGGCAAAATTCGTGAATGCTGTGCTGGACCACATGGCGCGAGAAGCCAACCCTGAGGCGTTTGGTGCCTAAAAAGGCAGCGCCGCGCCGTCGTAGCCTTCAAACACGCCTGTCGTTTCTAGCGAGAGCTTGGTGAAGCGCTCCCACAATCCGTTTGTGCATTCTTCGAGTGAAATTTCGGCGTTGTCGCCCCCCATATCAGTGCGCACCCAACCGGGGTGGTAGCTGCCCACAGCGATGCCCTCACACTTGAGGTCAGCCGCCAAATTACAGGCCAAATTGGTGACGGCGGCTTTAGAGGCGCGGTAAGCATAGGAGCCACCCGGCGCGCGGGCTGATGACCCCATTTGAGAAGAGATAATCGCAATTTTACCTTTTGAGGCCCGCAGGTTAGGCAGCGTGGCTTGAATGACCTCCCACACGCCGATGCTATTGACCTGAAAAGCAGACATGAACATTTCTGCGGTAATATCGCCGGATGCAATGCCTTTGTCGGGGTAAACACCGGCGTTGCAAATGAGCATATCCAAGGTGCGGTTTTGCATGGATTTCGCGAAGTTTTGAACGCTGTCAGATGAGGTGACGTCGAGCTGAAGCCAGTCGATACGATCATTGAACGACGTGAGATCTCGCGCTGTGCCAATAACGTGGTGGCCGAGCATTTGCGCCTTTTGGGCCAACATGGCACCGATGCCGCGATTGGCCCCTGTGATTAAAACCTGCATTTCACCCTCCGTTTTTTGCCATGCTATGGACATTTGCGGCGCAAGCAACCACAAATATTGCAAACAAACCAAAGGACACATGATGAGCTATGATCTGCTGCTTGAGCACTTGAAAAAAACCACCGCCCTTGGGCAGGTTTCCGGTATTCTGGGCTGGGACCAAGAAACCAAGATGCCAAGCAAGGGCGGGGTGCAGCGGGCTGAGCATATGGGGGCGCTGGAGGGCGTGCTGCACGGGCGGCGCGGCGACCCGAAGGTGGCAGAGTGGATTGATGCGATTGACGTGGAGGCTTTGGACGCGGCAGGGCAGGCCAATGTGCGCGAGGCGTTGAAGGCTTACGAGACGGCGGTGAAGGTGCCAGCGGATTTGGCCGAGGCTTTGGCCAAGCATGCGGCGCGGTCGCAGGGGGTTTGGGCTAAGGCGCGGGCGGCGGAAAGCGTGGCGGATTTTGCGCCTGTGTTAAAGGAGATGATTAACCTGAGGCGCCAAGAGGCCGAGGCGCGGCAGGAGGGGAATACCAGCTTGTATGACACGCTGATGGATGACTACGAATCCGGTATGAAAACCAGCGAAATGAGCGATTTGCTCGGGGATTTACGCACGGGGCTGGTGGACCTGCGGGGGCGGATTGCGGAGAGTGGCAAGGAAATGCCGCAGATTAGCGGTGACTTTAGCGCGGAGAAGCAAATGGCCTTGGCGCGGGAATTGCCTGCGATTTTTGGCTATGACTGGGAGGCGGGGCGCATGGACCTTGCCGTGCATCCGTTCTGCTCGGGCAATGGTGGTGATGTGCGGCTGACCACGCGGGTGGATGAGAGTAATCCGTTTGATTGCGTGTATTCGACCATCCATGAAACGGGGCATGGGATGTATGAGCAGAGCATTCCGAAGGCCGACACGCTGGAGCCGGCATATAGCTATGCCTCGATGGGGGTGCATGAAAGCCAAAGCCGGATGATGGAAAACCAGATTGGGCGCTCAAAGGCGTTTGCTGAGCAGCTGTTTCCGATGTTTAAGGCGCATTTTGGCGATGTCGGGGTGGATAGCCCTGATGAATTTCATAAAGCCGTGAACCGTGTGCGCAGTAGCTATATTCGCACCGAAAGCGACGAGGTGCATTATAACTTGCATATTATGATGCGGTTTGACCTTGAGCGGGCCTTGATCGAGGGTGAGCTTGAAGTCGATGATCTTGAGGCAGCGTGGAACGAGCGCTTTGAGGCCGATTTCGGTGTGGCGGTTGATAAGCCCTCCAATGGCGTATTGCAGGATGTGCACTGGTCGGTGGGGCTGTTTGGCTATTTTCCGACATATTCGCTGGGTAACCTTTATGCGGGCGAGCTGTTTGCCAAGATGCAGAGTGATATTGATGGGCTGGACGGGATGATCGCCAAGGCTGAATTGGGTGCGCCGCTGGAATGGCTGCACCGGAATGTGCATGACCATGGGCGGATGAAGGCACCGGGACAGCTGATTGAGGATGCGGTGGGGCATAAGGCAGGGGCCTCGGCGCTGCTTGGGTATTTGAACGCTAAGTTTGGCGAGATCTATGGGGTGTAGGTTGCGGCGCGATTGGTGTTGTGCTTGGGGCGAGGTGGGTAAGGGGCGCTGCCCCTCGCTGCGCTCACCCCGGGATATTTGTGCAAAGTAGAATATGGGCTTCTATCTTTCAAAAATACTCTGGGGTGAATTGAGCGTAGCGAAAGAGGGGCAACGCCCCTGCCGATGGCTGAAAGCCGAGGCCACGCCCAACGGGAGGCGACTTGCAGCTTGCTGCACGGCGTCCGACGGGCGGGAGGCGTTGGAGGTTATTCCCAGATGGTGAGGGAATCGTTGCCTAGGGTTTTGGATTCGGTTTGCGTGAAGCGGGGGAAGTCGGCGAGGGCATTAAAGGGGAGCGTGGCGAGGGCTGGGGTGCTGGTCGCGCCGAGGAGGAGGCCGGCGTGGAAGACCTCAATGCGGTCAACGAGATTTGCGGTGATGAGGCTGGCGGCGAGCTGGCCGCCGCCTTCCACTAGGATGCGGGTGAGACCTTTGGTGGCGAGGGTTTGTAGGAGGGATTTTAGGTTTAGGCCTGAGGGGTGAGTGGGGGTTTCGATGAGGGCGGCGGAGGTGTTTGCCCAGTTCTTTTGGCCTTTGGCACCAGCGCTGTGGCACATCCAGACAGGGATTTGGTGAGCGGTTTGGGCGAGACGGCAGGTGGGGCTAAGGGAGAGTTGGCTATCTAGGACGATGCGGATGGGGTTGGTATGGCTCAGGCCTAGGTCTCGGATGTCTAGCATTGGGTCGTCGTCGGCGGCGGTGCCGCGGCCGATCATCACAGCGTCGTGGGTGGCGCGGAGCATGTGGACATAGCGGCGGGAGGCGGGGCCGGTGATCCAGCGGCTTTCGCCTGATGCGGTGGCGATGCGGCCATCGAGTGAGGCGGCGAGTTTTAGGGTGATGAAGGGGCGGGATTTTTCTTTGGTGAGGAGAAATCCGGCGTTGGCTTTGCGAGCTTCCTCGGCCATGAGGCCGATTTCGACCTTGATGCGTGCATTGCGGAGTATTTGAAAACCTTTACCGGAAACTCGCGGGTCTGGGTCGGCTATGGGGCAGACAACGCGGGCGATGCCAGCTTTGATGAGGGCGTTGGCGCAGGGGGGTGTTTTGCCGGTATGGGCGCAGGGCTCTAGGGTGACGTAAGCGGTGGCACCTTGGCAGGGGCCCGCTTGCGCGAGGGCCATGGTTTCGGCGTGGGGCCGGCCGGACGGCTGGGTCCAGCCTCGGCCAAGCAGGCGGCCATCTTTCACGATGACACAGCCCACGGCGGGGTTGGGGGCGGTTTGGCCTAGCCCGCGCGCGCCTAAAGAGAGCGCGAGCTGCATCCAGCGTTTATCTTCACTCGGCGTCATTTGGGGGGCGCAGCTCGTGCACGAATTCCTCAAAATCATCGGCGGCTTGGAAGTTTTTATAGACGCTGGCGAAGCGCACATAAGCCACCGTGTCTATCCGCGCGAGGGTTTCCATGACGATCTGGCCGATTTTATCGGACGGAATATCAACCTCGCCGAGGCTCTCTAAACGGCGGACAATGCCGGAGATCATCTGGTCGACGCGCTCGGCCTCGACAGGGCGCTTTTGCAGGGCGGTGCGGATGGAGCGGGCGAGTTTATCACGGTCGAAATCCTCACGCTTGCCGTTTTTCTTGAGCACCACGAGGTCCCGCAATTGCACGCGCTCATAGGTGGTAAAGCGGCCCGCGCAGGCCGAGCAATAGCGGCGGCGGCGGATGGCGGAATGGTCTTCGGCGGGGCGAGAATCTTTCACCTGGGTATCAATATTTCCACAAAAGGGGCAGCGCATGTGCGTCTCCGTGCATGGTTGGTTTGGGGCAGTATAGGGGAGGGGCTACAGTTTGTGTAGGGGGAAAAGCGCGCCCCTATATTTGGGGCGGTGATCAAACTCTGCCAAAGCGATTTACAGGGGCGGTAAACGCCTGTAGATTGGGGGTGGAACTTTTAGGGAGATTTTCGATGACGTTAACCAAAACACTTATGATTTTCGCAGCGGCGGGCTTTTTGGCGGCTTGTGAAGAGGGCACGGGCGGCGGCATGGCCAGCGGTGGCGGCGGTATGGCGGCGGGCGCGAATGATATGTCTCTGGTGCGGGATTCTCGCGTGGCCGGCAAGATTGAATCGGCCTCGATGAACGGCTCGACGGTGATTTACACTTATTACACCGACATGATTAGCAATGACATTATGGCGCTGGATGCGGCGGATGTGTATTGCGGTGGCCTTGGGCGCTCTAACCCGCCGACCATTACCGAAGCCTCGGTTGGTGGCCGGACGTTAAAGACGTTTGCCTTTACCTGCCGCTAAGGGTTTGACTTAGGAAAAGGGCCGGGGCGATGCTCCGGCCTTTTTTGTGGATTGGTGCATATGAAAGGAGCGCGTGATGTTTAAAAAATTTCTGATTGGCCTGCTGGGGCTGGTGGCGCTTTACCTGCTGCATGTTCCGGCACTGAAACTCATCACCTATGTGACGGCCCCGAGCGGCGCGGCGTATCCGTTGCTGGCAGACGGCGCTACGAGTGAAAATTTTGAGATTTCTCGTGTGTTTATTGGCACTATCTATGAGGTGGCTTATGATCCGCTAACCAAGCAAACCCTGATTATGGGCGCGTATACAGACACGCGCACTGAGGTTCGCAACGGCTATTATGTGGTGACGCTGGATGAAAATGGGCGGGTGATTAGCGAAAAGCAGATCAGGGAAAACCAGCGGGGGGCGGCGCTGGCCAATCCGCGCTTTGTGAATGTGCCCAAGCTGATGGAAAAGAAATACATACCGGAGTATGATTTTGATGACATCGCGCCGCAGGTGGTGCTGGCGCATTTCCGGTTCCAAACCTTTGAGGCGTGGCCATATATGAATATCGTGCCGGTTGTGCCGGTGGATTGGCAGGGGGTGGCTTATCTGGATATCGCGCATCAGGGCGAGGTGCTGCGGGCGCGGGTGCCTACGTTTTTCTTTGGCGGGGTGTTTTATGCGGGCAGTAGTATTGACGGGCAGATCTACCGTCGTGGGCCTACGGGCAGTGGGCTTGGGTTTGTTGAGGTCGATGAAAGCAGTTTTGGGATGAACAGCATGGGGCCGGATATTCACCGTGAGGGGCTGGGGCTTTATGTGATACGGCCACGGCGCGCGGGCTAAGGGGCCTCTGATCGACGAATTTTGGATGCGGGGCTGTTATGCTGTGCGGGCTTGTTGAGTTCGCTGAATGATATTTAACCCTAGCGTGCATTGCGTATTTTTTAATTTACGAATTATTAACCTCTTGAAATTCATTTAAGATGTTGAATACACTTCGAAATTTACATTCTATCATAACTACTAACCTAGGTTAGTAGTTATGGTTGGCGTCATATTTTTCTGCCAGCTTACATGACCATATACAGCTTAAGGGGTGGTTTAGCGGGTCAGCGGCATAAGGAATTACAGCCTGCCTGAATATGGAGCACTGCCATAAGACTTGTTGAAAGCCTCTCTAGCGCAGTTCGGTGATGGCTCCGAAGCGGGCCATGGCGGCTTCAAGTTCGGCCAGCGGGATTTCGGCGATGCAGGGGCGGGCACCTGTGGGCGCGTGGCCATTGGCGAGGTGGCTGAGCAGGATCGCCGCGGGCTGCACGGGGATTTTGGGGCCGTGGCCATCGGGCGCGATCAGGTCCCATGTTTTTGTGGTGCCACCGCCCGTGGCGCGCACGCGCATGCCGCCGAGATCTGAGCCGAAGGCTTGGAACCATCCGGCGGCTATATGGGCGGGTTTTGTGAGGGGGCCGAGCGGGAAGGGGAGGAAGCGCGCGAGGCGCAGGGTGTGGTGGAAAAGGCCGAGCTCCAGCCCTGCGCGGGGGATTACCGTTTGTGCGTTGAAATGGGCGGCGAGGAGGCTGTCTGGGGTGTTCACGAGGGACGCAGGGCGGGGCATAAGGTGGGTGTAGCCGACGCGGAGTGCGGTGTGGGAGAGGCGGGACCAGCCTTTGGCTTGCTGCCATTGGCCGCCTTCCCATAGCGGCATGGGCTGGCCGACTTGGCCGAGGATGGCGCGCATGACGCTGAGGCCGCGCGGGGTTTGGTTGCCGGGCAGAATGGTGGTCTCGATGCTGTCGATTTGCGGCATGTTGAAGGCGGTGAGCACCGCCGAGGTGAGGGCGGGGGTGGTGCTGGCACCGGAAATGGCGGTGAGGTTTTGGGCTTTGGCGAGGCTGTCTAAGCTGCTGATATTTTGCACAAAATCGGGGGCGTCGGCAATGTCTAGGTAATGTGCGCCGGCTTGTAGGCAGGCGTGGGCGAAGGCGGGGCCGTAGCTTTGGAAAGGGCCAGCGGTATCCACCACAGCGAAGGGTTTTATGGTTTGTAAGGCGCTCTCGGGGGTGTTTCGGTCAAAGGCGATATAGCGGCCGCCATGCTCAGCGGTGAAGGCTTTGAGGGTGGCCTCGGTGCGGCCTGCGGCGACCACATCAAAGCGGGCATCAGCTATGAGTTGGCGGGCGAGGTGGCCGCCGAACAGGCCCGTGGCCCCGAGGATGAGCACGGTTTTCATTGCGGTTTTAAAGACCCCTGATAGTGGATCAAGCGCCCTGCCATGAAGGCGGTGGCGGTAACGCTGAAGTGGAAATCGCCTGCTTGGCCCGCCGTTTCCCATGTGTCACTTTTGGGTAGCAAAAAGTGGGGGGCTTTGAGGCCGAAGATGGAAGCGCTGAGGATAGCGTAGTGCAGGCCGTTGGGAGAGGCGGTGAGCTTCATGCAGAGGTGCAGCGGGCCGAGGCGCTCCTCGATTATGCCCGCGCGTCCGGTGAAGCGGATGGTGGAGCGGGTGAGGTGGCCGTTAAAATCGCGGGTCCAATGCTCGGTGCCGCCGGTTTCCTTTACCGTTACCGTAACAGGCACGGCCGTGCCAGCGGGCGGAAAGCCTGCGAGCTTGAGGATGAGCCAGCCGAAGGGGCTGCGGTTGCGGGTGATGTCAGCTAGGCCTTGGTGGCTGCGGTTTCCGGCTTTGTGAAAAGCCTGCACGGGGGCGGGCAGGGTGTGAAAGCTATCGCCGAGGGCTTGGGTGAACACGCCCATCAGAAGCCGCCCTCAACAAAGCGGGCGCGCTGGGCGGGGGTGGGGGCCATGCAGGTGCTATACCGCCCGAAAATCCGGTAGCGGTTGCGGGCAATGCGGTGATAGGCGAAATCCTTTAGCCATAGCGGTAAAAGGCGGAGCAAGGCGGGCAGGTGCCAGATGCCGCCAAGGGCGCGCAAGGCGGCTGCAAAAGCGTCAAGCCGTTGGAAAACCGCGCCATTGATGATCACAAGATTGGTTTTGAAATCCCGCGTGGGTAAGCCGAGGGCTTGGTAAAACTGCTGGCCGATAGGCGATTGCGCGGTGGCAAAGGCGAATCGCTGGCGGCGGTCGTGCTTGAGCATGAATCGGTAGAAGCCGGAGCACAGCACACATTCACCGTCAAAGACGATGAGATCTGGTGGGAGGTTTTGGGGCAGGGGCTGCATGGCGGCAGCTTAGCGCTGGCTAGGTGAGCTGCGCAACCACTTCTCGGCTATGGGGCGCATTGCGGTGCTCGAACAGGTAGATGCCCTGCCATGTGCCGAGGGCAAGCTGGCCGTTTTGCACGGGGATGCTGAGCGAGGTCGGCAGCAGGGCGGCTTTGATATGGGCGGGCATGTCATCGGGGCCCTCATAGGTGTGGGTGAGGTAGGCCATTTCAGGGGTGCTGCTGGGCGGCACGAGGCGGTGGAAAAAGGCTTGCAGGTCGGATTGGACCTCGGGGTCGGCATTTTCCTGTATAAGCAGGCTGGCGGAGGTGTGGCGGATGAAGAGCGTCAGCAGGCCGTTGCCCTTAGCGAGGGCGCGGGCTTGGTCGGTGAACTCATAAAGGCCGGGGCCGGTGGTGGCAATGGTGAGGGTTTGCATGGGGTATCATAGCGCGAATATGGCGTGTGGCCAGCAGGAATTAGCTGCCCGCCCACATGCGCAGCAGGTTGCTGCGGGTTTTGGTCAAGCGGTCAAGCTGGGGGCTTTTGCCGGCCTGCGCCCATGCCTCGGCGATGCTCAGGTCGAGGTCATATAGCACCTCGCGCTGGGCGGGGTCCCGCACCCAGCTGGTGATCCAGCCGATAACAACCAGCCGCTCGCCCTTGGTAACAGGGGCCACGCGGTGCAGCGTGTTGGAGGGGTAGAGCACCAGATCGCCCGCTTGCAGC
>Ga0256845_1003772_pt1 | contig 10070 bp, 7 predicted proteins | sample RiftiametaG_FD_189101 | JGI IMG/M metagenome (GOLD analysis project Ga0256845, IMG submission 189101) | Tube worm associated microbial communities from hydrothermal vent at the East Pacific Rise, Pacific Ocean - Riftia | ecosystem: Host-associated > Annelida > Integument > Unclassified ... | reverse complement strand
CGACAGAAGAACGGCCTACTTCTTCTTTTTGGCGGCCTCTTCCTTCTTGCGCTTGGCGGTGGCCTCAAAGCCGCCGTTGAGTTCCTCTTCGATCACGGTCTTGAAGACCGGGTAAGGCTGAGCGCCACTCAGCAGACGACCGTTGATGAGGAAACCCGGAGCGCCGCGCACGTTCGCGGCCGAGCAGGCGGCCATGTCGTCCTTGACCCGCTGGGCGGTCGCGGGATCGTTGAAGGCCTTGACCCAAGCATCGACGTCGAGACCGAGCTCTCCGGCGATCGCCTTGAGGTCCTCGTCGCTGCGCTTGTCACGGCTCGCGAAGAGCACGTCGTGCATCTCCCAAAACTTGCCCTGGGCCTGAGCTGCGATCGCGGCCCGGCTGGCGGGCTCCGCATTTTTGTGCATCGGCAGCGGGTAGTTGCGGAAGTAGATGCCGACCTTGTCGCCGTACTCCTTGGCGATCTGATCGACCGTGCCCGTGGCCCGCTTGCAGAAGGGACAGTCGAAGTCCGAGCACTCGACGATCGTCACCTGCGGGTTCTTGAGGTTGCCCTTGCCGGCGAGGCCGTCGGTCTTGATGTCGCGACGCTTGTGATCGGCGGGCGGCGGTGCCGGCGGGACCTTGAGCTCGGTCTCCCAGCCCTTGCGCATCGCCTCGTAGAGGTCTTTCTTGGCGACGCCCTTCTCCTTCATGAACTTCTCGGCCTTGGCCTTCTCCTCTTTGATCAGGCTCTCAAAGGCCGGGAAGGGCTGAGCGCCGGAGACAAAGCGACCGTTGACGAAGAACGCCGGGGTCCCGCGGGCGCCGAACTTCTTGGCGATCTCGCCGTCCTCCTTGATCATCTGCTCGATCTTGGGATCGGCCATGTCCTTCTGGAACTTGCCGACGTCGAGCCCGAGCTCCTTGGCCCAAGTCACGAAGTTCTCGTCGGTGAGCGCCTTTTGGTTGGCGAAGAGCTTGTCGTGCATCTCCCAAAACTTGCCCTGCTGGGCGGCCGCGAGCGAAGCCTTGGCGGCCGGGCGAGCGCGGTCGTGGAAGCCCAGAGGCAGCTGCCGAAAGACCACGCGCACGTCGTCGGGGTAGGTCTCCTTGATCTGCTTCATGGTCGGCGTGACCCGGCTGCAGAAGGGGCATTGGAAATCCGAGTACTCGATGATCGTCACCAGAGCATCCTCGGGACCCACCGCCGGACGACCGTCCACGGGCACCGCGTAGCTCGCACCGGGATCAGGAGCACCGGCACGCTTCTGGGACTTCTTGTCGCGCTTCGGCGGCGTCCGTTTATCGGCGGCCGCCCGCATGATCCGGGCATAGACCTCCTCGCGCTTGGAGCCGGCGGCGATCAGCGCCTCGGCGTCTTTCTTTTGGGCGTCGATGATCTGCTTGAGCGCATCGATGGTCCGCGGCGCACCGCGCTGCCAGGCACCGTTCATGAAGAAGCTCGGGGTGCCGCGCACGCCAAAGAGCTTGCCGAGATCCATGTCGGCCTTGACCTTGCCCGCGAACTTGTTGCTCTTGAGGTCCGCCTTAAAGGCCTCGACGTCGAGGCCGATCTCCTCGGCGTACTTGAGCACATCGGCCTCGCTCATCGCCTTGGCGTTGGCGAAGAGCTTGTCGTGCATCTCCCAAAACTTGCCCTGGGCACCGGCGGCAAGAGTCGCCTGCGCAGCCCGGTCGGCGTTCTTGTGCATCGGCAGCGGGAACTGCTTGAAGACGATGCGCACGTCCTTCGCGTAGGCGGGATCCTTGACCAGCTCGTCGAGCATCTTGGTGAAGCGCGAGCAGTAGGGGCACTGAAAGTCGGAGAACTCGACGATCGTCACCAGCGGGTTCTCGGCGCCCTTGTAGTAGTCGGTGCTGTCATAGGAGAGACGAAAGCGCTCGCCCGTGATCTTGTCGTTGATCTTGTCGTCGACGTCGTCCATCGTCAGGAGCTTGGTCTTGCCGGCCTCGCCGGCCTCCGCCGACTTGTCCGGAGTTCCACCGCGCTGACCTGTGCAGGCGAGGTTGGCGGTTGCGGTCAGGGCGAGGGCCGCGACTAGGGCTGTAGAAATGCTGAGCTTCTTCATGTTTTCTCTCGTTCGTCAGGGACGTTAGTTGGGGCCGCTCTCACGGCCAAGTTCTTGAAAACTATCGCTATCGTTGGATTGATGTCGGTTTAGGGGGAGGAGTGGAGTTCGTTAGGGGTGATGTCGATGGGGCACTGTGATCGGGCAGCGGCACGCCACCGCGTGTTAACGCCGCTGCGATCTCAGCCCGCGGTACGCCCTCTGCAGCCTTGGCGTTGACGAGCCTGAGTTCCTCGTCGATCCAGCCGACGAAGACCTCGGTGCTGCGATGACCGCTGACAAAGCGGCCGTTGATAAAGAAGGACGGCGTCGCCTGCACACCGGCCTTGAGCGCCTGGGCGCGCTGCTCTCGGACCGCCGAGATGACCTCGGGATCGCCGAGATCGGCGAGGAAACGCTCTCGATCGAGACCTAGTGATTCAGCGATCGCCAGGAAGCGCGCCCGGCTGAGCTTGCGCTGCTCGCCGGTCACGAGTTCGCGGTAGAACTCGGGAAATTTTCCCTGCCGCTCCGCTGCGATCGCGGCCCGGGCCGCACCCTCTGCGGTAGGGTGGATCGGCAGCGGCAGGTGCCGGATTTCGACCCGAAGATCGTCGCTGTAGCGCTCGATGATCTCCGCGATCGAAGTCGCCAAGGAGCGCCGACAAAACGGACACGCGGCGTCCATGTAAGCGATGAGCACGACCGGTGCGTCGCTCTTGCCGGCGTAGTGCGAGGCTCCCAGCGGCACCTGATAGCGGGTGCCCTCGTCCGGCTCCGGACCAATGGCGGGCTCGACCGGCGGCGGCAACTTGGCGAGCAGAGCCTCGCGAGCCGCTGCAGCTTCGCCCTCCAGAGCGATCGGCTCGACCACCGCATCGGCTGTCAGTGCCCCGTAGATCTCGGCGCGCGCAGTGCCGGTTGCGAGCTTCTCTTTTGCGAGATCGATCTCTTCGTCGATGAGCCCGTGCCAGCTCGCCTCGTCGTGAAAGCCAACCACCGGCCGGCCGTTGACAAAGGCAACCGGGCCAAAGGCGACCCCGAGTTCGAGCGCTTGCCTGCGGTGACGAAGGCGCGACCCGGTGAACGCGCCGGTGTCGAGATCATCCCGTAAACGCTCCACATCGAGACCCAGATCCGCGACGGCCGCCTCGATCGCCTGGCGATTCGCGGGTGGCGAGGCAAAAAAGCGCCGGTGCAAGGGCCAAAATGCGCCCTGCGCGCCAGCGGCACTGACCGCTTCGGCTGCCACCTCCCCCGCCGAAAAACCGGGAGCACTCATGCTGCGCGCGACTACCCGAAGATCGTCGCCGTAGTCCTCGAGCAAGTTGTCGAGCACTGCCCAGGTTCGGGCACAGGGAGGGCAGGCGTAGTCCGCGTAGAGCACAACCGTGACCAGCGGCGCTTGCCCACCGAGCGCGTGATCGTCCGGCAAGAGCGTGACCGCGTAGCGCTTCATCGGCGCGATCGGGCCGCTCTGTGCCGCGTGTTTGTGCCCGTGGTCCCTGTTGTCGCGGCTCTCGCCGCCGCAGGCGCTGACCAGAATAAGGGCCAGTCCCGCTAGGAGAATGTTGTTTCGCATTTTAGCTCGCCCCGCGCACGCGATCCGGGCGTGAAACCGGATCCTCGGCAATGCGTGCGCCAATACCACGCTCGTGGGGCGAGAGCCGAGCGACTCACCCCTAGACGACGGTGGCGAGCGCGCGCGGAGGCGGCGAGATCGGAGCTATCACCTGGGAAGCAGGCATCTGCTCACGACCTGCGGCTACGGCCAGCCTGTACCCACCCAGACGCCAGGAGGCGGTGAGTGTGGTGGCCAGCACAACAGACGAGGAGACCGGCGCCGAGACGGTACGGCTGGGCGGCACTCCGCTGGGATGAATGCCGTCACAGTCCTCGCGCATCGGATCACAGGTCTGATCACCGAAGAGCTGCTCTAAGAGCCGCGAGCAGGTGCCGTTTTGCATCACCAGGAGCTGGGGATCGATCATCAGACGGCCGATCAGGAGATCGCCGCCGCAAAGCACATCGACCTCCTCGACTTCGTCATCGCCGTCGCCGCAGATCCTGCTACCGCCGAGGTAATCGATGAGAGCGACCCAGGGATCTGTGGTCGCGGCCGTCGCTGAAGCCGGCCGCACATCCGCCGGCGGGCTCCAGGCTGCAGATACGCTGACGCCGATCCAAAGGACCATGGTCAGCAGCACACGCAGTATGCGCGGTTGTTTGCAGGTGATCATCGGCAGCGGCAGCGTCGTTAGCGGGACGAAATCGAGGCCCAGGTCAGGGCAGAGGCTATGCGCTTTGACCCAACCGCGCAAGTTGCGTTCTATTCCCAAGCACCCTAACGAGGCTTCGATGGAGCCTGGCTCCCCTTTCCCCACAAACAGCGTTTTGAACCCCACCAAAGACCGGCAGACGCAAAAAAAGAGCGGCATCCACAGGGGGTGCCGCCCTTTTTGGGGGGAAGCGGGAGACGAGATTCGAACTCGCGACATCGACCTTGGCAAGGTCGCGCTCTACCAACTGAGCTACTCCCGCATGTTCAGAGGACGCGGAGGATAACTCGATCTTGAATCGAGTCAAGGGTTTCCTAGCGCTGCTACGAACCTCGCACGTGCGTTTGTGCACATTCGATCGAACGGCCCGTCTGCTGGCTGCTGCAAACCGCTTTCAGCCCCCCTGCTAACTGGAGCAATCACCGGAGTGCGCAGATAACGCCGCGGACGCGAGCGGCAGGCCTTGCAAACACACAGCGCTGATACGTGCCCGTGAAACTCCGGGCCAAGACCTGTGCTCAGAGCAATAACCGCTGCCTGCGATCGCCTGCGTACAGGTATGCTCAGAGCCATCGATGTTGATGCTGGGATCGTAACCGGCAGAGAACGAGATTTAAGGTGACCGACCAACCCCCGATCCATCCGGTCTTTCCAGATACGCCGCCCGCGATGGTGCACGATGCCTCTGGGCTCCGGGTTTGGTTCACGGATCCGCCAGGGCTCGTCACCCAAATCACGGACACCACAGAGATCAGCACAGCGATGGCAGAGTTCATCGCCGGCCCGGTGAGCGAGGCCCTCGCCCGGTTGCCGCGGACCCCAGGACAACGGTTGATCTTCCTCCACGAGTGGACCCACTTTAGGTCCTACGAGCCCGCCGCCCGCGAGATCCTCACCGAGTGGGCCATGTCCCTGCGCGACGAGATCGGCTTGATGCTCTTTGTCATCTCGAAAGAGGCGAACTCGATGGTCCGCATGGGCATCAAGGTCGGCACCATGACCCTCAAACTCGCAGGTATCGACAGCGAGCTGGTCGATACGATCCACCCGGCGCTCGCTGCCCGCGGGATCCGCCCGCGAAGCTGAGCCAAACAACTCTAGTCCGTCGATCCAAGCATCGATCGCGAGGCGTCGACCGCCGTTGACCGCGACCGCCTGACTCGCAGAAGATCGCCGCCGATGCCCCGCTTCCCCGAGATCGCCCAGGCCGCCTCGTCGTCCCGTAGCGCTGTCTACTCGACTGCCGCAGCTCGCCTCGCCGCGTACCAGGGCGAAACCTACCCGCTGCACATCGGCGACACCTGGTTGGAGCCCGCAGAGGGCTGCCGCATGGAGGACCTAAAGAGCGCCGAGGTCCCCGGCCTTCACCGCTACGCGCCGGTGGCCGGCCATGCGCTGCTGCTGCAGGCGATCCTCGAGCGTGTGCGCGAACGCGACGGAGCCATGACCGGCGCCGAGAACATCCTCGTCGCCGCCGGCGCGACCGGGGCGCTCTCGGCCGCCACCGCTGCGATCGTCGCCCCCGGTGACGAGGTGCTGCTGCTCGCCCCCTACTGGCCGCTGATCGCCGGCATCGTCCACCAAGCCCACGGGCGAGCGATCCCCGTACCGGTATTCGCCGGCGAAATCGACGATGCCGCGGCCCTGGTCGCCGCTCTCGAGGCTGCTGCCAGCGAGCGCACAGTCGCCGTCTACCTCAATACGCCAAACAACCCGACGGGGAAGCTGCTGCCCCGCGCCTGGATCGAAGCACTCTGCACCTGGGCCCGCGGACGCGATCTCTGGATCCTCGCCGACGAGGTCTACGAAGACTACGTCTACCGCGGCGAGCACACCCACACCCGCCCCCTCGCGCCCGAGCGAACCTTCGCGGCCCACTCGTTCTCCAAGGCCTACGGCATGGCGGGCAACCGCTGCGGTTACCTACTGGGGCCCGCGCAGGCGATCCTCAGCGCCCGCAAGATCGCCGCACACACCTTTTACAGCACGCCAACCGCCGCTCAAATCGCCGCCGCGAGGGTGCTTGCCGGACCCGGGCAAGCCTGGATCCGCGACGCCCATCGCCGCTACCGCGAGATCGGCGAAGAGTCCGCGGCCCGCCTGGGTGTTCCGGCACCTGCGGGCTCGACGTTTCTCTTCCTCGACGTCGCCGCCCACCTCGGCAACACCGGCCTCGCGGGCCTGCTCGAAGCGGCTGCGGACCGCGGGCTGCTGATCGCCCCGGGCCCGAGCTTTGGCCCCTACCCCACCCATATCCGGCTCTGCTTCACCGCCGCCAGGCCTGATGTCGTCCGTCGCGGTGTCCAGGTGCTCGCCGAACTCCTGGGTCGCTGAGCTGCCCGGGAAGGGCCCATCTGCTCGCACCCGTCGCCAAATTTTACGAGAGCAGACGCGGCTCGTCGGCATCACCCTCGGCACCGATCTGACCGGAGAGCCAGAAGGATCCGACGATGACATTGCCGGCCTCGACCGCACCCCCGCTGAGCAACTCACGGTCGATGACGATGTCGAGTGTTCCGCCAAACGTGGCGATCTCGGCCCACTGAAAACGAAGCCCGGTGAGTGGGTTGTGCAACTCTTTGGCCGCTCGTACGACGCCGCTGATCACCGCAAAGGCCTCGGGTGGCGACTGCTCGTCCTGATCCTCGGCACGGAAGAGCCCCGCCGGGATGAACGCCATCGACGCCAGCCGCGGGCGCTCTGAGTCGTCCTCCTCGGCGATCGCCACCTCGTAGGCGTCGATGTCACTCCAAAGCTCGACCGTGTGGGCGAAGGCCGCGAGTTGCACACTGGCGAAGATCGGAACCTCAATTTCGCCGAAGACCGATCGATCGGGACAGTCAAAGACGAAGGGATAGAGCCCCTCCTCGGGCTCATCGCCCTCGGGACAATTCCAGGCGTAGAAAGAGCCGTCGAGCACGGTCTGATCGCTGCGCTCGACCTCGTCGACCAGGGCGATACGCCAGCGATGGCGCCCTGAAAAATGCGGCGCCATGCCGATCAGGTTGTCGTCGTCGTCGAGCTGCAACCAGAGCTCTGGGCCGTCGCCCGAGGACCACACCAAATAGCGGCCGCCTGCGACCTCGACAACCTCGGCATCGACCGAGGCCCGGTCGGCGACCTTCAACATCTCGTCGACCGAATCGATGACCAGGCCGATGCTCGAGAAATGACTCGCCACAGGCCCAGACTAACGAATAGCGCCGGCATTGTCTCGCCAAGCGCCACCGGTGTGGTGGCGCTCGACAAGCGCCCACGCGCGCCATCGTGCCGCCGTGAAGACCCGCAGAGCGCTCGCGAATCACACCCCGGCGCTGGACTTTTTTCGGGCGATCGCGACGACTCCACGGGACCGTCAATCCTCCCGTCCTGCGATTCAGCGCCGATGCCAACAGGTCTGTTGAGACAGGTTCTCGCAGCGCGAAAACACCGGCCAAAAGTCGTGATTGACGGGACCCCAACCCTCCCCTAGGATGTGCTGCTCTTTGAGGTAGCCATGCGCTGCACATCCCCGACATATGCCCTTTGGCAAGCGTCGCACGCGGTCCCACAGGAACCCTGCGTCGGCACTGCGGCCACAGGATCGCCGTCTGTCGGGCACCCCCCAGCCACCCGCTAGGGGCATCTGCAAAGAGCCCTCCGCCGCTGCGGAGACCCGATTGACGGCCGAACTAGCGGATTCAGGCCTCTGGACCAAGCGCGATCGAAAGAGCGCTCAAGCATCGATGCGCGCAACGGATCGACTCCGTGCCCACGCGCGCCTCCGCGTCCAGAACCGTCCGCGCTCGAGACTGCAAACCACGACTGCAAACCACGACTTCAAACCAGAACAAACAAAGAGAAGAGGAAGAGACAATGTCGACCTTCACCGTACAGATCGTGCCCGTCGTCATCGAGCCCCATGACAACGCCGATGCCCTCGAGATCGCCCGCGTCGGCGACTATCGCTCGGTCGTCCGCAAGGGCGAGTTTCAGAGCGGGCAACTCGTCGCCTACATCCCGGAGCAGGCGTTGCTGCCGGCGCCCCTTCTCGAGTCAATGGGACTCACGGGCAAGCTGGCAGGCAGTGGCCGCAACCGCGTGAAGGCGATCCGCCTGCGCGGGGTGCTCTCGCAGGGTCTGGTGCTGCGAGCCCGCCCCGAGTGGAGCGCCGGCGATGATGTGGCCGCCGAACTCGGCATCGTCAAGTGGGAGCCGCCAGTTCCTAGCTGTATGAACGGACAGGTCTACGGGGCGGGCAGCGACCGCTGCCTCAAATACGACATCGAGAACTTCAAGGCCTTCCCCGAGGTTCTCGAAGAGGGCGAGGCGGTGGTCTTCACCGAAAAAATCCACGGCACCTGGTGCCAGGTGGGACTGCTGCCGCAGAGCGCCGATGCGCCGAACGGCCGCCTGGTGGTCGCCTCCAAGGGCCTCGCCTCCAAGGGCCTCGCCTTTGTCCCCGACGCCGAGGACAACCGGACCAACCTCTACCTCCGGGTCGCCAAACACCTCGAGATCGAGCGCAAGCTGGGGCAGGTCTTCGACCAGGCGCTCGCTGATGGTGCACCGGTGTTTGTGCTCGGTGAGGTCTTTGGCAAAGGCGTCCAGGATCTCTCGTACGGTGCCAGGGCCGAGCAGGATCGCTGGCTCGGCTTTCGCGTCTTTGACATCTACCGCGGCTGGCCTGGCGAGGGCGAGTACCTGTCCGACAACGACCTCGAGGCCTCCTGCACCGCGCTCGGCCTCGACCGGGTGCCGGTGCTCTACCGCGGCACCTTTAGCCGCGAGATCATGGAGGCCCATACCAACGGCCGCGAGAGCGTCTCCGGCGAGCGCCTGCACATGCGCGAGGGCATCGTCATACGCCCGCAGATCGAACGCCGACACTCGGAGCTCGGCCGCGTCCAGCTGAAGAGCGTCTCCTCAAAGTACCTCCTGCGTAAGGGCGGCACGGAGCACAACTAAAGGCTCGAGAGCGACGCTTCGAACGAACGTTCGCTCCAATGACAAAAGAAAAAAGAGGTCCCGAGGCTGCAAAGCAGCGCTTCGGGGCCTTTTTAGCGTTTTCGTGCTCCTGCTCTTTTGAGTCGCCGGCCTAGGTCGGTCCTGACCAGCCGAGCTTGGTCGCGAGCACTCGAAAGACGTTGTGATCCGGCGGCACCAGGCGCAACGGCTCGGCGTCACTCGAGACCGCGACGACATCGCCGAGTTGGAGGGCGACGCTGCGCTGGCCGTCGACGGTGAGAAAGGCCCCTGCGGTATCACCTGGACCGGCGTAGGTGATCAGGATCTCGGCACTCGCGGTGACGACGACCGGCCTGTGAGTGAGGCTGTGGGGACAGATCGGAGTGATCGTGACGACCTCGGTACCGGGGCCGACGATCGGCCCGCCCGCGGCGAGGTTGTAGGCGGTCGAACCCATCGGCGTGCAGATGATCAGCCCGTCCGCCTTGTAGGTTGCCATCTGCTGACCGGCGACCGAGGTCGCCAGCGAGAGCAGCCGCGGGTTGTCGCCGTGCTTGATGTAGGCATCGTTGCAGGCGCTGTCAAAGGTGAGCACCCGACCCTCACGGCGGACTTCGACCTTCATGCGCAGCCGCGGCTCCCAACGCAGGAGACCGCCGACCGCAGCCTCGAGGCAGGGGACAAGCTGGTCCGCGCTAAAGGCCGAGAGAAAGCCGAGGTCGCCGAGGTTGACCCCGACCACGGGAACGCCGATCTCCGCCGCCCAGCGACTCGCCCGCAGCAACGTGCCATCAC
>Ga0256845_1003771_pt1 | contig 10071 bp, 7 predicted proteins | sample RiftiametaG_FD_189101 | JGI IMG/M metagenome (GOLD analysis project Ga0256845, IMG submission 189101) | Tube worm associated microbial communities from hydrothermal vent at the East Pacific Rise, Pacific Ocean - Riftia | ecosystem: Host-associated > Annelida > Integument > Unclassified ... | reverse complement strand
GATTGAGTGAGGAATTTGTGTTAAAGATGTTTAAAGCAATTCATCAAGAATCTATCAATCATCAAGAAAAAATTTTGAAAGAATAGTTTTAAAATTTATCCCTCAAATGGTTTTAAACGCTTTGAGGGATATTAGTTTAAACCACAAAAATATTACACCTTTGTAGTAATGAAAGGAACTGTCTATAAATCTACAGGAAGTTGGTATTGGGTGCAATCAGAAAATACGTTATACAGATGCCGTATCAAAGGAAAATTTCGTATTAAAGGTATTAAAAGCACCAACCCAATTGCAGTAGGAGATGTTGTAGATTTTACCTTAGAAACCAAAAATGATGAAAAAACAGGTATAATTACCAATATACACGATCGTAAAAATTTTATTGTACGTAAATCTGTAAACCTTTCCAAACAAACACATATTATTGCAACCAATATAGATCAGGTTTTTTTACTAATTACTATTGATAATCCACCAACTTTTACTCCATTTATAGACCGATTTTTAGTCACTACAGAAGCCTACTCTATCAAAACAATTTTACTATTTAATAAGATAGATAGTTACAAAATAGAACAACTTGCAACGGTAATGATGCTAAAAAAGATTTATGAAAAAATAGGATATCAATGTATAAAAGTATCATCAACAAAAAATAAAAATGTAGATACGGTAAAAGAACTAATGCTTGGTAAAACAAGTATGTTTGTGGGGCATTCTGGAGTAGGAAAAACAACGTTACTTAATGCAATAGAACCAACATTAAATTTAAAAACTAAAGAAATTTCTTTACAATACAACCAAGGAAAACATACTACCACGTTTGCAGAAATGTTTAATTTAGAGTTTGGTGCAAAAATTATTGATACCCCAGGAATTAAAGGATTTGGAGTGGTAGATATGGATAGAGATGAATTGGGAGATTATTTTCCAGAATTTTTTGCGGTAAAACAAGACTGTAAGTTTAATAATTGTATTCATGTAAATGAACCAAATTGTGCAGTAAAAGAAGCCTTAGAAAATGAAGAAATTTCAGAGTCTCGTTACAAAAGTTATTTACAAATTTTAGAAGGAGAAGAAGAACATTACAGAACAGATATTTGGGAGTAATTTTAGTATCTAATTGGCAGTATTTAGTTGAGTTTTTATTAGGTATTGTTACAGATGACACGTTATAAAGACATTAATTGGATGGTAAAGAAAATTGTAAATTTTGTGTTTTTAATGATACAAAATTAATGACTTAGAAAGTGTTAAAGAGAATGCCAATACTATTAATTTCTATAAAAAATTGGTGCTACAATTTTAGATGATTGGCAAGTAATCATATAAAAGAAGATGTTTTGAAAAAATTTATTGAAATAGAATTAAAATGAAAGTATTTAAGTTTGGTGGAGCTTCTATTAAAGATGCGACTACTATAAAAAATGTAGCAAAAATAATTGAAAATCAAGGAAAGAGCAAGACATTGATTGTAATTTCTGCGATGGGTAAAATGACCAATGCTTTTGAAAAAGTGGTAGATGCGTTTTATAATAAATCTGAAGGATTGGTAGATGCTCTTAATTTTGTAGATGAATATCATCAAAAAATAGCAAGAGATTTATTTGACAAAAATGATGAGATTTTTTTTGAAATATCTGTTTTATTATCTAATTTAAGTGGATTTTTAGCTACAAATCGATCGCAAAATTATAATTATTTGTATGATCAAATTGTAAGTTTTGGCGAGTTGCTCTCAACAAAAATTGTTAGTGCTTACTTATCAAAAGTAGGTATTAAAAATAACTGGTTAGATGTTAGAGATTTTATAAAAACAGATAATAATTACAGAGACGCAAAAATTAATTGGAAATTTACAGAAGAATGTATTAAAAATAAAATTGCTCCCTTAAAGCTAAATATTACTCAAGGTTTTTTAGGAGGGAGCAATAATACAACAACAACTTTAGGTAGAGAGGGTTCTGATTATTCTGCTGCTATTTTTGCCTATTGTTTAGAGGCAGAAAGTGTTACGATTTGGAAAGATGTAGAAGGTATCTTAAATGCAGATCCAAGAGTGTTTTCTGAAACACAATTGTTACATCAAATTTCTTATACAGAAGCTATTGAAATGGCTTTTTATGGTGCTTCTGTTATACATCCAAAAACATTACAGCCTATAGAAAAAAAGAGTATACCTCTATTTGTCCGTTCTTTTTTAGCTATTGAAAAACCAGGAACAAAAGTAAGTAAAGGAGTAAAACTAGCCCCATTAATACCTTGTTTTGTAGTAAAAAAAAATCAAATATTTATATCCATTTCTGCCAATGATTTTTCTTTTATGGTAGAGAACAATATTAGCTATATTTTTAAAAAACTACATCAGTATAAATTAAAAGTAAATGTAATACAGAATTCTGCCATTAGTTTTTCTGTGTGTATTGAAGATAAATACCATCAATTTAAATTATTTTATCATGAATTAAGTACCTCTTTTAAACTCAAATATACTACAAATGCTACTCTTTATACCATTAGGCATTTTAACAGGAAATCAATAAAAAATATTGAAAAAAAAGGAACAGTTCTTTTAAAACAAATAAGTAAAGAAACTATACAATTAATCATAAAATAATATTTCTATTTTTATAGTATCTTTGTTGGTACTAGAAATTTTACTGAATGAGCTTAGTTACATCAAAAGAAATTGCCAAAGTTATTGGCTTAGAAAAATTTGGATTTATTGGTACTTTTATTGGTTGGCTACTAGTAAATATATTGCGTATCTCTTCATTAAATAGAATTTATAAAAAAAATAAAAACAAATCTGATTTAGCCTTTCTAAATGGTGTTTTAGACGATTGTAAAATTGAGTTTGAAATACCAGAAGAAGACCTAAAAAGAATCCCTAAAGAAGATTCTTTTATTACTATTTCTAACCATCCGTTAGGAGGAATTGATGGTATATTATTACTAAAATTACTCATAGAAAAAAGAGCAGATTATAAAATAATTGCCAATTTTTTGTTGCACAGAATAGAACCTCTAAAACCTTATGTAATGCCTGTAAATCCTTTTGAAAACATAAAGGAGACAAAGTCTAGTCTTGCTGGTATTAAAAGTGCATTGTTGCATTTAAGAGAGGGCAAACCACTTGGTATTTTTCCTGCAGGAGAAGTTTCTACCTATAAAGATGGAAAACTTATGGTAGATAAGCCTTGGGAAGATGGTGCTGTAAGGTTAATAAAAAAAGCAAAAGTACCAGTAATTCCCATTTATTTTCATGCAAAAAATAGTCGATTATTTTATGTGCTTTCTAAAATTAGTGATACATTAAGAACAGCAAAACTACCCTCAGAACTTTTATCCCAACAACATAGAGTTATAAAAGTACGTATAGGTAAACCTATTTCTGTAACAGCTCAAGAAGAATATAAAGATATTCCCTCTTTTTATGAGTTTATCAGAAAAAAAACATATATGTTGGCAAATCCTTTTGAAAAAGGAGCAAAAAAGATTATTACTACACATAAATTAAAAAACTTTAAAAGAACTAAAAAAATTGTTGCTCAAAAAAATACTGCACTATTTTTAAAAGAAATAGAAAAGTTAAGAGATAATGGAAAAAGACTGTTAGGAAGTAAAAATTACGAAGTATACTTTGCAAATGCAAAAGAAATACCTAATATTTTACATGAAATTGGACGTTTAAGAGAAATTACTTTTAGAGATATTGGAGAAGGTACTAATAAAGCAATTGATTTAGATAAGTTTGATAGGTATTATTATCACTTATTTTTATGGGATAAAGATGCAAATGAATTGGCAGGAGCTTATAGAATGGGGCTTGGGAAAGATATTTTTAAAAAATACGGTATCAACGGATTTTACATACAAACCTTATTTAGAATTGAACCAGAATTATACCCTATGATGCAAGATGCTATGGAGCTTGGTAGAGCATTTGTATCTAAAAATTATCAACAAAAACCAATGCCTTTATTCTTACTTTGGAAAGGAATTATACATGTAACCTTACGGTATCCTACCTATAAATATTTAATGGGTGGAGTAAGCATTAGCAATCAATTTTCTGAGTTTTCAAAATCATTAATGATAGAGTTTATGAAATCTCATTATTATGACCCTTATGTAGCACAATATATTCAACCAAAAAAAGAATTTAAAGTTAGGTTAAAAGATGCCGATAAAGATTTTGTTTTTGATGAAACCCAAGCAGACCTTAAAAAATTTGATAAAATTATTGATGAATTAGAACCTGGTGTGTTAAGAGTACCCGTTTTAATTAAAAAATATATAAAACAAAATGCCCGTTTAGTTGCATTTAACGTAGACCCAAAATTTAATAATGCTGTTGATGGATTACTATACATAAAAGTAGCAGAAATACCAGAAAGCACTGTAAAACCTGTAATGGAAGAATTTCAAGCAGAATTAGAACGTAAAGCAGCCGAACTTCAAGAACAAAAAAACAACCAAAACTGACAAATCTGCAGCTTTTACTTATTGGTATAATTTTAGATTATATAATTGATATTAATTATATCGCAATCTAAAAAAAGACTGCTTTTTATAATAACGATAATTTAAAAAATTAGAAAATGAAAATCTTTTTAAAACTCTTATTAACCGCATTAGCAGTCATTATATTATCAAGTATTTTACCTGGAATTACTGTTGGTAATTTTGGAACTGCAATTATTGTAGCAGTAGTTATTTCATTACTTAACATGTTTGTAAGACCTCTTTTAATCTTTTTTACCTTACCAGCAACCATTGTAACACTTGGGCTATTCTTGTTTGTAGTTAATGCAATAATCATATTATTAGCAGGAAACTTAGTTACAGATTTTGTGGTAAGTGGTTTTTTTACAGCCTTATTATTTAGTGTTTTATTATCAATCTTTAGATCATTTTTATTCTCATTATTAAAAGAAGAAAAAAAAACATAGTAAAATTATAACAACCAAAATCTTAACAAATTATAAACTTATTTTTATACTTTAAGACTAGTTACTTAGATAAGAGAGTGCCTTTTTCTAAAATTATTTTTTAAGAAAAATACAAATTTTTAGTTTAAATTTGTACACTTATAATATAAAAAATACGTTAATTTAATACAAAAACATATTATGAAAAAACTATTCATCATTTTCACTATTCTAGTAAGCTCTTTTACACAAGCACAACAAGAAATTAAATTAGATATTCTTGATATTTTAGTAGTAAAGACACTAGAAATTTCTTATGAGAATTATCTAAATAACGATTCTTCCGTTGGGGTTTCTATCTTATTTAATTTTGGAAAAAAAAGAGATGGTATTAGATATTTAGAAGATAAAATGATAACCCCTTATTTTCGTCATTATTTTTCATCAAATTTAAAATGGAACTATTTTGGAGAAGCTTTTTTGGGTTTAAATTTTGGAGAAAAAAAAATACATCAAACAAATAAAAGTTATACGGATGCTGCTTTGGGTGTAGCAGTTGGTATAAAATATATTTCAAAAGACGCATTAACTATTGATTTTCATATAGGTGTAGGAAGAAATTTATTTAGTAGTTTTTCTCCAGTACTAGTTCCAAGAATTGGTGCAAATATTGGTTATAGATTTTAAAAAATCATTCCAAATAACCTTTAACAACTCTTTTATTATTCCTTTCAAGACAACAACAATTAACCATTCCTAAACTTTATATTAATGACAAAGAAACTTTTCATAAAACTACTTGTAGTTACTTTTATTTTTGGTTTTACAACAATAGACACTACAGCACAACAGAAGATAGAAAGTAAAAAATCTGAAATTCAAGACCCAAAGAAAAAACCTAAAAAGGGAGCAATAAAACCTTATAATAAAGTTGTTACTAAAGAATTTAAAACTGACGAAGGTCTTTTTAAAATACACAAAAAAGAAGAAACGTACCTTTTTGAAATACCCGATTCTCTTTTAGAAAGAGAAATGCTAATGGTAACAAGAATTGCCAAAACTACTAATGGACTAGGTTTTGGAGGAGGGAAGCAAAACACACAAGTATTACGTTGGCAAAAAAAAGGTAAAAAAATATTACTAAGAGTTGTTTCTTATCATGTAATTGCAGATACTATTTTACCCATTTATAAAGCAGTGGTAAACTCTAATTTTGAACCTATTTTATATTCTTTTCCAATCAAAGCATTTAGCAAAGACTCTACCTCCACAGTTATTAATGCAACCTCTTTATTTTCAACTGATGTAAAAATTATGGGGCTTCCTAGTTCTAGCAGAAAGAAATATAAAATTTCTAGAATGGATAAATCTCGTTCTTATATAGAAAGAATTAGTAGTTACCCAAAAAACATAGAAATTAGACATATAAAAACCTATTTTGCTAGCAAACCTCCTTCAAACAGAAGTGTAGGGTCTATTTCTATAGAAATGAGTAACTCTATGGTTTTACTACCAAAAACCCCTATGAAACGTAGATATTTTGATGAACGGGTTGGATGGTTTACAACAAATCAAACAGATTATGGCTTAGAAACACACAAAAGTAAAACCATTACCTATATAGACCGCTGGAGGCTAGAGGTAAAAGATAAAGATCTAGAAAAATTTAAAAAAGGTGAATTAGTAGAGCCTAAAAAACAAATTATTTATTATATAGATGATGCTACACCAAAAAAATGGCGTAAATATATTAAATTAGGTATAGAAGATTGGCAGAAAGCTTTTGAAAGTGCAGGTTTTAAAAATGCAATTATTGCTAAAGATGCACCAACCAAAGAAGAAGACCCAGAATATAGTCCAGAAGATATTCGTTATTCTGTAGTCCGTTATTTAGCCTCTCCAATACCTAATGCAAACGGTCCCCATGTTAGTGACCCAAGATCTGGAGAAATATTAGAATCTGATATTAATTGGTACCACAATGTAATGACATTATTACACAACTGGTTCTTTATTCAAACTGCTGCCATTAATCCAGATGCACGAAAAAATAAATTTAAAGACGAAACTATGGGACAACTAATCAGATTTGTATCATCCCACGAAGTAGGTCATACACTAGGCTTACCACACAATATGGGAGCAAGTGCTGCTTTTCCTGTAGATTCTTTACGCTCTGCGACTTTTACTCAAAAAAATGGGATTGCCCCTTCTATAATGGATTATGCTCGTTTTAATTATGTAGCACAACCAGAAGACAAAGGCGTATATATGTTTCCTAAAATTAATATATATGATAAATATGCCATTTCTTGGGGATATCGCCCAATATTAAGCAAATCTGCCAAAGGAGAAAAAAAAATATTAAATGGATGGATTACAAAATATGCAAATGACCCAAAATATCGTTTTGGACAACAACAAGTAAGAAATGTTATTGACCCACATTCTCAAACAGAGGATTTAGGCGATAATGCTATAAAAGCAAGTTTGTATGGTATAAAAAACCTACAAAGAATATTACCTCATTTACAAGATTGGACGGCAAAAGAGGGTGAAACGTATGAAGAATTAAAAACAATGTACAAACAGTTAATTTATCAATTTAATCGCTATATGGGGCATGTAGCATCTAATATTGGAGGGGTTTATGAGCATTATAAAACTACTGATGAAAAGGGTGCTGTTTATACATATGTAAATAAAAATCATCAAAAAAAATCTTTATTATTTTTAAACAAACAGTTATTTGCAACACCAAAATGGTTAATTAACAAAAATATTTTTAATAAAATTGAATTTTCTGGTTCTGTAGAACGAATTAGACAGATACAGGTACATACATTAAAGAGAATTTTAAAACTAGGGAGAATGGCTCGTATGATTGAAAATGAAACCTTAAATGGGTACAAAGCATACTCTCTTACTGCTATGATAAGTGATTTACGTAAGGGTATTTGGTCTGAATTGTATCATCATAAAAAAATTGATACTTATCGTAGAAATTTACAACGTGCCTATATAGATAGACTAGGGTTTTTATTAAATGATGCTAAAAATCCTAAAAAAATAGATTATGGCAGATACCTTAAACAAACCTTAATAAACGTAAACCAGTCTGACATTAAACCTGTTGTAAGGGGTGAATTAAAACATATTAAAAGAGATGTTAAACGTGCTATTACAACAGCCTCAAATACAATTACCCGTTATCATTTACAAGATATTGTATATAGAATTAACAAATATTTAAATCCTAAATAAACTACTTTTAACTTTTTTTTTTGATAAACTCTCACTCAAATTTTGTAAACTGTAGTGTATAAGTTTTTTGAAACATTTTTCTTAACTGTTCTTGTAACTGCTTTTGAACATCAGAATTTGGTGTTCCTTTAGAATCGTTAATTTTTAAATCCATTTTTCTATGGGTTTTATAGGTTGCTTTTCCATAAAAAGATTTTTGTGCAAACGTATTTGCAATAAAAAAACAACTAACTAAAACAACTGTTTTTCTCATAATATGGTTTTTTAAGTTAGTAAAGTACAAATATGCAACAAGTAAGCATTTTTTCAGGCTAATAAGTGTTAATGAATGTTAATGAGCAATTATTTCTAAAGAATTCTTTTACCTTTGATACATGAATACCCAAAAACAACGTTGGATTTTATACCTAATTACTGCTACCATACTAACTACTATTGCAGTACAATTTTATTGGAATTATAAAAATTACCAAGAGAATAAACAACGTGTTTTAAATGAAATTCAGATTAGTTTAGACAAAGCAATTGACATTTATTATACCAATATTTCAAAAAATAATGTAATAACAATTCTCTCTCCAAACCATCTTTCAGAAACAATTAATTTAACTGAAAATCAAGTAATTACTAATTTATTATCAACACCCCTAAAAAAGAAAAAAGATAGTTCTCACTTTTCTTTCAAAATTAAAACAAAAAATATTACTTCTATTTCCTTAGTAAATACAACTTCTTTGGTAGATTCATTAGAATATATGCCTGTTTACACAAAATTTTCTAACGATGAGAATACAAATCTTCACCTATCATTAGATGAAAACAAATCAAAAATACAGATTTTTAAAGGACAAAAAAACTCTGATAGCATTAAATTAATTAAAGGAATTCAAACAATTTATATCGCTATAAAAAACGATACTTTAAACAATGTAAAAATAGATTCTTTGTTAAGTATAGAGCTACAAAAGAAAGGAATACAAAGTAACTTTTTTTTAAAGCATTTAAAAAATGATTCACTTATTAATGGTAAATTAACCCAAATAAAAGATAATTTTTTAACTATTAATGCTCATTCTGTATTTTTTAAACCCGATGAAAATCTTCAATTAATATTTAAAAACCCAACTACAGAAACTCTAAAACGCAGTTTAACCGGTATATTATTATCCTTTTTATTATCTCTGGCTATTATTTCTAGTCTATTTTACCTACTAAATATTATTAACAAACAAAAAGAATTGGCAGAAATTAAGAATGATTTAATTAGTAACATCACACATGAGTTTAAAACACCAATAACTACCATTTCTACAGCACTAGAAGCTATAGAGAGTTTTAATGCCATAGAAGACAAAGAGAAAACCAAAAAATACATCTCTATTTCTACAGTTCAGTTAAAGAAACTGCATCAAATGGTAGAAAAATTACTAGAAACTGCTACCCTAGATAGCGAAAAATTACTTCTTAAAAAAGAAGATATTAATGTAATTGACCTCGTTAAAAAAATTACTCAAAAACATCAATTAATTTGTGATAAAAAAAGTATATCTTTCTCTTCTAATATTAATGAATTAATTATCTCTGTTGATGTTTTTCATTTTGAAAATGCTATTTCTAACTTAATTGAAAATGCTATAAAATATGGGGGAAATGCCATTAAAATAAACATAAATACTGTATTAAATACTCTAGAAATTTTTGTTGCTGATGATGGGAATGGTATTGAAAAACATCAACAAGAAAAGGTTTTTGACAAGTTCTATCGTATCCCAAAAGGCAACACTCACAATGTAAAAGGTTTTGGAATTGGTTTGTATTACACCAAAAAAATAATAGAAAAACATAGTGGTACAATTACCATTGTGCCCAATAT
>Ga0256845_1003770_pt1 | contig 10071 bp, 4 predicted proteins | sample RiftiametaG_FD_189101 | JGI IMG/M metagenome (GOLD analysis project Ga0256845, IMG submission 189101) | Tube worm associated microbial communities from hydrothermal vent at the East Pacific Rise, Pacific Ocean - Riftia | ecosystem: Host-associated > Annelida > Integument > Unclassified ... | reverse complement strand
CGCTGCGCCGGGGCCTCGGCGATCAGCTTCGGTCGGGGCCCGCGCAGGTCCCAGACTTCGGTCCCGCGCTCGGGTCCCGGACCCTCGATCCGCAGCCAGCCGGCCTCCTCGGGCGGGGGTCCGACGACGATCTCGGGTCGGGCGCTGGCGGGGAGCAGGGCACAGGCCAAGAGCAGCTTGGCGTCGAGGTCGGCGCGGCGGCGGGCGAGCACGGCGAGCGGGCCGCGCTCGGCGATGTCGAGGGTGCGGGGGCTGAGCGGGATGGCGGTGACCAGGGCGATGACGGTGTCGACGAGGGCGTCGCCGCTGAGGGCCTGGAGCTGGTCGCGGATCGGCTCGAGATCGGTGCGCTCGGCGGCGATCAGGCGGGCGTGGATCCGGCTGGAGTCGAGGTCGAGGCGCTCGGGGAGGCGGGGGCTCGACCCGGCGAGGGCCCGAGCCCGGCGCTGGGCGGCGGCGATCGCTGGGCGCTCGACGGCGACGTCGAAGGAGACCTTGCCCTTGGGTTGGCCGGCGATCGGGAGCGGGGACCACCAGCTGTGCCGGGTCCAGACCAGGTCGTCGCTGCGCCCGGTCTTGGAGATCCACAGGCGGCCGAGGTCGCCCCGGCCTTCGCCGGGGGTGTAGACCACGCGCGAGCCGTGGGCGTCGCTGGGTTCGTCGCGGGTCTCGCCGTCGTCGCCGGGGGGCAGCGGGGTCAGGACGGCGTCGAGCCAGCGCAGGGCGTCGCTGATGCGCCAGCTGCTCGGGTCCATGTCGGGGCTCCGGTCGTGGATGTGGCGCAGGCGCACAAACTCGGGGCCGACGAGGCGCTCGAGCACGAGCCGGGCGAGGATCAGTAGCTCCTTGAGGCCGCGCTCACAGATGTAGCGGGCGAAGCCGCTGGCCCCGGGGGTGCGGTCGAAGAAACACAGCAGGCGGTGGCCCCCATAGTCGATGATGCCGACGTCGACGAGCTCGGCGCTGGCCCGGAGGTAGCAGGGCAAGACCATGCGCAGCGCGGCGGTCAGGGGCACGAGGGCGCCCATGTCGGGCTCCCGCTCGGGGCCGAGGTCGCTGTCGACTTCTCGGTCGAGTCGGTCGGCTCGCTCGGGGTCCAGGGGTCGACGCGGGTCGGCGCCCGTGGCCACGAGACAGACGTCCGTGCCGTAGCGGACCTCGAAGGGGCGCTCGTAGACCCGGTGGTCGACGAGGGTCGGCCCGGGCGCGAACCGGCGCATGCCGTGCAGGTGCTCGCTGATCGCCGTGTTGACCAGGGCGACCGGCAAGGTCCGTCCGCCGAACTGGCGGTCGGCCCAGTCGGGGCCGAGGGGAGTCGGGGAGGGGGGAGTCGGGGAGGGGGGAGTCGGGGAGGGATGGGCAGGGGAGAGAGGGAGGGCGAGGGCCGGAGCGCTGAGCGAGCGGTCGGCGGAGCTGCGCTCACGACCGCCGATCTGCTCGGCCGTGATCTCGCCGGCCTCGACCTCGGCCCGCCGCTCCCCGTGGTGGTCGACGACCATGTAGCGGCCCCGCGGATGCAGAAAGATGGATCCTGGGGGGTAGAGGGCCCGGGCCACGGCCCGGTCGGTGGTCAGGAGGACCTCGGAGGTGCCGGCGTCGACGACGGTGGCCCGGGAGCCCCGGTCGCTGACACAGGCGGCGTCGATGGGTTGGCCCAGCGCCCCCTCTTTGACGGCCTGGATCAGCGTCTTGGGGGCGATCTCATCCCGCTCGGGATCGATGTGGAGGACCTCCCGGTGGCGCAGGGCGTCGCCCAAGCTGGCGATCGTGTCGTCTACGAAGCGGGCCCCAAAGCGCTCCCGGAGCGCCTCGAGGTCCTGCTCCCGACCCAGAGCCCTGTCGAAGTGGCGCTGGCGAACCACCCGGGGCTCGGACAGGGGCACGGCGCGGGGCAAGCTGGCGACGAGCTCCCGGTGGGCGGCGTCCTCGGCCTCTTCGTGGAGCACCATCTCCTCGTCGCCCGGGGGCGCGAGCACGAGCACGATGGGCGCGTCGGGGCCCATGTTGAGGCCCATGTTGAGGCCCGTGTTCAAGCTGCGCTCCCGGTCCGTGTCGGTCCTGGTGGCCCCGTCCTCGCGCTCGCTGCTCTGGACGGCCACGCCGGCGTGGGTCAGGCGCTGGGCCTCCCGGCGGACCCCGGGGTAGGTGCCCTCGACGATGACGATCGCGGCCTCGCGCGGGTCGTCGCGGTGGTGTCGCCGGAGATCCCCGAGGTCGAAGGCGGCCCGGCGCACGCCCCGATGTTGGTCGCCGGCCTGGCGCAGGTGCCAGGGCAGGCCGGCCCGATCGCAGGCCTGGGCGAGCACGGTCAGGGGGATGTCGGCCCCCGATCCATCGACGAGGTCGCGCCGTCGCAAGATCACCTGGGCCCGGGTCTGCGCCGTGTCGGCGGCGAACAGGCGCATGGGCTGGGCGAGCACGTGCCTGGCCCAGGCGTCCATCCCGCTGGCCCCGCGCCCGGCCGTGGCCAGGAGCGCGGGCGGGTAGGGGGCCTCGTGGAGCCGATCGAGGAGGGCCCAGAGTCGGCGCACACACAGCTGGAGGTGCATCTCGGCGACGCCGGTGAAGGCGTCGACGTCGTCGACGATGACCAGCCCGAGGCGGGCCAAAAACGCGTCGGTGCGCGGGTCACAGAGTATTTCGGACTCGCAGCTCTCGAGGTCGGTGACGACCACGGCCGGGGTTCGGTCGGCGACCAGGGCCTGGGCGAGGTCGCGGCCGGCCACACACACGAGCACGTTCCAGCGCGCCGAGGATCCAGCCAGAGCCTGGGCCAAGGTCGAGGCCCAGCGCCGCGCGGCCGCCGGATCCCGGACCACCACGAGCGAGGTCGCGCCCCGGTCGAAGTACACGTGCAAGGCGGCGAGCAGGGTCGAGGTCGTGCGCCCCGAGCCCTCGGCCGCGAGCACGAGGGCGTGGGGCGTGGAGGTGTCGGCCTGGCGGATGCCCTTGGCGGCCTGCTCCTCCTCGAGGTTGGGGACCTCGCCCCGGTCTGGGCCGACGTCGATACGCCACAGTTCGCCGAGGTGGGTGAGCAGCTCGGCCTGGTGGCGCCAGGGCTGGGTCTGGCCGGTGAGGTCCTCGAAGATCTCGCGCACCAAGGGCGCGATCATGGGGGGGAAGGGGGCGCGCTGGCCCGGGTTGGGAGCGCGCACTTCGAGGGCCTCGAGCTCGAAGCCCGGACGCAGGCTCTCGACCGCAGCGCGGAGGTGCTGGAGGGGCGTGAGCTGGGGGACCCGAGGGGCGGCGAGCGTGCCCTCGTCCTCTTCGTCCTCGTCGCCCTCGGACTTGCCATCTTCGCCCGGGGCCGGCTCTTTGCCCGTGACCAGGAGGTGAAAGAGGGTGGTCCACAGCAGCAGCCCCGCGGTGATCCAGGCGCCCGGAGCCGGGGAGGCGCCCGGGTTCTCGGCCAGGCGCATACCCGCCAGGGCGTGCAGGGGGACCAGGGTCGAGAGCACGATCCCCAGCCAGCGCCGGAACCGTTGGTCGGCCCGGCGCGTGGTCGAGGCGCCGACCCAGCGGAAGTACGCGGGCAGGTCTCGGGTCGGTTCGCTCCACCGCAGCCCGGTCGCCCAGATCCAATCGAGGACAGAGCGGATGACCAGCCAGGCGCCGCCCCAAACCACCGCGTGGACGAGCAGGGCGAGGCCCGGGTGGTCGGCCAGGGGCAGGGCTCCCCAGGCCCAGGGTCGGCCCAAGAGCTTCCACTCGAACCATCCGACCTCGGCCCAGCGCGCGGCTGGAAACCACTCGGGGCGGGTCAGGAGTGAGGCCAAGAGCGGATCGAAGATCCGCCCGAGCAGGTACAGGCCCACGCAGATCAAGGCCGCGGCGCTGGCCGGCGGTCCGGGGCTCGACGAGTCGGAGGGGGCCGTGACCAGGCGGCGGATCAGGCCGCCGAGCAGGGCGAGCACGGCCAGGATCAGGAGCGGGAGGACGACCTGGGCGGCTTCCGCGTCGAGGAACTCGGCCAGGGCGGGGGCCAGCTGTCGCTCGGCGTCGAGCAGGTTGTCGGGGATGCCGTCGGCCAGCGAATCGATCAGGTCGAGGTCGAGGTCGGCGAGATCGGGGATCCCAGGGAGATCGGGGAGATCAGGGAGATCAGGGAGAGCGGGTTCACCCGAGTCGGAACTCGGGGGACCGGGGGGACCCAGACCGATCACGCAGCCCACCCCCGCCCCCATCGAAGTGGCGCGAGGGTGTGCGAGCGTAGCCTTGAGGGGGCAGCGTCCACGGTCGAGGGCAGAATCGGATGGTTCGGCCCGCGGGACAAGCGGGGTCACCAGCGGATGCGGTCGAAGCTCGACAAAATGTCTTTGAGCACGGCCTCGTCGCCGACCAGGGCGAGGCGTTCCTCCGCCAGCAGGGCCCTGGCCGAGGCGCCCCGAAACCACAGCAGCAGGATGTCGTCGAGGGGGCCGTCGAGGACCACGTCGGCCGGCCAGGGGGTGCCCTCGCGGACATCGAGGTAGCCGGGGCTGCAGCGGAGCTGAAAGCGTCGTTGATCGACGCCCAGCTCGAGCACCCGGAGGGGCTGGTCGGCGGCCCGCGAGTATCGGCGCTTGCTCGACAGGAGCCCCCAGCCGATATCCAGCCGGTCCCGGGGATCGGGGGGAAAGCTGAGTTGGGCCTGACCCCACCGGCCCAGCTCCATGATCACCGGCTCGAGGGCCTGGCCGCGCTCGGTGAGCTGGTAGCGGCCACGCCGGCCCGGTTCCCGCTCGCCCGGCGGCGGTGGGGCGCGCTCGAGCAGGCCGAGCGCGACCAGCTCGCTCAGGCGCTTGGCCAACAAGTTGGTGGTCAGGCCGGGGAGCGAACTGAGGAGCTGAGACCAACGGCGCGGACCGAGGAGCAGCTCGCGGACGAGCAGCAAGGTCCATCGCTCGCCGACGAGGTCGAGGGCTTTGGCCAGCCCGCAGTGCTGTCGGTAGGTCCGTTTGGCCTTCGGCGGGGTCACAGGAACAATTTACACTTTACTTTTTAATAGTTTCAACTACGGTCTTCAGCGGAGAAGGACCCAGGTGATCACAACCACAGTCAGCAACGAACCGAGCGTGGCCCTGGCCGCGCTGTGCCTCTCGATCACCCTCGCGCTGGTCGCGGGCCTGCCGGCGGCGCGCTGGTACGCGGGCGGCCGGGCCGGGGAAGACCCCGATCAGCGGGGCAAAGCCACGGTCCGCACGGGCCTGGCGATGTCGGGGTGGATCCTGCTGACGGGGATCGCCGCCGGCTCGGGGCTCTTGAACGACTTCGACAGCTTTCCACCGCGGCCTCTGCCCCTGCTCGGACTCGGCTTCGCGCTCACCTTTGCGCTGGCGTTCTCGCGCTTTGGTAAATTTTTGGTCGACAACCTGCCGCTGGCCCTGCTGGTGGGTTTTCAGGGCTTCCGCATCGCCGTGGAGATCATGCTCCACCAAGCCGGCAGTGAGGGCGTGATCGGTCCCCAGATGACCTGGTCGGGCCTCAACTTCGACGTGGTCTCGGGGCTCTCGGGCGCGGGTCTGGGGATCTGGCTGTGGAGGCGCGGCGACCAGCCCGTGCCCCGGGCGGTGGTCTGGGCCTGGAACGGGCTCGGGCTCGGGCTGTTGGCGACCATCGTGACGATCGCCATCCTGTCCATGCCCACGCCGATCCGGGCCTTCGACGGTCCGCCCAACACCTTCATTGCGACCTTGCCCTTTGTGTGGCTGCCGACGGTGATGGTGACGGCGGCCCTGCTCGGCCATCTCTTGGTCGGGCGCAAGCTCGCCGCGCTGGCCCGAGCCGAGCGCTGAACCGGCTCTGAACCGGGCCCGGCTGCCGACCGACCTACTGGAGCAGGTCGTCGAAGGCCGGGTCGCCCTCGAGCAGCATGGTCATCCACTGCATCGCGCTCACACCGTCGATGATCGTGGTGTCGAAGAAGCTGGCCACGGCGCTGTCGTTGTTCATGCTGTCGTTCGAGGTCACCGTGTGCAGGGCACCCTCGAAGAAGAAGCGGTCGTAGCGGTCCGGGTGCTGGCCGGCGAGCCAAGCGATCTCGTCGTTCAGGAGCTGCTCGTAGACGGCGCCCCCGAGGGCCAGGAAAAACCCGCCGATGACCGCGTCTTGGTAGGCGGTCAGGGCGACGAAGCGCATGTTCGGGTCCTGCCGGAGCTGCCAGTCGACGAGCTTGGTGATGTGGGTGTCGTCGCACTCGGGGCAGCTCGCCGGGAGGTACTTCAAGGTCCCCCACTCGCCGAACACGTCGCTCAGGAACTCGGGCTCCTCCGGGCGGCCCAGGCCCAAGCCGGCGTCGGCGACGACGATGATCTCGACGCTGGGCCACTGGGCGCGGACCAGCATGTTGGCCACGTGCACGCCGTAGCTCCCGGCGCTGCTGCCCGCGAGCACGACCCTGGAGGGCGCGGGGTAGCGCAGCTTGGCGACGTCGAGGCCCGCGGACAGGTTCCTGATCCCCCGGTGGTAGCGGTCGACCTCCCCGTCCATGTCCTCGTCGAAGTCGTTGTCACCCATGAACACGGACCCGTCGCAGTAGGGGAAAAACACGACGTCCCAGTCGGCGAAGGGGTTGCCCGCGAGGCCGCGGTTGAGCATGCCGTTTTCAGGCACGCCCCAGGACGCGGTCTGGGTGGTCACGCAGGTCTCCGACCAGCAGGCGCCCCCGCCCTGGAGGTAGATCAACAGGTCCTCGCCCGAGCCGTCGCTGCCGGGGCGATCGGAGATATGATAGGGGTCGCCGTAGATACAGCTGGGTCCATCCTCGACCGCGAAGTGATAGGTGGTGGTGTCCCCGTCTTCGCTGACCTCGCTGGGCTCGACCGTGCCCAGGTACTGGGTCAGGCCCTGGTCGTAGACCTCTTGAAAGGGGGGCGGTCCGGTGTCCTCGGTGCCCCCAGTTTCACCAGTCTCACCCGTATCGCCCGTATCGCCCGTTTCATCGCCGGTCTCCCCCGTGTCCCCGAGCTCGTCGTCGGAGCCGCTGGGATCGTCGGCACAGGCCGTGAGGGAGGGGGCGACGAACAGCGAGGCGAGGATGGTGGTGAGGGCGAGGCCGGGGCGCTGCATCGCTGGAGTCTACGCTCGCGGGCCGGGTGTGCAGCTGTGGGAGGCGCCATACTGCCTCCTATCCACCCCTAGCCCTGCTTTGGACCGCTCTGGTCGCGGGAGCCGCCCGGTTTGGGTTCGAGCGCAGGATCACCGGGTGGGGCCTGGAGGGGCCTGGACGTCGGGCGTGGGCAACAGGGACGCGACGGCGGCCTCGGAGATGCCCGTCGCCGTGAGCACGTAGTAGGCCCGGTCGGGCTCGGTGCCCGGGCGCAGGGGCAGGTGCTCGGCGTCGTTTGCAGCGTGTTCCCGGACCAGGGGCAGGGCCGAGCGCGGGACCAGGGCCTCGCCGTCGGGGTGAAAGGGTCGGGTCACGCCGCTGCTGTCGAGGTCCTCGTAGCCCGTGAAGTTGAGGGCCCCACGCAGGGTCCGGCGTTGGCGACGGACAAAACTGGCGATGCGCTCGGCCGTGGCCGTGGCCCGCTCGGCGCCGGCGAAGGGATCCCACTGGGCGATCGGCTCGGCGTGTGACTCGGCGGCCCGGCGCAGGCGCTCGAGGTCGGCGAAGGGCAGCTCCTCACGCCACCGATCCCCGCGGCCGTAGTGGGCGGCGAGCGTCCCCAGGACATCGTGAATTCGGGTCTCGCGTCCCTCTGGGGTCAGAGATCGAACGATCTCGAGGGCGCCGGCCGGCCCCACGAAGGGCTCGACCAAGGTCTCGCCTCCGCGCCCGAGCAGGTCGCTGATGTCGTCTTCGCTGCGGGGACCGGAGCCTGTGCCGAGCTCGACCCCGAGCTCGCGCATGTGGTCGCGGAGCTCGCCCTGAGCTCGCCGGGCGGCCTTGTCGATCAGCAGCAGGGTCTCGGCGTCGGCATCGAGGGCCGCACACACGGCCAACAGGGACTCGACCCGGGCGATCGCCCGGGACAGGCGCAGCCGGGTCGTGAAGTACTCGAGCAGGGAGCCCTGGCCGCCGGTGATGGTGTCGCGCAGGGCTGTCCACATGCGCTCGAGGCCCGCGAGCAGGTCGAGGTGCGCCCGACCGAGGACCCAGCCGAGCCACGCGCCGAGCCCCGACAGGCCGAGGCCGAGGCTGGTCAGCCACCCGAAGCGCCGGAACAGGGGCTCGTACCAGCGCCCTGGATCCATGGCCAGGGCGTCGGCCGTCATGGCCAGGACGGGCGGGAGGAACAGAGCGACGGCGATCAGTGAGAGCAGTCCCCACAGCAGCATGCGGGGCGGGTCGGGCTTGCGCCGGGCCGCGTCGAGCATGCCCGCGTGGGCGCTGCGCAGAGCCTCGAAGTCGGGGGCTGGGGCTGGGCGGGCCTGGTCCCGGGCGCGCACGGCCTCGTCGAGCTGCTCGGTGAAGGCGCGGCGCAGCTTGCTGACCAGCTCCTCGGCGCGGCGCAGGCTCTGGGGCGAGGGGTCGGCCCACAGCTCACGATCGACGCGCCCGCGGAGCTTGGCCAGGAGCTCGTCACGCCAGCGCTCGACGGCGGCCCGGTCGCGGGCGACCACGTCGTCGAAGCGCTTGCGCTGGAGCAGGCGCCAGGTCGCCTCGATCTCTCGCATTCGGGACTCGAGCCAGCCGCCGGGAGACAGGGCGGGAGGCTGGGGGTCCAGGAGGGAGGGGTCGCCCGGGTCGGGGCCGTAGCGCTCGGTAGCGAGCTCGCCGCGTGTGTACCAGGGCGGGGGTGGGTCGGGGTCGACCTTTGGGGCGTAGCGATCGAGCACGGCCCGAACGTCGCGCTCGGCCTGGTCGCTCGGCCCGGCTTGCTCGAGAGCCTCGACCTCGATCTCTTCGAGGGCGTCGGCCTCGCTGAAGCTGGCCTCGAGGCGCGGGGCCTCGCGGACCGCGTCGAGGACCTCGAGGGCCACCCGGTCCCGGCCGTAGGCGGCGAGCTTGGTGCGCGGGAGCTCGGCCACGGCACACACGAAGGTCGCCAGCGGCTCCCGGGGCTGGTCCCCGTGCAAGAGCTGCTCGCTCAGGGTGCTGCCGCCCGCGCTCAGGTCGGCGTAGAGCAGCAAGGTCGCGAAGTTGCGCACACACTGGCCGAGCTCGGCTTCGGAGAGCACAGAGAACTCGGCGACGTCCTCGATCAGGTAGACCTGGGAGATGGCCCGACGCCGGGCAGGGGTCCCCGCGACCTCGGCCAGGAGCATGCGGACACAGCGGCTGACCTCGACCCCAGCCGGGTCGCTGGGTGGATGGGGCATGGTCAGGAGTGGCAGGACCACACCGTTTCGGGCCCGGCCGACGCGGAAAGCCTCGAAGATCGGCCCGAGCTCGGTCAGCAGGCGGGCCTGAATGGCGCTCAAGATCGGCGTGAGCCACCGGCGCACGGGGGCCTCGCCGAGGCTGGCGAACACCAGGATCGTCAGCCGGGTCTGGTGCTCCGAGGCGCTCGCGTCCCGGACTCCGACCATGCGCGCGTGGGCGAGGGCGCGCCGGACCTGGACGAGGACCTGCTCGGCGACCTGCCCCGGGTCGAAGCCGGCCGAGTCGAAGCCGGCCGAGTCGAAGCCGGCGGAGTCGAAGCTGGCGGAGTCGAAGCTGGCGGAGTCGAAGCTGGCGGAGTCGAAGCTGGCGGTGTCGAAGCTGGCGGTGTCGGGCGTATCCAGCTCGGATCCGGCAGGATCGAGTTCACCGTGGCCCGGCTCGGCGGGGTCGGGGTGACCGAGGGTCGCAGGCTCGCTCGCCCCCCTGGCGTGGGCGAGTTCGAGGCCATCTGTGGGCGGCGGTGGATGGACCGAGACCACGGACAAGCTCGCGTCGTCCTCGGGTTGGAGCCCGTCGAGGCTCAGGGCGCGGGCCCGCTCTCGCATCATGCGGGCAGCCACGGCCGCGCCGAAGCTGCCCACACCCACAAGCACGGCGGGGACCTCGAGGGTCCGGGACGTGCGTCCTCGCTGTACCTGAGCCGGCATCGTCTGGGCGGTCTAGGAGCTCGTCGCGCAGTGGCGGCGTGGCGGTGTGGCGCTCATTCGCCGAGCACGTCGGTCAGCAGCGTGCGGGCCCGGTGGAGGTCCCGATACTCCTCGCTG
>Ga0256845_1003769_pt1 | contig 10074 bp, 6 predicted proteins | sample RiftiametaG_FD_189101 | JGI IMG/M metagenome (GOLD analysis project Ga0256845, IMG submission 189101) | Tube worm associated microbial communities from hydrothermal vent at the East Pacific Rise, Pacific Ocean - Riftia | ecosystem: Host-associated > Annelida > Integument > Unclassified ... | reverse complement strand
AGGGACAGCTCGAGCCCGCGGGCCCCCTCTCCCGCCGCCAGGATGGCCTCGATGGCCGCGCGCTGGACCCCCGGATTGGGGTGGCGCCACAGATGCTGGATTCGGCGCAGCACGGGCTCCGTGGGCTGGTGGCGGCCGACACTCTCGAGCAGGGCGACCATGGTGGGGTCGGAGGGACCCTCGAGCAGCCAGGTCACGGCGAGATCGAGGACCAGGTCACGACCGGTCGCGGGGCTGTCCTCGTGCCAGCTTCGGACCCGCCGACCGGAGGCCACGAGGTGTCGGCCATAGCGAAATACGAGCTGCTCGAGGGCCGGAAGCTCGACCCGCTTGACGCTGAAGTCGCCGGCCAGAGCCCGGGCGACGATGTTCCGAAACAGGCTCCGAAACAGGCGCGTGACCTCGGGCAGGAAGCGGAGCTCACCGGCGTCGCACAACAGTCGGAGCCCACGCAGGGCCTCGATCTCGTGGCCGGGGTCCTCTGCCCAGGGTGCCTCGAGGTAGAGCTCGGCGGCGAGGGTGTCGCGCTCGCCCACGTAGCGCGGGTCGAAGAGGCCGCCGTGGTGAGGGCCGAACTCGGCGCAGGCGCGCTCGAGCAGGGCCGGGCGCGCGCGGCTCAGGCTCCACAGGGGGACCATGGCTCGGGCGCGCAGATCTGGAGGGGTGTCCGGGTCGAATACCCAGGTGTCGAGGCGGATGGCGGCCTCGGGTCCAGCCTTGACCTCGAGGGCCGCGAGCACCTCCTCGGGGAGGCGTTCGAGCCAGGCCAAGAGCGCCCCTTCGTCGTCGAATTCGGGGCTCCGTCGGGCGGCGTCGATGAGCGCCAGGGCCACGGCCGGGTCGCTGCAGCGCCGGAGTTGGCGGGCGATGAGGACGTGGGCACCCGCGCCTGCGCTCGCCCCCAAGATCGCCGCGCGCCGGATCCAGCGGGGGTCGTCGGGGGTCAGGATGCCGAACTCGTCGAGCTGCACGACCATGGCCGCGCGCGCGACATGGGTGATCCGAACAAAGAGCGCTCCGGTCCAGCCGCGGTGGGCATCGAAAGCCGCGAGCGCCGCTGGAATGTGGGCAGCTTGGAGAAACAGGCCGCAGCGATGGGCGGCGACGATGCACTCGCGGGTCGCGGCCGCGTAGCGCAGCGGGGCCTCGGCGGCCAGGGTCAGCGCGTACTCGAGGGCCTCGATCTCGGTCAGGGCGAGGCCCCCGGCGCCCGTCGATGCACCGAGCCCGGCGAGCGCCCGGGCGCGCACGGTCGGGCTCGCAGCATCGTCGACCACGATCTCGAGCAGGGCCTCGGGAAGCTCGAAGCGATGGCAGAGCTCGACGCAGGTCGCCCCGATCGCCGGGTCCTCGCTGGTCAGCCCACGGCGGATGGCCGCGGTCCGGGCTCGGACCTGGATCGGAGTCAGGGGCTGGACCCAGGCCGCACCCAAGCTGGCAAAGGCAGCCCTGCGCAGGGCTGTGTGTTCGTCGTCGAGGGCCGGGGCGAGGAGGGGGAAGACCTCGCTCGGCTCCAGGGCGAGGTCCTGGACCGCTGCGGCCGCGAGCGTGGGCAGGCGCGCGCGCAGGCGGGGGTCTGGGGCTCGGCCGACGCGAGCGAGCAGCGGCCCGGCGTCGCGGAGGTCGCCCGGACCGAGCTGGGCGAGGACCCGCAGCAAAGTCGGATCGTCGATGCGCTCGAGGGTAGGGGCGCAGCTCTCTGTGCTGGCGGCCAGCTCGAGCCGCAGCCAGACGACCGTGGTCAGGGGATCGCGCTCGCCTCGATCCTCGGGGAGGCGAGGCCCGTACCCGCGCAGGGCCCAGGCCAGGTCTGCGAGTCGGGTGCACAGCTCGGGCGAGGCGTCTCCCAGGCGCGGGGGGAGGGCGCCCGCGATCGCCCGCAGGCGCGCCGGGTCGGGGCAGTGGTGGAGGGCACTCGTGAGCGCCTCGATGTTCGCGCAGGCCAGGTGTGCCGGCTGCTCGAGGATCGTCGCCAGCAGGTCCTCGGCGGCGTCCAGTTCGACTCGCATCCGCCGAGTCTCCCACAAGTCGGGTCCGCTGCAATCATCGTCCCCCTCCGTCCCGACCCGACTCGACCTGACCCGACTCGACAATTGAAAATGCCCCCCGCACAGCGCGGAGGGCATTGTCTCGTCTGCGCGAGCAGCCCTATTGGGGGTTGATCTCAGCCAGACGCATGCCGCCGGGGTAGGCGTAGGAGGTCGCCGCCGTGTAGCCGAGGTTGATGATGCCGAAGGGGGTCTCCGAGGTGGCGAAGTGGGTGCCCTCGTCGATCTCCCAGTCCGAGACCTCGTAGTTGCCGACCGTGTAGAAGCCGGAGACCTGGTCACCGTCGACGAACACGGGCGAACCACCCTGCTCACGGATGACCTGGACGTAGGTCACCGTGTACCCGGTGCCGGTGGCGAAGGTGTAGGCGTCGAGGAACTGCTGGGTGGGCACCATCTGGTACATGGAGGGGTCGCCCGTGGTCGCGCCGCCCGACTCGCTCTTGCCCTCGAGGTACTGGACCGGCATGAACGCGCCCGTACCCGTGAAGATCACGCTGTCGTCGGTGGCGAACTCGTGCCACTCGCCGAGGTCGAGATTGATCGGGAACTGGGGTTGGTTGGGGGACACGCTGACGGTGGTCCCGTCTTCGCCGCCGTAGATGCGCCAGTGGTACTCCTCGCCGCCGCGTGTGGGGGCGTGGGGACCGACGTACTCGTCGCCCCAGTAGTCGAGGGGCAGCATCTGCTCCTCGATGTGGTCGGCGTACTTGGTGCCCGCGGGGACGTTGACGATCTCCGAGCCCGAGATCAGAACGATCGGCTGGGTCGCGGTCACGTAGGTGCCCGAGACGTCGACGTGGTTGTCGGCCACGACCTGCATGCTGTCGCCCCGGTTCATGACCACTTGGCCCTGACCGTTGGCGGGCACCAGGGGCACACCCACGCCCGAGTTGGTCTGTACCGGCGGCGTCCAGCTGACGATGGTGTTGTCTACGGTAGCGATGACGTTGAAGTAGCTGGGGTAGTAGTTGGTCAGCCAGGGAAAGTAGGAGGCGACGATGTGGTTCTTGCGCAGGGCGTACTCGGGGAGCAGCATCGAGGCGTCGTTGGTGAAGATCGACTCGAGGGGCGAGTGCAGATAGGCGACCACGGGCAGGTCGCTCTCGACTCGATAGGTGCCGCCCTGGCGCTTCATGGACACGCCGTCGATCTCGGTCTCGTCGAGCTCGAAGGTCTGGACGCCGCCCGGGTTGATGATCACCGCGTTGCCCACGGGCTGCTCCACGTTGCTGCCGATGGGCATGTAGTAGAGCTGGAGGATGGCCTGAGAGCTCTCGGAGACGTTGCCGATCACCAGCGAGTCGGGCTCGCTGTTGTCGTAGTTGTCCATCTTTTGGGCAAAGAAGGAGCAGCCGACCGAGCTCGGGGCCAGGATCGTGAGCGCGCACAGGTCGATGCAGCTGCCGTCGATGCAGCCTTGGTTGTCGCCACAGGGGACCGGATCGCCGAAGTCGCTGCCGTCTTCGAGGCACTCGGCGACCGCGTCGTCGACACACATGGTCGCGCCCGGGGTGCAGAGGCCGCCGCCGGTGGTCTCGGTGGTGCCCGAGTCGGTGTCTGTGCCGGTGGTGTCCGAGTCGGTTTCCGTACCGGTGGTGTCCGAGTCGGTGGTGCTCGAGCCCGAGCCGGTCTCAGTCTCGTCGTCGTCGGTGGTGACGCCGATGTCGTCGTCGGTCTCGGCCGTGGTGAAGCTGGTGGCGCCCTCGTCCACGCCGCCATCATCCTGGCAGCCGCTGAGGGCGAGAATGAGCGTTGCGCTCGAGATCAGAGAAAGAGAGAAAATCGAGGCGGGGCGGTCAAGGATCGTCATGGCAAAAAGTCCTCGGCAAGGAGGTGAAGTGTGTGAAGTAGGTCGCGGGGCGAGGCTGGGGCGCGACTGGATTAGTTTGCGCCCTTTGTGCCGGCCTCGCCAGTGACGGGCGAGACTGCGCGTCCTCCCTAGTGCCACAGTCTCGCCTCAGCCCTACGTAGATGTGCTGAACACTCGATTGGCAACAGCCGTTGCGATCGGCGATCAATCCTCGACGGGTCGACGCATGGTCACGAACTCTTCGGCCGCAGAGGGGTGAATCCCGACCGTTGCGTCGAAATCTCCCTTTGTCGCCCCACACTTGATGGCGATCGCCAGGCCCTGGATGATCTCGGGTGCGTCGTCGCCCACCATGTGAGCTCCCAACACGCGATCGGTCTCGGCGTCGACCACCAATTTGCACGTGATCCGCTCCTCGCGCCCTGAGATCGTCGCCTTCATAGGGCGAAACCGGGTGCAGAAGATATTCACTTCGCCGTGTTGTGCGCGCGCAGCCTCTTCACTCAGACCGACCGTGGCCACTGGCGGCTGTGAAAACACCGCGGTCGGGATGAAGCGGCGATCGACCGGGGTCGGGTTGGCGTTGAAGGTGGTCTCGGCGAAGGCCCGGCCCTCGGTGATCGCTACCGGGGTCAAGTTGATCTTGTCGGTGACATCACCGATCGCAAAGATACTCGGCACCGAGGTCCGGTTCTGCGCGTCGACGACGATCGCTCCATTCTCGGTGCCGACGCCGACCGTCTCCAGGCCGAGCTTGGCCGTGGCCGGCCGCCTGCCGGTGGCGTAGAGGAGCTGATCGGTCTCGTGGGTCTGGACGTGGTCGAGCATCAAGCTCAGGGAACCGTCGGGCAGGCGGTCGATGCTGCGCACGTTGACCTCGGTCTGGATGTCGATCCCACGCGCCCGAAGCTCGTCGGTGAGGCGCTCACGGATCTCGTTGTCGAAGCCCCGCAGCGGGTTGTCGCCGCGCAAGAGCATGGTGACTTTGGAGCCCGCGGCGTTGTAGATGCTGGCGAACTCGACCCCGATGTAGCCGCCACCGACCACGGTCAGGCGCTCGGGCAGGTGCTCGAGAGTCAGGGCCTCGTTGGAGGTGATGCTGTGCTCGATGCCCGGGAGCTGGGGCCGGGACGGCCACCCGCCGGTCGCTATCAAGATGTGTTTTGCGGTGTAGCGCTGGCCTGCGACCTCCACTGTGTGGGGATCGATGATGGTCCCGTGGCCCTCGATGAGCTCGACGTTGGAGTCGCGCAGCATCCGGCGGTAGATGCTCTCGAGGCGGTCGAGCTCATCGGCCTTGGCGGCCATCAGGCGGCCCCAGTCGAGGCGCGGCGGGTCCAGCTCCCACCCGAAGCCCGCCGCGTCGGCGAAGTGGGCCGCGTAGGCGCTCGCGTAGACCATCAATTTCTTGGGCACGCAGCCCCGCATGACGCAGGTGCCGCCCACGCGCGAGGCCTCGCAGATGGCGATCTTGGCCCCGTACTCGCCCGCGCGCCGACTGGCGGCTACGCCTCCAGAACCCGCGCCGATGGTGAACAGATCGAAGTCGAAGTCGGACACGGGCCAAGGTGTACACCAGGACCCAGAGGGGGGACTCGCTGGTCTCCCTGGTCTCCCTGATCTCGCTGATCTCGCTGATCTCGCTGATCTCGCTGATCTCGCTGATCTCGCTAGTCTCCCTGATCGGGGACGAGCACCAGCCACGGTGTGCTGCTGGCATCGGCGACGACCCCGAGCCCCTCGGCCGAGTAGCCGATGTCGAAGCTGAGCTGACCCTCGAGCAAGGTCCCGGTCTTGTTGGGGAGGTCGCTCGGCCGGGGAAGGGCGCTGGGCTCCCTCAGCGAGGCCGCGCGTCGGTCTTGCCACTGGGCCCGCTCTGCGCCGCGAGTTCGCGCCGCGAGCCAGCGCATGGCGTGGCGACGCTGGCTCGCGTTGCCGCCCGCCTCCAAGGCGAAGCGCTCGAGCTCGGCCGTGGCCGCGGCCGAGGTGTCGAGGGCCAGCAGGTTGAGGTGGACGATCGCAGCGGTCTGTCCTGCCAGGTCTCGCGCGGCCTCGAAGGCCCGCCGGGCCTGGTCGCGGTCGCCCTGCTCCCACAGCAGGACGCCGAGGTTGTTGAGGGCGACCGGGCCTCCAGCCTGCTCAGAGAGGCCCAGATAGATCCCGATCGCCCGCTCCCTGGAGTCCACCGATCCGCTGAGTCGGGCGTGGATGGCGAACATGTCGGCGGCCGTTCGCAGGACCTCGAGCTCGGGGAGGCCGGCGGGGAGGGTGTCGATCAGCGCCGAGACCGTGTCCAGCAGCGCGGGATCCTCCCAGATCACAGCGAGATTCAAGACGGCTCGGGTGCGACGAAGATGGAGGCTCGGGGGCCCGTGGGTGGGTGGAGGCACGGCGGTGGCAGCCACGGCCCAGGCCCGGTCCGGGTGGAGCTCTGCGGCCGACATCAACAACCCATAGGCCAGGGGCTCGTCGGGGACCTTCGCCTGGACCAGGGGCGCCATCTCGAGGATCTCGATCAACAGGGCCCGCTGGCGCGTGGGGTCGCCGTCGACCAGCGAGGGCAGCGCTCGCTCGACCCCGTCGAGCATCGCGTGCAAGACCACGGCCCGGTCGTCGCCGAGGGCCTCGTAGGCCTCGATGTCCGCCCGTGCCAGGCTCAGGGGCTCGGCCAGCATGGCCTGGGCGGTGCTCGGCGCGGCCATGATCTGGGGGAGCAGAGACTGAAAAATGCGTAAAAATCGGAGCCCGACGGCGATCTCGTAGTAGGCGGCGTCCCTGTTCTCGAGCCCGCTCGAGTCGCGGACCAGGCTCTGGGCCCGGTCGAGGTCGAGCTTGTGGATCATGAGGCTCTGGGCCAGGCCCGCCCGGGCCCGGGCGTCGTTGGGCTGTTCGTCGTGCAGGGTCTGAAACAGGCGCTCGGCCGCGCCGAAGTTGTGGAGCGCAAACATGGCCCGGGCGTGGGCGAGGCGAGGATCGTAGCCCGGCTTCCCCCGGGTCTCGATGGCCCGCGTGACCACCTCGCGGGCAGTCTCGAGCGCAGCGAGGCGCTCGTCGAGGGATCTGTCGTCTGCCTTTAGGGTCGCCCGCGCGGCCTCGATAGCGGCGTCGCCCCGGTCGAGTTCGAGCACGAAGTAGGCCCTTCCGGCGACCTCTAGATCGTAGCTGGGACCGGGCGCAGGGTGGAGGGCCCGAGCGAGCTCGACCGCCCGCAGAGCGAGTCGAGGATCGGTCCTCGACAGCGTGTTCGCCAGCCCCACGACGGCCTCGGCCACAGCGGGGTGGGTCGGGTCGCGGCGCAGGAGCTCGGCGACGAGGTGGCACTGCAGCGCCCTCGTGCGAGCGAGGCGCTCGAACAAGGTCGCACCGAGGACCTCGACCTCGGCCCGGTGGGCATCCAAGCCCGCGGGCCCGAGCGCCTCGAGGATCGTGGGCATGAGCGGCGCGAACACGCTTCGGTCTTGCGAGGCCCAGGATTGGTCGAGGTTGAAGATCGGCTGGTCGAGGGCGCCGTAGAGGGCTGCGAGGGCGGCGAGCTCCTCGGTGCTGGCTGCCTCGACCGGGGAGTTCGGGCCGGCCTGAGCGGCCTCGAGCAGGGCGATGGTCCGTGTCAAACCCAGTACCGCACCGGGTTGGGCGAGCAGGATCATGGTCTGCTCCGGCGTGAACGCGGCGACCGCATCGCGGGCCATGTCCGCCCGAGCCGTGGCCGTCACCCCGCCGCGGAGTCCGGCGAGTTCCTCGAGCCAAGCGGGGAGCTCGGCCGACAGGGGCGTCTGAACACCAGGATCGATGGTGTCGGCGAAGTCGGCCGCGGATGCGGCGAGCTCGGTCTCCGCCTGGGGCTGCCCCGGGTTGGAGGTCTCCCCGCTCTGGCTCGGAGCGCAGGCCAGGGTCGAGACCAGGGGTGCGGACAACGCTGCGACCAGGAGCAGCGTCGACCCGAGGCTGGAGCGTGAAAGGGCGGGGCGGATCTCGGTATCGCTGGAGGCGAGGCGTGACACCAGCGCAGCCTATCGCGGGTCGGACACGTGGTGCTACCGTGCCCGAGCTCGCCGACCGGCCCCGGCCCCAGCGCATGTCTGCCCCGCTTCAGATCCTCACCCTCCTGTCGCCCTTGGCTCTGCTCTCGCTCTTGATTGGTCTGGGCCTGGTCGTGCACGTGCTCGCCAACGAGGGGCGTGGGCGCAGCGCCAGGATATCGACCGTGGTCGGTCTCTTGAACCTCCTGGCGATCGTGCCCATGGTGATCCTCGCGCTCGCGCAGGTCGGGGCGGCGCGCGGGATGTTTCTCTTGGTGGGGGCGGCCCTCTTGCTCGTGGGCGGGCTGGGCCTGGCCATACCTCGGCGCTACGCGGACAGCCATTGATAGTAGTTTCAGAACAATGTGATGTGAATGTACGTCTGCAACCGGGTCGCCTCTCCTGAGCTGTTCTCTTGTCTGCTCATACGATTGGTATGACAGTCGCCTCCACAGGGAGCCGCCCGCTGGTCGAATACAGGCAGGCGTCCGAGGAGTTCGACCAGCACCAGCACCAGGCCGAGACTGCGGCCGGATGGCGAGGAGCCCGGCCGCGGGACTTCAAGGGTCAAGGGCATGCCATGGGGCCCGACCCCCGCTCTGAGCCCTACTGCGGCTACTGCGGCTACTGCGGCTCGGGGAAGCAGTCGAACTCGATGTCGCCGTTGGCCTGGCCCCAGTCCAAGTTGGTGGCCTTGAAGTCGACCCCGAGCGGGTTGGCGATGGTGTTGATGGCGTCGACGTCACCCTGGTTCAAGAACCCCCAGTACTCGCTGGCCAGGTAGAGGCCGCCGCCCTCGACGGTGACGTAGTCGACGATGGTCTGGGCCTCGCCGGCCGAGGTCGAGGCGAGGGTGCAGTAGATGACGGCGTCGTAGTCGGCGGCCAGCTGGGCCGGGTTTCCGACGTACTGGGGAGGCAGGTGGTCGCCCGCGTAGGTGAGGTTGGGATAGTTGCCGAGGTTGTTGCCGACCCCATCGCACAGGTAGCGGCCGAAGCTCAGCACGTTGGGCAGCTCCTCGCCGCTTTGGCCCAGCCACTCCCACATGGGGCAGTCGGTGATCTCGGTGTAGAGCAGGTTGGTGTCGGCCGTGTAGATGACCCGGCCGGCGTCGACCTCGTCGAGGGCGTAGATGATCTGGTCGCCCTCCAAGGTCGCGTAGCCCATGAACTCGGTTCCGGGGAGGGCCTCGAAGCTCGACGATTGGGTCGAGTCGAGGGTCACCCCACACTGGAGGCAGTCGCCGGTGGTGCTGGAGCCCTCGTCGTCTCCGCTGTCGTCCTCGTTGTCGCTCTCGTCTTCAGAGCCGTCACTCTCGTCTTCGGAGCCCTGGTCTTCGCCGCTGTCGCTCTCGTCTTCACCGCTGTCGCTCTCGCCCTGGGAGTCCTCTGTCTGGGTCTCTGAGCTATCGGCCTCGCTCTCACCACTGTCGCTGTCCTCGCTCTCCCCGCTATCGGAGTCGGCGTCGGACGTTCCCGGGCCATCCGTCTCGACGGCTCCGATGTCGTCGTCGGTGCCGGTCGTTCCGTCGTCGGCGCAGGCCAGCGAGAAGGTCAGTGCGAGGGGGATCAGGCAGAGCTTGGTATGCATGTCGAGTCCAGTCGGGATGAGAGAAACCGCGATGTGTGTGTCGCTCAGAGCGCGGGCGGGAACAGGTTGGTGTCGATCTCCGGGCTGCTGGCGACGTCGCCCACAAGCGTCCAGCCTCCGCCCTGGAACTCGATCTGCAGGTCGACGTCTTTGATCTGCTCGGTGCAGCGGACCAAGATCGCCTGAATAGGCACATCGCCTCCGGGCAGGTTCACGCTCGGCTCGTCGGAGGTCTCGTCGGCCCACACGAAGCCGTGGACTTCCAAGAATAGGTCGTTGACGTTGTCGCTGCCGACGTCTTGGTCGAGGAACACCCACAGGGCATCCTCGACGCTGTCGTTCTCCTCGCGCAGGCCCAAGCTTCCACCGGGGTGGTCGATGGTGCCCGTGTAGGTCACGAAGAAGTTGAAGCTGTCGCTGAGTTGTGTGCCGCCGTAGAGGTCGAAGCCGTCGACGTCGGTGATCGAGAACTGGTTGTTGTCGGTGGGGTCGGTCCAGGCCTGCAAGCTCGCGCCGGCGACCACGTCCGTGGCCACGATCTCGTCGCTGTTGCCGTTGGCGAAGTCGAACAGGGCCTTGTATTCGAAGCCGTTGACGCCCGAAT
>Ga0256845_1003768_pt1 | contig 10076 bp, 9 predicted proteins | sample RiftiametaG_FD_189101 | JGI IMG/M metagenome (GOLD analysis project Ga0256845, IMG submission 189101) | Tube worm associated microbial communities from hydrothermal vent at the East Pacific Rise, Pacific Ocean - Riftia | ecosystem: Host-associated > Annelida > Integument > Unclassified ... | reverse complement strand
AAGACGGACTTAAGTTTTAGAATTTAAACCAAATCTGGGATAATACAGTCAGCCTTCTAAGAGGGCTGACATCAAGCCCCTTCAAGGGGCAAATCAAAACCACCTTCTAAGAAGGTGGATGTTTTTTCACATAGCTTTGCACTGACTTTTTAACAAAGGCCAACTTTGATTAGATGCTGGGTGAAGAAAAATACATTTGCTCCCCTTTATTTTCAACTTGAAGATTTCCGGTATTTCTTCGCTTCTTCCCATCACCACTCCCTGCTCTAAAGTGCGATGATATTTTCGTTCAATAATCAATCGATTTGATTCGGTTAAAGCATCCTGTGCTAAAAGGATTTTTTTAACATTAAGTGTTTGGGTTACAATTGAGAGAAGTTCAGCTCTAGATTCTCTTGTGGGGTTTACTATGATGGCATCCACCATCGGCTGTTCAGCCAGTGATTTACAGCCAGTTAAAGACAACAGGCTTATAAAAATGAATGATAATTTTCTGAAAATCATATTGGTTTGAACCTGTTAGTTTTATAGAATAAAAACGGTTATGCCCTTCCCCTTGTCAAGGGGGAGGCTAGGTGGGGACGCGATGTTAAGGCTTAAGATCCTACTTATGAGGCAAACTTAAAATCATATCTCTAAGTTTCTTTGGATCTTTAATCGCCAATCCCTGATTATTTTGACCAAACCCATTCTGTTTTAAATGGTTAGCTGGCATTTTAACGGCTTGACCAGTAGGGGTTGGGCAAACGCCTGTATCCCGATAGGTTAACGCTGTGGCGAGCAAATCTTCTTGAGCATCTCCGAGTTGATGATTGTAGTCATCGGCAACTGAACAGCCCGGAACGGTGGTGCCTACAGTTCCAGCAGTATTAACGGGTGAAAAACCGTCGGAATAATCGCCAAATTCCTGATCGTTTTCTCCTTTAAATTGAATCGTAAAATAAGTGGTACCACAATTATCGGTTGGATAAAAACCATAAGGTTTTCCACAAGTGGTTGAACCGATTAATACCACTTCGACGTCAACGCCTCTTAATCCATTAATAATGGCTTCACTTGCCGAGCAAGTGCCCCCCGTAGATAAAATGAATACTCGATTTAAATTTAGGGTGGGGAGGGGTTGGCCTTTATCGATTGAAAAACCAAGAGTCTGGTCATAAAATGGAGTCGGTGATAAAGCTCTACCTGTAACGGGATTTGTTGCCCTATGTTTGTCGTTAAATATTGTATTATCGAAGGTTTTATTGGCTGTTGTATTTGCTCCTGCGATCATATAGCCAAGTTGGCTAGCGATAGCCAGCAAACCACCTCCGTTATAACGTAAGTCTAAAACTAACTCAGTCACATTATCGTTAGACAATTGGTTGATGGCATCCACTAAAGCCTTCTCTGCTGTGGCAATGTGAGAGTTAAATAGAATATAACCAATATTGCTGTTATTAGTTTGGATAGTCGATGTTTGTAGCACTGGTGGAGAGGTGATGATGGTTGACACCATGGTTATTTCGCGAGTTTCAGAGGCACCTAAATCCCTAATGACAAAGGTGTGAGTTTCCCCTACATCTGCCGGAGATAATCCGGCATTTAATGTGTTTGTATCGCTTGAGTTAACCACGGCGGCACCATCGATACTTATTATTTCTGCACCTCGTTGTAGATTAACATTTGCTTCGGTGGCTGGTGTATTTGGTTCAGTATAGGCAATTAATATTTGTCTAGGGGGGCTCGATGCGATAATGGCCCATTCTGCACCATAACCGGCTGATTGGCCCGACTGATTTAATAGCAACCAGTCTTCAGAGTCATAGGTGAAATGAAATCGATCTCTGAGGTTGTTTGAATTCGTTAATTGTTGCGTTTTAAGCACCTTAAAATAGTCGTCGGTCGAATTAAAATTCGCAGGGTTCTGATCAGCGATTTCATCGTACCAAAGGTAGGTATTATTGCTCCATGAGCGCAACCAATGGTTCTCATTCAACAGTGAACCTTGCATGTCCGGATATGCGTTGCCGTTTATATCGCTACCGTTACGAGGGGTGGCACAGGCATTTTTGAATAGATCTTCATCCTCAAACACACCTTGTGTCCAGCTGATATCACCATCATCAATTGCGGTTCCATTGCTGCTTCCACCGCAACCCAGCAGTGTTGTAAAGCCAACAATCATTGCGAAAGAGGCTAAATAATTGTAATACTTGTTCATACCAAAAGGCCTATGTCTAATTACCATATGACCAAACTATACCATATAAGAGGTTTAATTAAAGAGGTTGAGATTAATGTCTATGCCATATTTCCACCGATTTGATATTTGTCCAAAAAGGGCAGAAGCCTAGTGGACTATCTAGTGCTCTTTCCACGTATTATTCTAGGTTTATGAATTGCAACGCTTAAAAGTTTATTTTTCCTCTTTGTAGAATGAACTTCTGGATTGTTAGTATCTAATAGGCTATAAATGGAGAAAGCTTTTTTACCTATTATAGCGATAATTCCATAGAATGAAAATCACCCCAGAGAAGGAACAACTACCCGGTTTTGAGGTCACTGAGTTAGACGAATTTATCGATGTTATAGGCGTTGGAGACTATTATTATTCTTTGCGTAAGATTGGCGATTCTATTGTCCACATTCAAACTCGCGGTAATATGAAATATGCGGATGTCAATAAATTCTATCAATTAGTCGATGAGTTTTGCTTGGCCGCAAAGGTTAAAAAGCCTTTTATAGAAATTCGAGATATCTCAAAATTGACTGGTAAGTTACCCGCCAGACAGCTCGCCATTCAAAAACAGCGTTTTATGACTAATAAGAGTGATTTTATCGGTTGGTTTATTGTTGGCGCTCCAATGTGGTTACGAGTGTTAGCCAAAGCTGGTTTTTCCACTTTTTCTACTGGATTCCCTCACCATTTTGTAGCTAATTTTTCTCAGGCTTTTTCCATGGCTTGTCAGTTGCTAGAGGATAAATCGATCTATTTGTTAGAACATGGTGAGATCAGTGAAGCGGATTTAGTGTTCAAACCTGAATGGGAGTATCTAAACTCAAAAACTGGAGCTAGTTATGTTGCGGGCGGCATCAGAGGAAAAGTCTTCTATTCAAAACTGTCTGGAAAAATCGTCGAAAGCGATTTAATTGGGATAAAAAATTCCATTAGAAAATATTTTTCCGAATACATGCAAGATATAACGACCTATATTCGAGTTTCGGACTATTCAGATTTGGGGCAAGTTTCATTGACTGTACGTCGAAAAACGGGTGATATTATGAATAATATTATCAACGAATTTGGCTGTCAATCTTCTGTTGTTTATTCTTTAGATACACCATTATTTTATCGCTCTACCCTCGTAATATATGGCGTATTGTACTCTCAGAAATTTAAATTTTTGAAGTCGCTCAAACAAGTGTTTGAGCATATCCAATTGTCAGATATCCTGTCGGAAGAAAAATTAATCACCGTTAGTCAAAATGATATTGATGAGATTAATGGTCTTTGCGGTGAGCTTATTTGGGAGGCTGATAGCCAACATGATTCTAATAGTAAAGTATCAAAAAATAATGCATTAAAGGAAATTGTTGATACTCTTTTTGTTGTTAAAGAAGATATTAAGGAGCTGAGAGAACGAGATAAAAAATTTGCAATAGAATCAGAAAATGCAAAACAACTGGCAGAACAAGCTAGCAATGCTAAGAGTGAATTTTTGGCTAACATGAGTCATGAAATCCGAACCCCTATGAATGGTGTTATTGGGATGGCAGATCTTTTGTCGGATACTGAGTTAACAGAAACTCAAAAAAAATATGTTAGTAGTATGCGATCTTCAGGAAAAAACCTCCTTTCGATTATAAACAATATATTAGATTACTCTAAGATAGAAGCAGGAAAATTAGAAATTGAAAATATTGAATTCGATCTTAAGGAAATTATTATCGATATTATTCAGTTGCTTTCTCCGACGGCGCACATCAAGCACTTACAAATACTTTATAACATCTCTTCGAAATTACCCGATTTTTTGATTGGAGATCCTGAAAAAATAAGGCAAATAATTACCAATCTTATTGGTAACGCAATTAAATTCACCGAAAAAGGCTTTATTGATATTCAGGTCGTTGTTGAGCAAAAGGTAAACAACTTTATTGGATTGACAATCAAAATAAAAGACACCGGTATTGGCATGACAGAGGCACAACAGCTGCATATTTTTGATAGTTTTCGGCAAGCGGACACCTCTACAACTCGGCGATTTGGAGGTACAGGACTTGGGCTATCGATTAGCTCACAGTTAGCAAAATTAATGGGAGGTAAGTTGACGGCAGAAAGTGAATATCGGCTTGGTTCAACATTTATTTTTTGCTTAAATCTGGCCTGTGTAGTATCTCGAAGACATAACGTTAAACGAGCTTTGATTGGCGGTGAAATCGCGCTAGTTAGCTATGGTGATTTGTCGGTTTTACTGGTAGAAGACAATCAAGTCAATCAAATGGTGGCGGTTGCGATACTAAAAAAATTAAAGGTTTCAATTACTGTTGCTAATAACGGGGTAGAGGCGTTGCGAGCCATCAAAGATAGTAACTTTGATTTAGTTCTAATGGATTGTGCCATGCCCACTATGGATGGTTATCAAGCGACCAAAAAAATTCGAGAGCTCGATGTTTCGTGGAGCAATCTCCCGATCGTTGCTATGACCGCCCACGCGATGGTTGGCGACAAGGAAGTCAGTTTGCAAGCGGGTATGAATGACCACATTACTAAACCGATAAATATTGGTAAAATTAAAAGTGTATTCGATCATTTCTGCCGTTCTGATCAGCAAAAAAACCGATATAGCGATTGAATTTTAATCAGTGAGAGCCTTGGTTGCTTGTCAGCTTGATCGTTTACAATCAAAAAAATATTTTTACAATGGCATTTATTATTGATTTAAGTTAAAACCGGATCGGCGTCATTTTTTAAAATCTGATGAGTCACTGGCGTATGAATCGCCTCGATATTTTTCGCCGTCAATTTATTTTTCTTTATTGTTGTCTCCTTGTTTGACTGATTAATTTAGGATCATCATTAGTTCGAATTATACATGGTCTTATCCAAATTATAGGCAGTCTTAGTCCCTACGATAAGAGGTTTAGTGCAACCCCTCGAAACACTGTTGCGAATTAATTTCCCAATTTATGCAAAATTGACCAAGTCAGGTAATGAAATTGCTTTTTCAGATTTGATTCTTGACTGGTATAGAGAGGGTTTTGAGTGCCAATCAGTACCACAACACCAAAGAATATAGGTTTGAATCGAAATTCGACTCAAATAGATTTTGGCGACTTCGGCAAGTGTAAATCAAAAAAATAATCATGATTAGTTGCAAACTGTGTATATATGTATATACTGTGTATATTAATTATGCACAGTATGGGTTTTGATCAAGCATGACAGCGAATTTTATTTTGTCTCAAACTGATGGACGACCCATGTATGTTCAAATTATTGAACAGATAAAAGGTCGTGTATCTGTTGGAGATTGGCCAAAAGGATCCAAATTACCATCGATTAGAGAAATGGCGGTTGCAACCAAGGTGAGCGTAATTACCGTCAAAAGAGCTTATCAAGAACTTGAGAGCGAAGGTGTGATTATTACCCAGCAGGGCAAGGGGTCATTTATAAATACCACAGAAAACCTTGGATCAATATTAAAGGAGCAAGATATGAATAAGCATTTAACTGAGGCGATGGTTATCGCGCGTTCATTAGGGATGAGTTTGGACGATATAAAAGAGCGATTGGATCAACTCAATCAATCTATTGAGAATTCAGGATCAGAGGAGAAATAATGAGTGATTTAGCATTTAAAATGACAGGTGTTGAAAAAGCTTATTCACATTTTCAAATAAGCGATCTGAATTTACAACTAACCAAAGGGTCAATCATGGGGTTTATTGGTCCTAATGGCGCTGGTAAATCAACGACTATTAGAATTTTAATGGGGCTGGTAAAGCAGGATGTTGGCGAAGTTAATGTGCTTGGACATAACATGCTTGATAGTCAGGTTGCCGCTAAATGGAAAATTGGTTATGCCTCTGAAGATATGCGTTTATTTGGTAAAGCGACGATTGATTGGCATATGGATTACATGAAGTCGATCTATTCAGATTGGGATGTCGACTATGCCAAGATTTTACTCAAACGCTTTGACTTGTTCTCTCAACACAAAATTAAAGGACTATCTCATGGTCAACGAGTTAAAGCAGGATTGTTAATGGTATTAGCAAGACGCCCACAATTGCTAATTTTGGATGAGCCAACAACTGGACTAGATCCTGTTGCTCGTCATGAAGTTATTAATGAATTGATGGATGTATTGTTAGATGATGAGAGGAGTATTTTATTTTCGTCTCATAACACACAGGATATCGAACAGCTATCGGATCTCATTACTTTCATTGATAAAGGCAGAATTATTCAATCACAGGACAAAGAGAGTTATTTGGAAAGTTGGCGACGAATTAGATTAAACATTCATAGTGATACCATCTTACCTAAATTACAGGGCGTGGTAGAACAGCGTCAAAGTGGTCAACAAGCGATCATTACCACCAAATTATTTAGTGATGAACTAGCGCAAACATATCAAAAATGTGGTGCGACAGTACACGCTATTGAAAACATGACGTTAGAAGAAATTTTTGTGTCAGAGGTTCAATCAAGCCGTATTAATGATTCTAAATTTGAAGGAGAAACAGCATGAATTCTTCAATGATAAAAAAGCTTATTATTACCGATTGGTATTTTAACCGGGCGGCTCTGATTGCGTTAATCTTTTTAGGTGTGCTCTCTATTGGATTGTTATCAATGCAAGGTAAAAGTTTTTTTTACGTTGGTTTGGTGCTTTTAATTTCAACCATTGTGATCGTTGGTATTTTGTTGGTTTTTACCACTACGATCTATGAGCGAAAAAATAAAACATTGGCATTTGTTCTTAGTTTACCTGTTAGTTATATGAACTACACTTTAGCTAAAATGATCGCCAATTTATCGGCATTTTTATTAATTTGGTTATTGCTTGGTGTGGGTTTTATCGGCACGATATTTTTTCGCGAACATTTACCAAATGGCTTGATCCCCTATATGGTAATCGTTTTGGTTGAATTACTGCTAGGTTACATCGCAGTATTAGCAACGGCGTTAATTTCTGAGTCTGAAGCTTGGACGGTTGTAGTGATGTCAGTTAACAACATAAGTATTTCTTTATTTATGTTTTGGGTCGGTAATCTTAGCGGAATTCAAGAGCATATTGAAGGTGCTGTTGTCGTTTGGAGTTCGGCTGCAGTAAATATGTTGGTGGCTGAAGTTTTAATAGGTTGCTTTTTGATTGGTATCACCTTTTACTTTCAATCACGTAAAACGGATTTCTTATGAACTCGCTTTTCTCTGGAGTCTTACTAACCTCAATTCGGGATAAGGGCAACCATCTAGCATCAGTATTTTGAGTCCTTATTTAATCAGATATACCGAGGATTTCTGGCTACCCTTATCTCGAGTTGAGGTTAACTAGCAGACTCCTTTTTTATAAATTAGTTAATACAAATTTAACTAAACTGTTTTTCTACCTAAATTTAACTAGAGGAATTACCTATGACACACGCGAATAGCGAGAGTTTAACTCACCCTGAAGAAACCATCGCTCAATCTGTAATACGATATCATTATATGGATAATGTGCGCGCTTTGGCCATGTTTGTCGGCGTTTTGTTTCATGCTTCTTTGGCCTATAGCCCTTTGTTTCATAACTTATGGTTTACTACGGGTAATGAAAGTTCTGCCGCTATAGATATGGTTGCTGTTTTTACTCATCTTTTTAGAATGCCCGTGTTTTTTCTGATTTCTGGATTTTTTGCCATTATGATGATTCAAAAAAGAGGGCTATTTGGATATATAAAAAATCGTTCTTTGCGTATCTTACTACCCTTTATCATCTTCTTTCCCATCTTAGCTTTTTCAATCATGGTGTCAATCGGTTGGGCAATGGAGCATGTTGATCATTTATCGCCGATGTTGCAGTTTATCAAGATGATGGCAAACAATCCGGATGCGGCTCCACCACCACTTTCGACAATGCATTTATGGTTCCTTTTCAATTTGTTTTTATTTGTATTAATGGCTGCCATTCTTTACAGATTTAAGTTTTTTCATAGTCAGTTTGTCAGCAAAATAGCCTCGGTTAAATTTATCATTTTTATCTTGCCATTATTCATGGTTCCATCAATGTTTACTCAAACGGCGCCTCATCCTGCCCCAGAAAAATTTTACCCGGAATTATGGTCATTTGGTTTTTATGGGGTGTTTTTTTTGTTAGGGGGTGTGATTTTTTTGAAACAAAGGTTGTTAGATGAATTAGCCGTGTATAAGAATATTTTACTCGTCTTATCGCTCATCAGCTATGGTGTTTTTTACTTAACATTACCCAAAACTTTCTCTGCTGAAGATATAATGAAAGCGTCTGCTGACGGTTTTGATCCTGATTGGGTTCACCTTCATGTCGCTATATTAGAAGCCTATATTGCCGTTTACATGACACTTTATTGCCTGTTGATTGGCAAACAGTTACTTAACAGACAAAATAAAATATTGAAATTAATTTCGGATTCATCTTATTGGGTTTATCTAATTCACCTGCCTATATTATTGCTAATTCAATTTGCACTGGCAGATGTGGATATGAACATGTGGCTTAAATTTCTGATGAGCACTTTTACCACTTTCTTCATTGGTCTGGTTTCTTATGTCCTCTTTGTTAAATGGACACCAATTGGCTGGTTATTGAATGGTCGAAAAAAGGAAATTAATAAAAATAGTGTTCCATTAGTGGAAGAAAGGACTTAAAAAATCATTCACCACGGAGGCACGGAAAAAAATAAAAGCGATGAAGAAAATAGATAGGTATCTTTTTAAAATTGAAAGTTTTTTTTTAACCGCATAGCGTAAATCTCGGGTGGCTTGCCCCCGAGCTGGATAGTGTAAACTGGATCTTTTCCCAGTTTACGGTATTCAGTTCATGGATCTACAGAGAAATACGCATCATGTTTATAGATTGATGTTTCATTTTGTTTGGAATCCATGTTGAAAGAGGTATAAACAAATTCAGACAAAGTATTATTGGAATGGTCTTTACCAAACTAAAATGTTCAATCAGATAGTTCCAAGGATTGCTATAAAACACATCGTCTTTGATCGAAAATATAAAATAATTAACAGCCACAAGCAGCATTGCATGATAGAGCAATGTGCTGTTTGCGGCTAATTTCAATTTAGCCATCGCAATTTGAAAGTTGGTAACCGGTAGATTGGTGATAAAAGAAGGCAAACCGATATTTGCACTACCGGAAATTGACAATTCCGATTTAGATATTTCAGCCACTAAGAACCAAGGTAGGTAAATCATGCTGACGATCATAAGTAGAAGAGCACTCATTGTTCTATCAATGGAGTTAATTTTTAGGCCGACTAAAATTAATGAAGAGAGCATAAATATGCCTGCCATGGGCATGAGCCAGCCAAAGATTCGCCACTCGTATCGGAACAATGCGTGGGTGTTTGAAAGGTAATGCTTTGGCAGGTTAAATCCAATAAATTTAACATTAGATAAAGATCATGTTTTTTACCTTGTGTTAATTCTTTTTTGATCCCATTTCCCGAATGGTCTCAATTAATTGCTCAACGGATATTTCCATTTGCTGAGATTCAACCAACAAACTCTTGATCTTTGCTTCAATAATTCGTCTTCGTTCTCTCTCAGAAAGAGAAGAGGGCTTATCGGAAATAAAAGTCCCCGCACCACGTCTTTTGTATACCCAGCCAGCACTTTCTAATTCCCGATAAGCTCTAGCGACAGTATTGGGGTTAATCAACAAATGCTCCGCTAAAACTCGAATGGGCGGCAGCTCTTGATCCACCTTTAGCCGTTTGGCAGAAATCAGTTGCTTCACCTGATTGATGATCTGCAAGTAAAGCGGTACACCGTCATTTTGATTGATATAGATATCCAATCTGATTTTATCTCTTATTAAATTGTATTAATACAATA
>Ga0256845_1003767_pt1 | contig 10078 bp, 9 predicted proteins | sample RiftiametaG_FD_189101 | JGI IMG/M metagenome (GOLD analysis project Ga0256845, IMG submission 189101) | Tube worm associated microbial communities from hydrothermal vent at the East Pacific Rise, Pacific Ocean - Riftia | ecosystem: Host-associated > Annelida > Integument > Unclassified ... | reverse complement strand
TTTTCCATCTGGATAGTCATTCCAAATAGCATGGTGGTCTCCGCGCCCCTACATCTGTGAACATGAACCGTTACATGGGAGTCGTAACAGAGTGTACGGTTCAGGAGGCTGTTCGACCGCCATAAAGATATGAGGCCCTCCACCGTGGGCAACCTGGATCGGGGAACGATTCATGTCATACATAGCCTGAACGTTCTGAGAAAATGAACGCTGCGGCGTAACAAATTCCACCGCATCCCCGACAGCAACCCGATTTTTTACGTCAATTTCCACTAACTGTGTTTCCGGATCATAGGCCAACACCACGCCTCCGAAACGGTAGCGTGAATAAGAGGAATAACCGCGCTCATAATTTTGACGGCTGTCCTCTGGGACGTTCTTCAAAAATCCCGTCGTAAACTCCCGATTCGCTGTGGCACGCACATCTTCCCAGACTGCCTCATCAAAGGGACGTCCTGCCATCATCATGTCAAGCGTTTTACGATAGGCCCGTCCGATATGAGCGAGATAATAGATTGATTTTGTGCGCCCTTCGATTTTAAATCCCTGCACCCCGGCATCCCACAATTCCGATACCTGTTCAATCGCGCACAAATCCTTTGAGTTCAGAATATACGTCCCATGATCATCTTCCTCAATCGGAAAGAATTTTCCAGGGCGTTCCCGTTCTTCGAGCACATATTCCGGGGTCTGCTCGTGCAGCGAATACTGCCAGCGACAACTGTTGGTACACACGCCGAGGTTCGCATCCCGATTCGTGATGTAGCTTGAGAGCAGACACCGACCGGAATAGGAGATGCACATGGCGCCATGCACAAAGACCTCCAGATCAATATCGGGCACACGTTCATGGATGTCACGGATTTCAACAAGCGACAATTCCCGCGGCAAAATCACGCGCTGAATTCCCTGGGTTTTCCAGAACTCGACCGCCGCCCAATTCATAGTATTCGCCTGTGTTGAAAGATGTATTTCAAGGTCAGGGAATTCCTGACGGGCAAACATGATCAATCCAGGATCAGACATAATGACGGCATCGGGATTCAACGTCATTAACGCGCGTAATGCCTGTAATGATGGTTCAATACGAGTATTACGAGCGAAAATATTGAGAGTGATATACACTTTTATCCCGCGTTCGTGAGCGTGTATAATACCCTCTGCCAGTTGCTCTTCAGTAAAGCTGTTCGTTCTGGCTCGCAAAGAGAATTGCGGCATCCCAGCATACACGGCGTCAGCGCCATAGGCGCAGGCAAATTTCAATTTTTCCAGCGACCCGGCTGGCATCACGAGTTCGGGGGATGATTGTTCGACTCCCATTCAAGACCTTCCTCCTATGTAAAGTGTGTAAATCGAACTTTCCGGTTCGACTGGTCGAAGCGGAAGCTTCGACCTACAAACGAAACATTTTATGTTCATAAATGTAGGGGCGTGGTCTCCGCGCCCGATCATGGGCGGGGAAACCCCGCCCCTACGAGAGGTGCCCGTTTCATGCCGTGCGCCTGTCTGCATTCGCACAGGCAAAAAGGTCATACACGACTTTTTAAGATTTGTGAGCGATGAAAAATCGTTATTCAGGTGGAGGGAACTCCGTCAAGAAAATTAGTTCGGTAAAATTTTCGCCCCTGTCATTACATCATTCTTCTGTTTCTGGCGTCCGATACATATACAGAACATGCTGAATACGGAATCATTGACTGCTGAAATTATGATACGCAACAACACATATCTTTCAATTCTGGCATATTTCATCAAACTCTCATGCCCCTGGTATCTCAGAGCGGTGCTGTATAGAGTGGTGCTCCAGCCTTTATTGATCGGTGCGTTTTTACTATTTATCGTGATTATTGCGCTGCTCCCCACGTTTGCTCATAATACACTTCATCGTTCAGCTCTTCCTCAAACACTGTTCTGGCCGGAAATTCTCAAAGAATTTGAAGCCAATTTTCCAACCCCTGAAGAGCTTGCTCATCATGTCGAATTTTGGAAGGCTGTGTTTAGTCAGTATACACGCCGTCAGATTATTCTTCATGACAACACGTATCCCCAGGTGATATATGCAGTTGTTGATCTCGATTCGTCACCAGGCATTCGCGTTGCGTTACGAAAATATACCAGGATTTTATTACAGATCTATCGTAAAGAACAAGCCCATCGCTTAGAGGACTTAACGTCCGAAGAAAACCGGGTATATGAATTATTTGCCGACATCTCTGAAAAGGGGAAATTCCGTAAAGCTGCCCGCCAGCGAATAAGGGCACAATCCGGTCAACGCGAGAATTTTATGAAAGCCATCCGGCGCTCTGGCCTGTATCAGGAAAAGTTTGAACAAATCTTCGCACAATATGGCCTTCCCCTGGAACTCACGCGGATTCCCTTTGTGGAATCTTTTTTCAAGCCACGGGCGCGTTCATACGCCGGCGCAGCCGGATTATGGCAATTTATGCCCGCCACAGCCCGCCAGTATGGGCTTCAGGTCTCCCGACATGTTGATGAACGCTACGACCCGTTTAAAGCCGCCGATTCGGCGGCGCGGCTGTTAAAATCAAACTACGACACCTTTCAGTCCTGGCCCTTAGCGATCACAGCCTACAACCACGGCCCTGGAGGGATACAAAAAGCTGTTGATCAAGTGCATACAACGGATATTGGGAAAATTGTCGTCTCCTATAAAGGTGCAAATTTTGGGTTTTACTCGCGGAATTATTACGCCCAATTCCTGGCTGCTGCCTACATCATGCTCGACCCTGATCGCTATTTTGGAAAAATCGAACGCCTTCCTGCCCTTCACGATGAGAACAAAACCCCCGCTAAACAATGATTTGAGTACCGACCTGGCACAGTCCACACCGCTGAAAATCCTCCTCAAGCCTCCTTTACAAAATGGGAAAACCATTCATCTGATATTTTTATTTGACAAATTTTCAGGACTTCCTGATAATACCAATCTGGAATCACAGGTCGAACTTCCCGGTTCGACGAGTCAAAGCAGACGTGTCGGATGGCCTGCTGTAACTTTCAACCGAATGACGCCATGAAAAATATTACTGAATATTTGATCCCAACAACGCCTCACGAAGCTGTCACCCTGCTCCGTTCCCGTCCAGGTAAAGGAAAATTTATCGCCGGAGGAACCAACCTTGTGGTTGAAAAAGACCCCTCCCTCGATTATCTGATTGATCTTCACGCCCTGGGGCTTGATTATATTCGCGAAGATGATCGCTATATCCGGATCGGAGCGTGTACCACGATTGAAGAGATGTACCACTCAACTCTTGTGAGAACTTTAGCCGGCAGTTTACTTGCCCAGGTAGCAAGTTGGTTTGCCAGCAAACAGATTCGTAACGTAGCGACCATTGGCGGGAATGTGGCAGACGGGTTATCAGCCGCCGATACGGTCCCGGCTTTGCTGGCAATGGACGCACAAGTTGTCCTGGTAAGCGATGATGAACGCACGGTTCCATTGGTGGAATTTTTTCATCACGCCGGGGGAACTATTTTGCAACAGGAACTGATCAAGGAATTTTTGCTCCCCAAAGAATATCAACAGGCAAAAGGAAAATTTCTGAAAAATTGTAGAACCCGTGAGGACATTTCGATTGTAAGCGTCACCACCGCGGTTTTAATGGATGGGAACCGCTGCCAAAAAGTCCGAATTGCTCTGGGGGCTGTGGCTCCGTCGCCAATCAGAATTCCTGAAGCAGAAACCATGCTTGAAGGTCGCATCCCCTCAGAGGATTTGATCCACCAGGCCGCGGAAACGGTGGTTGCCCACATCCATCCGATTGACAATTTTCGGGCCAGCGCCGCCTTCCGCAAAGAAATCAGCCGGGTGTACACCAAACGTGCGCTTTCTGAGTGTCTAACGCTTTAACAATCCACCGCTGAGACGCAGAGGGAAAAGCCGATGATGAACATTTCCACGTTTTTTCCTTTGCGCCTCAGCGTCTTAGCGGTAATCTTGAATTATGCAAATTTCTGTTATTGTGAACGGAGAACAGAAACACTTCCGGATTGCGCCCAGCGATATTTTGCTCGACGTCTTACGCCGGGAAGGATACACGGGGGTCAAAAAAGGTTGTGGAACCGGCGATTGCGGAGCCTGCACCGTCATCGTGAACGGCAAAGCCGTCAATTCCTGCATGATGATGGCAGCCCAGGCTGACGGCAAGGAGATCACCACCATTGAAGGGCTATCCCAGGGGGAGGAACTCCATCCTCTTCAACAAGCCTTTCTTGATCATAGCGCCGCCCAATGCGGATTTTGTGTGCCGGGCATGATCTTGTCAGCCAAAGCGTTTTTAGATGAGAAATCGCATCCCACTGAAACAGAAGTCCGGGAAGCGATTCTTGGAAATATTTGTCGCTGCACCGGGTATAAAAAACAGGTTGAAGCGATTATGTCGGTTGTCAATGGAAAGGAGGAACAAACATGAGCGCGGAACCATTACGCATCGTCAAAACCTCTGTGGAAAAAGTTGACGGCATTCGTCTTGTGACAGGCGCGGCTAAATACACTGACGACTTCGGGATGCCCGGCTTATTGTACGCCAAAGTCCTCACAAGTCCCCATGCTCATGCCAGGATCATCTCAATCGACACGGAAAAAGCCAACGCTTTAGCCGGGGTTCGGGCGATTTTCACCGCCGACGATGTCCCCGCAGTTCGGCATACGAAGGCTGGGCAGAGTTACCCTGAATATTCCCCTTACGATCACGTCATTTTGGACAAGAAAGTACGATTTATCGGCGACCGTGTGGCGCTTGTTGTGGCTGAAAGTTTGAAAATTGCTGAACAAGCCTTGGCTCTGATCGAAGTTGCCTATGACGTCTTACCAGCAGTTTTTGACATGGAACAGGCCATGCAAGCTGAAATTCCCCCAATCCATGATGAAGACGACGCCGTCGGTATCTATGACGCTTCGCGCAACGTGGCGTCTTACAGAGCGATTGATATAGGCGATGTGCAACAAGGATTTCAGGAAGCAGACGTGATCGTCGAACACACCTACCGCACACAGCGGACCAAACATTGCGCTCTTGAGACTCATAGCAGCATGGGCTACCTCGATGAAAACGGACGGTTAGTGATTATCACCAGCACCCAGGTGCCTTTTCATACCCGGCGTCAGCTTTCGCAAATTCTCGACTTGCCGATGACCCGCATTCGTGTCATTAAACCGCGTATAGGCGGAGGATTTGGCAATAAGCAAGGGATGTTTCTGGAAGATTTAGTTGCGGTTGCTGTTTTGAAAACCCGTAAACCAGTCAAGCTTATTTTTGAACGCAGCGAAGAGTTTATCGGCGGTTACAGTCGCCATCCTCAGATTATCCGGATCAAAACCGGCGCGAAACGAGACGGAACTCTTGTGGCTCAGGAAATGCACGTGATCGGCAATACCGGTGCGTATGGCGATCATGCGCCGTCAATCCAGGAATGTACCGGTCGAAAAGTCCTGCCCCTCTATTCGATTCCCAACATCCATTTTGACGTACATGCCGTGTACACCAATCTGCCTGTGTGCGGCGCTTTTCGGGGCTATGGAGCGATTCAGGGCTTTTTCGCCACTGAATGCCAGATTGATGAAATTGCCGCGCAACTGAACATGGACCCGTTGGAAATTCGGGAAAAAAACCGTATTCGGCAGGATGACACCGACCGGGTGGCTGAGGCGTTTGGCGATGCAGAAGAGCGCGTCATGTTAAGCTGCGGACTCGACGAATGTATTGAACGCGGGGCAAAAGCCATTGGCTGGCAGGAAAAACGGGGCAAACCCAGCGATGGCGTGATGAAACGCGGCGTTGGCATGGCCTGTGCTATGCAGGCCAGCGGCATTGCCGGAGTGGATTGGGGAAGTGCGACAATTAAACTCAATGATGATGGGACATTTGGCTTGTTCGTAGGGGCAACAGATTTAGGAACCGGCAGCGATACAGTATTGACCCAGATTGCTGCAGAAGCCCTGGGGGTCGATCTCAGCGACATCTACATCATTGCCTCTGATACTGACCTGACGCCGTTTGATGTTGGGGCCTATGCTTCCAGTACAACCTATGTTTCCGGCGGGGCCGTCAAAAAAGCCGCCGACCAGGTGCGGACTGCCATCCTGACCGCGGCAGGCGAGATGTTTGAGGAAAAAGTTGAAAACCTGACCTACCATCCGGCAGAGACGCCAGACTCAAGGTGCTATGTCGCCAACAAACGCGAGCAACGGCTTTCTTTGAAGGAGATCGCCCTGTATGCCATGAATCAGGGCAAACGGCAAATCACGGCCACCGCCTCCAATATGTCCCACACCAGCCCGCCGCCTTTTACCGCGCAATTTGCGAAAGTGGAAGTGGATACGGAAACCGGTCAGATTACAGTCCTCAGATATGTGGCGGCGGTTGACTGCGGCGTGGCGATCAACCCGGCTCTGGCGGAAGGCCAGGTTGAAGGCGCAGTCACGCAGGGTTTAGGTTATGCCTTATTTGAAGAAATGGTGTTTGATGATAATGGACGGCTGCTCAATCCGAACTTCGCGGATTATAAACTCCCGAATGCTTTCGACATGCCGAAGTTGGAGACAATCCTTGTCGAGACTTATGAAGCCAGCGGCCCCTACGGGGCAAAATCAGTGGCCGAAGTCCCAATTAACGGCCCGGCTCCAGCCATTGCCAACGCCGTGTACGATGCCATCGGGATCAGAATAACCGATTTACCGCTCACCGCCGAAAAAGTATTGACTGCATTGAAAAAAAGCGAGTCGTAGAGGTTTCCCCTCCCTTTGCCCAGGAGAACAGGAGTGCAAACTTCAGTTTGCGATGATCTTTCGTTTGCCCAGCCTTGTTCGCAAAGGCTGCTTTGCGCTCCTGACGAACCTCTCCCCGGCCCCTCTCCTGCCAGGCGAGGGGAGCCACTTCTCCCCCTTCCCTTGCAGGGAAGGGGGCCGGGGGTTAGGTTTGAAGTAGGGGCGGGGTTTCCCCGCCCTTTTTGTCCCGGAGGGACAACCGATACTCGCCCACTGATTCAGCCGCGAATGCGCAACTGGACAAATTTTATGTGATTTTGAGATTGACACAGCTTCCCCCCTGTGGAAATATAGAAAAAAATGAACAGGGTGGTATTTGCTTTTAATGGAGGTCGTTATGATGGTTAATTTGCAGACTGTGATCGCTTCTGCTCAACGTTTGTCTGCTGTTGAGCAGGTAGAATTAATCAGGGCGGTCTCTCGATTTTTGTCCCAACAGTATCGAACAAAAGGAGATATTTCGACAGCATTTTGGCAATCGCATACTCTCGAAGAGGTACTTCAAGCGCGACAACCGCAGCCCGTGCAAGATATTTCACGACTCAAGGGTGATTTTTGGCCGACCCACGAAACAGCAGATGATTTTATTGGCTACATCTACGAACAGCGACAGGACGACGCATTATATACCCGATGAATGTTATTTTACTTGATACCAACATCGTGTCATTTGCTTTGAAAGGCGACAGTCGCGTCAATGAGTACGCTCCTTACTTGCAGGGGAAGCGTTTAGCTATTTCATTTATGACTGTGGCAGAGTTGTATCAATGGGCGTTTGTCCGCAAATGGGGACCTCGTCGCGTCAAGCAATTAGAACAAACGCTTATGACAACCTATACGGTTCTGGCATTTGATGGAGTGCTGTGCCAGAAATGGGGTGAGATCAGGGCAATACGCCGTACAATGGGAAGACCTATTTCCTCCCAGGATGCCTGGGTTGCTGCAACCGCATTACAGTACGGTTTACCCTTAATCACTCATAGCCTTGAAATAATAACGACTGCCACATAGATCGCTCTGATCACACCGATAAATCCGTGGGCTAACATGGACCGTCCCTCCGGGACGGACAGGAGCGAAAACTGAAGTTTGCACTCCAGCCTGGGATTGCTCACCAACTCAGGAGTGCAAACCAGCGTTTGCCGCGAACGTTCGTTCGCCCTGTTTTTTCGCAAAGGCTACTTTGCGCTCCTGACAGCATCTCTCGTGTTTAGGCTTTGGGAACGTTCATCCAGAATCGCCAAAATTTCCTGATTTTGTACTTGACAGATAACGCCCGCTGAATTCAATACGATTGATAGGTATCTCCCATGTAAATGGGCGGGAAACCCCGCCCCTACAGATACGGCCTCTTGACGAGGATTGTACGCACACATTTGTCTTTCCGAAAGATGAGCAGATAGGGCTGAAGGTTGTCAATCGTTTTTGCGGGTTCGCTCTGCAGATCTTTCTGCATAGCGGCGACGCCCTCACGCTGCTTCTGATCAACCACGCTGTTCGTCGCATGGGCTTTCACATATTTCAGTTCCAGAAAATAGTGCGCCGACCGCTGCGGCTCATACGCGGCCTGTAAATACAGGTCCACATACCCGGCAGCCCCGACTTCATACTCGCTGTACGGAATGTACGCTTTGATGTTCGACACTAAACTCAATATCACGACTTTGATGTATTTTTCATCAAAACGTTCGTAATCGCGGTTCGACAAGCCTGACAGAAACTGTTCTGTCAGGCTGATCAATTCCTCAATCCGGCCTTGCAGCAAACTATCTAACATCGCCTCTTTGCGCAGCCCGTCAATCCGGGTTCGCGCCCGTTTCATCAGGATGTATTCCATATACTCCAGATACAGACTCTGGAGCACCACATTCGGCATTTGTAAGATGAGCTGCCGTCCCTGTTGTCTTGCAATCGTCAGATACCCCATATAAAACAACAGGCTGATCAGGGCTTGTTGATCGAATAAAAACTCCGTCTCCCACGTCAGCGTGAATAACTGTTGCAAGGCTGGAACAGTGACTCTCTTCTGTTCAACAATGCGGGTCAGCACCGTTTCTTCCAGGCCCGGATCGCCAATAGTCAGAATCGCCCGAATTTTGCGATAATCGCTGACCACGTTGATGTCCACCATGGTTTCAATATAGTGCTGGTCCCGATCATAGCGCAGGGCGTAATACAACACCATATCGCTGTTATACACGCGCTGGGTGGCTCGCGGGCTGAACCGATAGCCATTGTAATAGGTGCGAATCGTGTCCCGGCTGGTCTCACGCCCCAGATAGTCAAGGATCGGCTCGATTTCCTCCTGGGTAAACCCGAACATCTCGTTAAACCGACTGTCTGTGGAGAGATCCACGCCGATATTAAAGCCGCTGGTCAGGGAATCCAGCAGAATCGGCATCACGCCGGTGATGAAAATCCGGTCCACCACACTTTCCGTGCCTTTTTTCAGGGCTTCGTAAAAGGGACGCACATAGCCGTCGGTCTGCACTAAATCCTTGAACATATCTTTGCCCTGGGACAGGAGGTTATTGGCAAAGTGATCGTATTCGTCAATCACGACATACATACATTGCCCCAACTCCTTTTCACGCACTTTTTTGAAGAGTTCGTTTAAAATATCGTTCGGTTTTTCTGACTGAACAATCGCCTTGCGCTCATTCGTCGAAAAATGCGTCTTGTAACGTCCTGTAAATAAATTGACGCTGGAACGGACTTCGACCGTAAATCCCTGGTTGGCGTTGTCCAGCGTTTGGGTGTTGATGCCGCTGAAGTTGAAGGTGAGCATCATGTAAGCCCCGCGTTTCGGGGTAGGATGGTCGTAGATATAGGTTCCCTTGAACAGCGATTCAAAGCGTTCGGCATACTGCTGATCGTAATACCAGCCCAGCATATTGGCAAACAGGGTTTTCCCAAACCGCCGCGAACGCAGCACCACCGTCGCTATTTCCGACAACTGTTCCAGTTGCTCGATATAGCGGGTTTTATCCACATAGAAATACCCTTCGCTGCGGATTTTCCCAAAGTTAGCGATGCCATACGGAAATTTCATGACCTGTTCTCCTATTCATCTTTGTAGGGGCGCGGTTCCCGCGCCCAATCATGGGCGGGGAAACCCCACCCCTACAGATACGGCCTCTTGACGAGGATTGTACGCACACATTTGTCTTTCCGAAAGATGAGCAGATAGGGCTGAAGGTTGTCAATCGTTTTTGCGGGTTCGCTCTGCAGATATTTCTGCATAGCGGCGACGCCCTCACGCTGCTTCTGGTCAACTACGCTGTTCGT
>Ga0256845_1003766_pt1 | contig 10078 bp, 3 predicted proteins | sample RiftiametaG_FD_189101 | JGI IMG/M metagenome (GOLD analysis project Ga0256845, IMG submission 189101) | Tube worm associated microbial communities from hydrothermal vent at the East Pacific Rise, Pacific Ocean - Riftia | ecosystem: Host-associated > Annelida > Integument > Unclassified ... | reverse complement strand
GATGTCGAGCATCCACAGGTGCCCTTCAGGTTCGCAGACATCGTTGCAGATGTAGCCGACGAGCATTGCTCGGTTCTCCTGCGGATCTACTTGCACGTCGGTCGCGAAGCTCTGGGTGACCAGGCCGCCTTCGGCGACCTGGAGTTCGCCCTTGTTCTTGCTCAGATCGTAGAAAAGATGGAAGCGTCGGTTTCGCTTCTCCTTCTGCCAGTTGCCGTCATGCTTCCCGTAGACCTCACCGACGACGACGACTGTGCTCTTGTCGAAAAAATCACAGCCCGCAGCGCGCTCATCGAATTTGTGCGAGACATCTCCATTCGGCACGTAGTCGAAGGTCTGCGACTTCCCCGGATCACCCGGCCGGAAGATCTTCACCATCACATCCGTGAGGTCCTCCATCGCTGCTGTCGGTGCGGAGCCGCAGACAGCCAACGTGCCGTCGCGTTCGGCGAGTGCGAAGGCAGCCTCGCCTTTGCTGCCGAGGTTGATCGAGTGAAGTACAGCTCCCCAGGTCGGCATCTTGACCAGCTTCCACAACCACTCGCCATCGATCACCAGGTTCACGAGCAGGTAGAGCGTGCCGTCATCGCCGATCTTGAGATCGATCGCCTGGCATTCCTGGTCGGGAAAAACATCGATCAGATCATCGATGCTCCAAGTCCCGGTTGAAGTTCGTCGGCGCACGTTGCAGCGTGAAATCCCGTTGCCGGCCAGGGTCATAAATTCGACGATGTCGGTGTTCGGCAGCACGTCGATCGATCGGACCTGACCGGGCCCCGTGCCGTTGTTGCCAGTCTCCCAGTAGCCTTCATCGCCGGGGTTTGGGAGCAGGAGTTCGTAGGTCGCTTCGACCGTGTCGCCCTCCAGAATTTCGCCTTCGCCTTCGCCAGCGTCGTAGCCGAGCCACGGAGTTGCCTTCGCGGTCTGCTCGCCTGTGTCGAAGCCTGTGAAGATCTGCAGCTCACCCTCAAAAACGCCGGGCTCGATCTTCTCGAGTTCGATGAAGGTCAGGCCCTGAGACAGCTCAGCACCGTATTCGAGGCGCACGCCGGAGGTGTGCTCATCGGCAAAAACCGTCGCCAAGATCGGCCCGCTGAAGAAGAGCTGCTCCGGCGTCAAAACCAGCTCGTGTATCTGAGGCGGCAGAAGATCGCCGCCGGTCGTCGTATCGGTGTCCGTGCCGTCCGTGCCGTCCGTGTCATCGCCGGTAGTGCCTGATCCGCCTTCGCTCGAGCTGGTGTCATCGATCGAGCCAGTCGTGCTCTCCGAGTCGCCGGTGCTGCCGTCGGTTTCGGTGGCTCCGTCGGTTGCCGAGTCGCCAGGGCCAGTGAGTGCAAGCAACGCATTGGACGTCTGGCAACCAAAGGCACCAAAGGCAAGCGCCAGGGTGATGCCCCAGGCCTTGAGACGAGATGAAAAACTCGAGGAGCGTGCTTGCGTAATTGTACGTGTCATCAAAACTGACCTCTCAGCGTGAGAGTTGTTTGGCCTTCGCCAACACCAACGCCAAGGGAACGCGCGAGCGTGTGGTGGCGCTGTTGGTGGCGTCCTGCAAGAAGCAACGCGGTACCGGTGACGACCGCAAACACGCCGGAGATCCCGAAGACAACCGCGATCTGCGAACCCTGCAGGCCCTTGTCGCCGATCATTTTGATCGCCGACCAATCAGCGGCAGTCAGCTCGCTGACGTCCTTCTTCGCCTGGAGATCGCGGAGTGCAGAGCCCGAGCGTTGATCGACGATGAGCCCGTACGACATCACCCCGAGCATCGACGCGCCGATACCAAGGCTCACACCTCCGACGAGTTTGAGTTTGGGTTTGAGCTTGGGCTTGCGCGCACTGAGCATGTCCTTTCGAGCATGTTCACCTGCTGTCGATGCCGAAGAGCGCGGGGCTATTGCGAGCAGGGGTTCGCGCTCTTCGGGCGTCTCGACCGAGGCCTCCGCGAGAGACTCGTCGTCAGCAGTGTCCGCGCAAGTCGAGGAAATGCCGTGCTCCACCAACATCGTGTCGACCTCGAGGCTGCGTGCCTGGGCGTCGTCTCGCAGAGCGGAGTTGAGTTCTGCATCGACGGCGATTTCCTGGAACAGAGCCCGCGCCGCACACAAGAAGGCCGGATCCGCATCAACCTCGTAAGCACTGAGCCAAGACTGAGAACCCCGAAAGGCCGCGACGGCGCGTGTGCTCGGGTCCTCGCTCTCTCGGGCAACTTGCGCCCATGCTTTGGCGGCCGCTGCAAACTCACCGCGCCGAACAAACTCGCGAGCTGCTGCTTCACTTTCGACAACCGGATCCGCGTTCGTCGGATCCACACTCGCCGGATCCGCGCCCGCCACAGCTGGGAGCGTCAGTGCCAGAGCCGAGGAGAGCGCGGCGATACAGAGCGCACGGCGGTGTTTTTCTTGGGATCGTGAAAGGCGCGGTCGCATTCGCACGCCCGACACTACCCCGATCCATCTGGCGGCGACGCGCTTTTTCGAGAGGCCGAGGAGCGGTCGCCGTGCCGCGTCAGCGTCAGCGTCAGCGTATGAGTGCTGCCCCCCGATGCAGCTGCAAATTTGATCCCCACGAAGGCATCGTTCAGGCAGAGCTCCGCCAACGGCGAAGCACCCTCCGCCTGCACACGGAGGACTCGCCCCTGAGCGGAGAGTTTGACCTGAAACCGGAGCTTCGGGAGGCCGAACATGCACTGGCGGAGCAGGTTCTCGTGTTGGCCGATCTGGCGACGAAAGGCGGCTTCCGATCGGCTCGCATCGGCGCTGGAATTGGCATCGACGCTTGCATCAGCGCGAGGCCTGGCATCCACAGCGGTCGCTCCGACCTTCACACCGGCACCGACTGCTCCCGCAGTGGCCGGCTCTCCGCCTGCACCGGCAGCCGCACCCGTGCTCACTCCGATGCTCTCGCGCCCGCTCTCCGCCTGCCTGCTCTCCGCATCACCCGTCACATCGATGCCAGCCTCTCCAGGTCCGGCCTCGATCGCCGCCGAGTTCGTCGAACCGAAATTGTCCAGCGAGCGAACAACGACACGTGCATGTTCGGACAGGTGAGCGCTGAGGCCCTGAGTTTCCGGCCAAAGCGAACGAAGCGACCATCCAGCGAGCACACACGACACAACCACAAGAGGCATGGTGAGCCTCGATTTCACGGTTGCAGGCTGCTTCGTTCGAGCTGGTTCTTCGTTTTTATGCTCGGTCTGCCGAGCTCTCTTTGCTTGGGTGCTCGTCTCAACTTCGGTGCTCGTCTCCTCCCCGTTCTTCCCATCCGAGCCGTGCTCCGCGTGCACGTCGGGCTCCGCGTTCACGTCGTCTCCCGAATGCACACCTGCCACAACTCCGACCGTCATGCCCTTCGGATCGGTGAGGTCCGCTTCGACCTCATCCAACACCTCGAGGAAATCCGCGGCCGAGGCAAAGCGCCGTTCAGGATCGACGCTCATCGCATCGCGAAGCGCTCGCTCGAGGAGCTTAGGCAAGCCAAACCTGCCCTCTGGAGCAGCACGCATCACCCCCGATTGGCGCCACTCAAGCGGCGGCGGACCCCCCCGCGCAATCGTCCACAGCAACACACCCAGCGCGTAGATATCCCAAAGAGGCGTAGGAGGGCTGTCAGCAGCCTCTGGAGGCACGTAGCGCCGTGTCCCCATGATGATGCCCGTCTCTGTCAGCTCTCGCTCGGCGACCGGCGTCATGTAGGGCCGATCGTCCCAGTACCACCCCGGCTGCAGGCGAGCGATGCCCAAATCGAGCAGCTTCACCCGGTCCGTTGGTTCATCGGCGCCATCAACTCCATCGGCTCCACCGGCTCGCCTCGCTCCATTCATTCCACCTGACCCATCGAGCAGGATCACATTTGCCGGCTTCAGGTCGCGGTGGATCACAGACGCCCGATGCAGGTGATCCACGGCCGACAAAATTTGCCTCGCGATCACGATCACCCGCGCAGCTGGCAGCGCCCCCTTGAGCTTGTCGAGACTGCGACCGTGGAGCCGCTCCAACACCATGAAGTGCTGCCCATCCCGCGTGCAGTCGAGATCGTGAGCAACCACCAGATTCGGGTGCTGAAGGTCGTAGAGGATCTCGAATTCACGCTTGAAACGCTTGACGGTCGCGGGATCTGAAGCGCAGCGCCGCAAGAACTTGATCGCCACATGTCGGTTCTTCGAGGGCAGAAAACGGGCCGCGTACACCTCGGCCATGCCGCCGCTACCGAGCAAACCCAGCACCTCGTAGCGCCCACGAATCACCAGACCGCTGAGTTCGCCCACCGCTCCCTGGACCACCATCAACGATCGCAAGGGTGAGGCGAGCGGTGCCCTCTCATGCTTTGGCGAGCCCGCATCGGACTCGCCCTCCCCCACAGACGAACCGGGCATCAGCGAGAGCGAAGGCGACGGCGACGGCGACGGCGACGGCACGGCGTGATCGGTCCAGGTCGTCGAGGGCGGTGTCGAGATGGTCATGCGCTTGGTTCTCTCCGAGAGGACACTCGGGCACGTCCTGTAATTGCACCGCGCGGCAGCGAGCAATCTCTAAGTCATGGACATTCGGGCCGGGCTTGCTTTGCAATGAAAAATTCGCGGAGCCTGAACGAAAAAACTGTACATTCGTCCAGGAGCCGGATCCAATCGTGATGATTTCGTCCTTGGATACTCACAAAATGTCAAGCAATTCGGAAGATCATCGCAGGGCCCACCTCTCCTACCAATCGCCGCCCGCCTGCACCTCACGAGCAGATACGGAGCGAAATCATCATACAGCGCACTCGTCTGTCCTCGGCCATCGGGCTCCCCCCAGTTCTCTGCATCCACGGCGTATTGCTGGAATGCGAGTTGCACTCTCTATTGTCCGCTCCTTGGTGATTCAATAGCGATGCGGGCCGCGCCTGGCCTGAACCCCGCAAGGACCTGTTCGCGCTACACGGGCCAGCTCTGGTAGGTCCCATCCAAGACTCGAGCGATTAGGTCCTGTTTGGCGAAAAACTCGGCAAGCAACTCTGTGAGGTACAGGAGATCAAAGTCCCCGGATGGCTTGGAGCCTGCATGGGCCTTATGCCAGAGAGTGGTCAGCACCGCGGAGGTAAGGCCTCGTGTCTTCTTGTCTTGGGTGCCATCCAAGAACATAAATGCATCCTTTTGGCGTATCAATGTGCCCGTTCCCATATCGTAATTCATTTGATCCTCGTGAGGCTTTGGAGTCGATGACACGAATGTAAGCCATTTTTCCGGCAACGACAAAGTGACCCACTTGGATCCTGGTCACCGTAAAGTTGAAGGAGTGTCCTCCCTACAAGTAACTCCACAACCGGCTTCTGCCCGGTATGTCTCAGGATAGTTGTCGCATGCGTGTTACGCGCTTTTCTTGAGAGGCAGGCCTCCGCGACCGGCTCACAGTTTCGGGTGGGGCCGCTCCATCGGTGAATTACCTCTTCTTCGAAGACGACCCACTGCTGCGGGAATTGATCATCACTTACGGTTTTTTTTAGTCGAATCTTCTCAAGTGTCGCATACAGCTGCGCCGACCGAGCCGCCGCGGTAGCGATCGCAAGGCCCTGGATTTGACACACCTGGGGCCGGACACCCAACCTCGATCTTTTTAGAAAAGGTCGGCGGGATCTCTACCGAACTCAGAGAAGTGCGTGTGCCGCGAGGATGCACATGCACGGACGGGAGACGCCTCCCCGCGCCGCTCGAGCCAGTACTCGTGGCTACCGGTCGTCGCCAACTCGCCGTCGCCAGCCTCAGGTTGGAGTTTTACAAAATTGGCAGCGGTGCATTTGCGTGCGAACATGCGAGCAGGATGGCTGACGCCACGATTCTCGCCAGCTGGGTCCATCTCTCCGACCTGCACTTCGGTCATGGCCACGCCGGCCATCAGTGGGATCAGGCGCTCGTGCTCGACGCACTGCTCACCGATCTGCGCAATGCCAACGCCAGGGGTGCACCCGAGCCCGGCTCCATTTTCGTGACCGGTGACATCGCCTTCTCCGGCGGAGCACGGATGCCAGCTGCCGGCGTCTCAGAATACGACCAGGCTCGCCGCTGGTTTGCCGAGTTGTGCGCGGCGCTCAATCTCGGTCCCCAGGACATCTATTTAGTTCCCGGCAACCACGACGTCGACCGCAACCTCGACCACCATGACCGGGATACTCGCCGACTCGTCGGCTTGCTCCGCTCCGGCGAAGAAACCCTCGACGACGTCATCGGCAACCCCAAAGACCAGGAGCGGCTCCATCAACGCATGCAAGCCTATATATCTCTCTCCCGAGAGTACGGGCCCGAAAGTCGGAAATACTATCATAATGGTCTGTGGTGGCGCCAACAAATACCAGCTGGCCACGGCATCACCCTGCGGATCTGCGGGATCAACACTTCCGTCCTCAGCACTGGCGATGAGGACCAGGGCCGGCTGCGCATCGGCAACAAGCAGCTCACAGATCTACTGTTGCCCAGCCCGACCGCCCTAGAGATCGTCATCGCACTCAGTCACCACCCACTCAACAATAAGTGGTTGGCGGACGAGAAAAACGCTCTCGCCTGGATCAACCGAAATGCTGCTCTGCACCTCTCTGGGCACCTCCACAGCGCTGAATCTCGGCAGGTCGGCCACGGATGGGGCACCGGCTGTGCTGAGGTCTCCGCAGGGGCGGCCCACGCCGAGGAAGCCGTACCGGGTCAGGCTCCAACGGGTCACGGTTACAACATCGGTGCGCTCGTGGCTCTCGCCTCTGGCGAACTCACCATCCGCCTGTGGCCGCGCATATGGTCACAGAAGATCAAGACCTTTGTCGAAGACGTCGAGAATGTCGTCCCTGATCGAGGATTTGCAGAGCACCGACTCCGCCATCGCCTGAGCCCTTCGCCAACCGCTGCAAAACGACCCAAGCTGAGCCCTGGCTTTCTCGCCCTCGATGAGGTCCATGGTGTAGCAGGCGAAGCCCTGGTCTTCGATGCGTTTCTCGAGAACACGAACGATCGCGGGGAGCGACGAGCGCCCTACGTCTACCTGATCCACCGCAACGAGGACAAAGCGGCGGCCAGGCAGCTCGCGGAGTGCTTGGTCGAACGCGGCATCGATGTCTGGTTTGACCAGTGGCAGATCACCGGTGGAGACCTCGTCGCCCACGAGATGGCCAGGGGCCTGACCTCCTGCGATGGGGCGCTTGTCTTTGTCTCGAAGCTCGGCATCGGCGAGCGTTGGGCGGCCGAGGAGTACGAGGCGATCCTGGCGATGGCCAACGCCGACTCGCCCGATCGACCCAAGCGGTTTCTGCTCCCGGTCGTGCACGGCGATGCGCCAGACCTGCCGGCGTTTCTAAAAAGCCGACAGCGACGCGAATCGAGCGACATCGCCGGCATCGCCCACTCGATCTACAAGCATCTCGGCTACGCGACGTCCGATAAACCGCCGCTTGGCCAGCTGCGAGTGCCCGAAGGTCCGCTCGAGATCCTCTTAACACTCGACCGCGACGGCGACGATCTTGTCGCCCATTGGGGCGAGCACACAGGACGCACGCACCTCCCCGAAACCGAGGCAACGCAGCTGCGGCAGGACCTCCGAGCGGCCGGTCTCGCCCGTGATCGCAATGGCCAAAGGTCGCACGAGAGAACCCATCTCGACTCGATCGGCCAACGCCTGAGCGCGGTGTTTTTTGGTTCTTCGGCTGTTTCGATTTCTTCACCGTCTTCGCCCACTTCCCCCGCCTCGCCATCAGCCAACACCTTAAAAACGGCGATCGAAAAAGCCGTCGGCGAAGCGAGTGCCGAGCGCAGGGTTCTTGTGCGTCTCCGGGCCACCGAGCGTGGCGCTGCGCTGCTAAGCCTGCCGTGGGAGGCTGCGACTCTTCCGGGTCAGTCGGCGCCCCTCGGGATCGCTCCGCGCACCGCCCTTGTCCGCGAGGTCGCGTCGGAGCGGACTCTCGGACACGCGATCGCGGGACCGCTGCGGGTTCTTGTTGCGGTTGCGGCTCCCGACGATGACCTCGACACCGCGGCCGAACTCGGCGTCTTTTTGGACGGTCTCGAGCGCGCCCATGTCGGCCGCACGCGCCTCGCCTTCATCGATGCCGCGGCCGAAACCCTCGACGGGATCCGCATGGCGCTCGACCGCGAGGCGTTTCATGTGGTGCATATCTCCGCCCACGGTGGGCCCGAGGGTCTCCTGTTCGAGAACGACGATGGCACGGCTCAGCCGGTCTCCGCCGAGCAGCTCGCCCAGGTGCTGGTGGAGGCCGTGCATGTGCCTGCGTTGGTGGTTCTCTCGGCCTGCTCGACCGGTGCGCCTGCATCTGAAGTCGATCGCTTGCACGTCGCCGAGACTCTGCTCCGTCGCGGGATTCCCCAGGTGATCGCGATGCAGGGCCCGGTCGGCGACGGCTACGCGACCGAGCTCGCCCGTCACTTTTACGAGGCCCTCGCCCTCTCCTCCGCGCCCTCGCCCGCGCAGGCACTCGGACGGGCCCGGGCCCGCGTCGAGCAGGAGCGCCTCAGGGCCGCCCGCAACGGCAACCGCGACTACCGAGCACCGATGCCCGAGTACGCAACGCCGGCCTTCTACGCCACGCGCTCCCTCGGCGAGCGCACACTTTTTGACGAAACGCGCCCCTGGGAAACCATCGAGCCGCCGCAACCACTCAGCCTCATCGACGGCTTTGCGGCCCGCAGCGCCGAGACCCTGGTCGGCCGGCGAAAGCTCCAACGGGATCTCCAGAAGGCGCTGACCATCGGGGGTGGCGCACTGCTCTGGGGCATGGGCGGCGCCGGCAAATCGAGCCTCGCGGCCAACGTCGCCGAGCGTCTGCACCGGCGAGGCTGGGGGGTCGCGGTGATCGTCGGCGCTCACAGCATCGACGACATCGCCCACGCGGTCGTCGAGCAAATCGACAGCCAACTCGGCGCTCGCCTCAAGGCTCTCGCAATGCTTGGGCAGGAGGAAAAAGAAGAGGAAAAAGAAGAGGAAAAAGAAGAAGAAAAAGAAAAGGAAAAAACACAGCTTCGCCTGCTCTGCGATCTGCTGAGACACGAGCGCGTGCTCGTCATCCTCGACAACTTTGAGGACAACCTCCCCCGCCGCGATGATGGACTTCCACAGAGCCTCGCCGATCGATCCAAGCCCCGGGCAAAGCTGCCACCGAGTCATTTTCAAAGCCTCTCCACTCTCCTCAATGCCGCGCAAAAGGGTGCGCTCCTGCTCACCTGTCGCTACTTGCTCGACGAGTTGAAGGAGAACTTGGACAGCGCTGAGTTCTCGGTCGGACCGCTGGGCGAGCATGCGATTCGGCAACTCGTCTGGCGTCTGGAGGGCCTCCGGGGACTGCCGCAGGATGAACTTCGCCTCGCCCTTCGCACCCTCGGCGGGCACCCGCGGATTCTCGAGTTTGCGGATGCCCTGATCACGGTCAAACGCCAGGGCACAGGGCTCTCCGATACGCACGGCAACAGGCGACGCTTTCGCGAAGTCCGCCAGCTGATCGCCAAGCTCGCCAAAGAAAAGAAAATCGAACTCCGCAACCAGCTGGGCGACGCCCTGACCCCCGCTGAGATCGTCGAACAAGCGCGCCGACTCGCCGCGGCTGACGTTCTTCTTCGGGAGCTACTTGGGACCCTCGATGCGCCGACAAAGCTCTTTCTCGGCGCCGTCGCGGTCTACCGCCGACCGGTCCCAAAAGCGGCACTCGACGCCGTCGCCGACACGATCACACCGACGCCGGACAGGCACCAACGCGACAGGGCGATCCGCCTGCTCCGCGGACGCACACTGCTGAGCGGGCCTCCGGCAGGGCCGTTCATGGTGCACCGCTGGACTGCAGTCGAACTCGGTGAAATCGGTGAAATCGCTGGTGCCGACGAGCAATTCGGCAAGGCCACGCCCGCACACCAAGCGGCGGCTCGCTGGTGGCTTACTGTCAGGGATGTTGGGACAGGCGGGGAGCGCAAGCTCGAGGCTGTCGAGCATCTTCTGCTTGCCGAGGACCTGGGCAGTGCGAGCAAGCTCGCACACGGGATCGTCAAGGCGGCACAAGACCGGGGCGCTTCTCTCGCAGCCCAGGCGCTGATCGGCAGGATGCTCGAGGCTGTGAC
>Ga0256845_1003765_pt1 | contig 10078 bp, 8 predicted proteins | sample RiftiametaG_FD_189101 | JGI IMG/M metagenome (GOLD analysis project Ga0256845, IMG submission 189101) | Tube worm associated microbial communities from hydrothermal vent at the East Pacific Rise, Pacific Ocean - Riftia | ecosystem: Host-associated > Annelida > Integument > Unclassified ... | reverse complement strand
CGAAATCCGTCCGGGTACTGGCGGGGACGAAGCCGCGTTGTTTGCCGGTGATCTGCTGCGGATGTATCAGAATTATGCCACCAATCAGGGCTGGAAATTCGAGATCATCGAGCAGAACATCACCGAGCTTGGCGGCATCAAAGAGGTGATCGCCCATGTGCAAGGCGACGGCGTATTCGCCCGCCTGAAATATGAATCCGGTGTGCACCGCGTGCAGCGTGTGCCAACCACCGAATCCGGCGGGCGGGTGCATACCTCTGCCGCCACCGTTGCCGTGCTGCCCGAGGCCGAGGATGTGGACATCCAGATCGACCCGAACGATCTGCGGATCGACACCATGCGCGCCTCTGGCGCCGGTGGACAGCACGTCAACACCACGGATTCCGCCGTGCGTATCTTGCATATCCCGACCGGAATGATCGTGGTCAGCAGTGAAAAATCCCAGCACCGCAACCGCGAAATTGCCATGCAGGTGATGAAAACGCGACTTTACGATCTGGAACGCCAGCGGGTTGATGATGAGCGCTCGGCCGACCGCAAAAGTCAGGTGGGGTCAGGTGATCGCTCGGAACGCATCCGCACCTATAATTTCCCGCAAGGGCGCGTGTCGGACCACCGGATCAATCTGACACTCTATAAACTGGATGCTGTGATGCAGGGCGATCTGGACGAAATCATCGACGCGCTTCAGGCCGATGCGCAGGCCACCCTGTTGGCCGAGATGGAGGCATGACAGTAAACGAGGCCCTAACCGCCGCCATTCAGGCCCTGCGCGCCGCCGAAGTGCCCGATGCCGCCAATGACGCCCGTATCCTGATGGCCCATGCTTTGGGGATTGATCGTGGCCGGCTGACGCTGGTGTTGCCGGATGATGTGGCCAATGAAGCGATGATCCGGTTTTCACTGGCGATTGATGAACGCTGTGCCCGTAAACCGGTTTCACAGATTATCGGCACTCGCGAATTCTATGGTCGCAATTTCATCGTCACCCCCGATGTGCTGGACCCGCGCCCCGATACCGAATTGCTGGTGGAAACCGCTCTGGCCAACCCCTTTGAAACCGTGCTGGACCTTGGCACTGGATCGGGCTGTATTCTGCTGACGCTTTTGGCCGAAAACAAATCGGCCACGGGGCAGGGCAGTGATACCAGCCCCGCCGCCCTGAACATTGCCGAACAGAACGCCACACAGCTGGGGCTGGAGAAACGCAGCCGCTTTGTGCGCTCGGACTGGTTTGATAATATCGACGGGCGCTTTGATATGATCATCTCGAATCCGCCCTATATCGGGGCCGATGAAATGCCCGCCCTGTCCCCCGAGGTGCGCAATTGGGAGCCGTTGATCGCGCTGACCCCGGGCGGGGACGGGCTGGACGCTTATCGCGTGATTGCGGCGGGGGCGGCACAGTATCTGAACCCGCAAGGGCGCCTGCTGGTCGAGATCGGTCCGACACAGGCCAGTGCCGTTTGCAACCTGTTTTCGGCAGGTGGTTTTGATGGAATCACCACCCTGCAAGACATCGATGGCCGCGACCGTGTTGTCATTGGTGTATTAACGTAACACTTCGCTCATATTAACCTGCTAAACAGCGAAAACACACCGATTAACGCTGTGTTTCGCAATTTTTACTTGTCATCGGGGGGCAGGATGTTTAGTCACGTTCCTGCAAAGCGACGGATATACAACGGCTTCCCCCTTTGCAAGTAACCATAAATCGTCAAGGGTCCGGTTTGAATAATCCCACGCAAGAGGCGCGGCAGAGGTCCTAACGAATAGCCCAAATTAGGCTGGATACAATTTAACCATGAGATCATCCAAATCACGTTCGCGGGGCAATAAAAACCGCAACCGCCAGAATAACGGCAACAACCAGAACCGCGTCTTTGACAGTTCCGGTCCCGAGGGAAAAGTGCGCGGCACCCCGCAACAGATTATCGATAAATATAATCAGCTGGCCCGCGATGCCGCCTTGTCCAATGACCGTGTGGCGGCTGAGAATTTCCAGCAACATGCCGAACATTACACCCGCCTGCTGACCGAAGCCATGCGCGAAGCCGAAGCGCGCCGCGAGGCGCACGAGGCCCAGCAACGCGAGCGGCAAGCCCAACGCGATGCCGAGCGTGCTGAACGCGAAGCAAACCGCCCCGAGCGTGAGGCAAACCCGCCCCGTCGTGAACAGGAGACCGGTCAGCCGAATGACCCGTCCTCGGCGCCGCAGCCGGAGATGGCCGCGATCGAGCAGCCGGATACGGCCGATAACGGCCTGGTGGAAACGCCCGAAAGCAAGCCAAAGCCGCGCAAGCGCACCCGCAAGCCAAAGGTCAACCCGCTGGACAACCCGCCGGAAACACCCGAAGCTGCTGAATGAATTCAAAACCCTGCTCAAATGAGCGGGGTTTTATTTTGCCACTTCGCGGGCCAGGGCGCAGAACCCTTCGATCGGCACCTGTTCGGCCCGCTCGGTCGGCTTGATCCCTGCTGCAACCAGATGCGCCTCGATATCCTTCGAGATGCCTTTCAGCGAGGATCGCAACATCTTGCGCCGCTGGTTAAACGCTGCCGCCACCACCCGTGACAACACCGCCGCGTCCGCCTCAAACCGCGGCTTCTCCAGTCGTTGCAAATGCACAACTGCCGAATGAACCTTGGGCGGCGGGGTGAACGCCTCGGGCGGTAAATGCATCACGATCCGCGCCTCGCAGCGCCATTGCGACAGGATCGCCAGCCGCCCGTATGCCTTGCCGCCCGGCTGCGCCACAATCCGCTGCGCCACCTCTTTTTGAAACATCAACGTCAGGCTATCCCAATAGGGCGGCCATTCTTTCGGCGTCAGCCAGCGCACCAGCAATTCTGTGCCCACATTATAGGGCAGATTGGCCACCACCCGCACTGGCGGCGTCAAATGTGCCAACACATCCAGTTCCAGCGCATCCGCATTGATCACTTTCAACCGGTCGGGATAGGCCGCGGCGACCTCCTCAAGCGCCGGTATACAGCGCGCATCCTTCTCCACCGCCAACACCCGCCGCGCCCCTTCGGCCAGCAGGCCACGGGTCAAACCACCCGGGCCGGGGCCGATCTCCAGCACATCACAGCCCGATAAATCCCCCGCTTGACGGGCAATCTTGGCGGTCAGGTTCAGGTCCAGCAGAAAATTCTGCCCCAGCGATTTCTTGGGTTGCAAATCATGGGTGGCGATCACGTCCCGCAAGGGGGGCAAGTTATCAATCATCGCGCAGGCCCTCCCATCTTTGTTCCACAAATATCCCCCGCGCGGAGCGCATAGAATCTGTTACCCATCGGTCCGCATCCGCGCCATCCGCTCGGCCATCTTTAGTGCCTCGATCACACTATCGGGCTTGGCAATCCCTTGCCCTGCAATATCAAATGCCGTGCCATGATCGGGCGACGTGCGGATAAACGGCAGTCCCAGCGTGACATTCACCCCGCGGTCAAAATCCAGCGTCTTGATCGGGATCAGCGCCTGATCGTGATACATGCATATCGCCACATCATAGCGTTCGCGCGCACGGGCATGGAACATAGTGTCGGCGGGCAGGGGGCCGGTGATCTCCAGCCCCTCTCCGCGCAGTTCATCCAGCAGCGGCGCGATCATTTCAATTTCGTCCATCCCCATCGCCCCGCCTTCGCCCGCGTGTGGGTTCAGACCGGCCACGGCGATGCGCGGCGCCTTCAACCCGAAATCCCGCCGCAGCGCAGCATAGGTGATGCGGATATTTTCGGCCAGCAATTCAGGGGTTAGCGCTGTTGGCACATCTTCAATGGCGATGTGGATTGTCACCGGCACCACGCGCAGCTGATCACAGGCCAGCATCATCACCACGCGTTTCACCCCTGCCAGATGGGCCAAAAATTCGGTATGGCCCGGAAAGGCAAATCCGGCCCCGTCCTTTAACGCCTTCTTGTGGATTGGCCCCGTGCATAGCGCCGAGGCTGCCCCCGATTTCACCAAATCCACCCCGCGCGTGATCACGTCGATCACCCCCTGGGCATTTTGTGCTGCGGGCTGGCCAGCCACAGCAGGGGCGGCAAATTCATGCACCATCAGGGGCAGTCCATGCCGAGCCGCGTTAGCGGTCTCGGCTGGGTCGGCAATTTCAATTGTCGAAACCCCGTCCGGCAAATGCCGTGCATCGCCAATCAGGAAGAACGGTAAATCCGCGCCCAGCCGTTGCCACGCGGCCACAGCCAGTTCCGGCCCCACCCCCGCAGGTTCGCCACAGGTCAGCGCAATCGGCGCGCGGCTCATGGGTAAACGATGGTTGCGTCGGCTTTCAGCTCGGACAGGTACCCGTTGGCATAGGATTCCAGCCGCTGGTTTACCAATTGCTGACGGATGGTCTCGCGCGATACGTCCTCGCCCAGTTCCGGCGTGCGCCCGCACATCATCAGGAATACCAGTGTCTGGCCGTTGCTGCGGGTCAGGCGGGTTGATACCTCGCCGGGGTCCAGCTTGGCCAGTTCCAGCGCGATATCTTGCGGCACTTGCGAGATCGGCAAGGTATCGACCAGCAACAATTCTTCCGGCTTGTCTTTGTTGATGCCGTATAGATCGTCACAATTGTCGACCTTGGCCTTGACGCGCGCGGCTTCTTTCATGGCGGCGTCCGAATGGCCGCCGGCGATGAAATACTGTGCGTATTCCAGCGATATATCGGCCGGGGCTGTCACATCTGTTTCCTCGATTGCGCGCAACTGGAACAACACAATACCGTTGGTGATGGATATCGGTGCTGTCACCTGTCCGGGGGACAGACCAAGGATCTGGCCACGAATTGGTGCCGGCAGGTTGGACAGCGGCATCCATTGCAATCGCCCGCCCTGGCGTGCCGAAGCCGAGGCCGAATAACGCCGCGCATTGGCGGAAAACACCGATAGCGATGTGGTCTGGGATATCTTTTCGGCCCGTTTCTGGCTGGTGGCGGTGGCTTGCGGGGTGTTTGCCGGCAAGATGATCTCGCTTAGCAATACGCGCAATCCGCCTTTGCCGGTGGACTGGGCGATAGCGCGATCGATCTCGTCTTCGGTAACCTGAACACGAGGGGCGAAACGGGCCCGTACCAGATTGCGCCATGCCAGACCGGATTTCACAAAATCACGGAAGGTTTCGCCAGCAACCCCGCCACCGGCCAGCGCTTTGATGAACTGTTCGGCTGTCAGGTTGGCGCGGGCGGCGAATTCTTCCATCCCTGCCTGAACTTCCTCTTCGCTGGGCTTGATACCGGCAGCAGAGGCGGCGGCCGATTGTAGCCGTTCGTCAATCAGTGCCTTTAACGCCTGTTCCTGTGCATTTCCCGGTGCACGCAGCAGGGTCATGAAACGTGCCCGTTGTTGCACCTCGTAATGGGTGACGGCCTGTTCGTTCACTTTTACTGCCGGGGAAAACAGGTTTTGCGCTGAAACAGGGGCAGCAAAGCCGGTCAGAACAAGGCCCGTGAATGTCAGGCAAAGAGTTAATATGCGCATCATCGTCATATCCGTCGTGCTTCCTAATTATACGTCCGGCAACGCCGGGCTGATGATCGTCCACTGTTTTTGGCACCAAAACCGGTCAGCGAAACCGTCAACCCGAAGTCGGTTGTCGGGGTCAGACTACCCGATGAGGTGAACCGACGCGAGAGGGAAAGATTAACCCTCACACATTCGCTGCGGTATTCCAGCCCGACACCGGCATAGGCGGCTTCGCCAGCAATGAAATCATAGCGCCAGTCCACCTTGCCAGTCCAGTCCGGCGCGATCTTATAGGCGGCATCAAAGGTCCATTCCGAGGTGTCGCGCGGGCGGTTTTCGTAGGGTTCGGCTTTCATCCAGATATAACTGGTGCCGATGCCCAGTTTTGCGGTTTGCCATGTCAGGCGGGTTTCGTTTTTGGCAAAGTCGAATTTGTTGTCAAAGATCGCGCGGTTGGTCACGGTCAGGTTGGTGGGCAGTTTTAACTGAAACGCCGCCAACCATTCCGAGTTCTGCCCCGCCAGACCTGTGCTGGCCTGAAACTGGTGCAGGTTTTCTTCGCGAAAAATGCGACCAACGGTCAGGCCCAGTGACCAGCCGGTTGGCGCATAGCGGGTCCAGGTGACACCGACATTTGCCCGCAGTCCGCGCTCATAGCGATCCGCACCGGGGAAGCGGGACAGGGAAAACAGGTTGCCTTCGTCAAACTCGACCAGACGGCTGTCTTCGTCGGGGATGTTGGCGGTGTTTGTGTCGGTCCAGACCAGTTGCACGACGGGTTCCACCACATGGAAAACGCCGGTGGCGGTAGTTTTGACAAAAGGCCAGCGCAGTTCCACGGCGGCGGCCGGTGTGAAATGGGTCCCGTTCAATTCGCCCGGAAGCCCTTGGTCGATATTGTAGAAATCCGCGTTCGCCTCGCCCAGCACACTGGCCACCATGCCGTTGCGCAGGGTCCAGTCGCGTTTCCAGTCCAGTCGCAGGCTGGCTCGCGACAAGTCGCGGCCATTGTCGCCAATCAGGGACGAAGTGCGATAATGGCTGTGACTATCAAACCGCAAGCCCAGTTCGCCGCCCAACAGGGCAGGGTGGATGCGCCGGTGATATGTCAGATTGCCAACCACGGTTGGCAAAATATCGTTATCTTCACTGGCGCGCAGCGAATGGTAATGGATCACTTCGGCGGCAATCAATTCGTCCCGCCGCGCACGGCTGATCTCGATACCGCTTTCCAACCGGTCCTTGCTGGAATAGCCATAATCCAGCAGATAATTTCGATCCGATGCAGTTTCGAGATAAAATTTCAGTACAAAATCGCGAGGTAGATCAAAGCGGCCTTTGCCAAAAAAATAGCCGCGTTCCTGTCCCGGCAGGATATCATCGCTGGAATAGGCGCTTTCAAAGGAAATATCGCCGGTACGAAAGGCACGACGAAACCGCAGCTCCATCGTTGTGGTGGACGCGCTAAGGTATGGTGTCAGGGTGATATCGGCATGATCTCCCAGAGTGATAAAATAGGGTATTTTCAGCCCCCAGCCCAGTTTGGATGTGCTTTTGAATGACGGAACCAAAAAACCGGTTGCGCGTTTCAGGGTCGGGTCCGGCAGGCGCAGGCGGGGCATGTAAAACACAGGAACACCGGCCACTTGCAGCACAGCACCATCGAAGTATAGTTGACGTTCCTGTTGGTCGTGGATGATCCGCCGCGCCCTGATCTGCCACAGCGGCACGGGATTGTCGGCGCAAACCTGACAACTGGAGGCCACTGTTTTATAGAGCTGCGTATAGCGCCCGTCGACGCGGTGGATTTCAGCTGCTGCCAGTTGCAATTGCTGGCTTAGTACCATCCGCGCCCCGCGCAAAATACCGTTGCGCAGATCGCCGTCCATCTGGGCGCTGGTGGCCAGCACCAGAATATCATCGCCATCGATCAGGGTGATCGGGCCGTCAATTTGCAGACTGCCGTCAGTGCCGGAATAAATGATGCGGCTGGCTTTGATGCGGGTGGCATCATACAGGATTTCTACATGCCCTTCGGCGGTCAGGGTGTTTTGCCCGTCAATCCAGACCTTGTCGGCCACCAGCGTTGCCGCCCCCGAAGGCGGAGTTTGTGCCGCAACAGGCATTGCCCCCAATGTAAGGGCCGTAAGCAGAAACAGGATAAATGCGCGTATCATCATCCATCCTCCATATGCAGGATCAGCGCCAAGGCCAAGAGGGTAGCCGCAATTGGCGGGCTCCAGGCGGCCAGATAGACGGGTAGCTGACCGTTTTCACCCAGCACCTGTGCAAAATTTCGGATAAAGAACAGCGAAAATCCCATCAGCAAAGCGCCCAGCACCATCGGGCCGGTGCCGCCAAAACGGGTGTGGCGCATGGTGAAACCGGCCCCCACCAGAACCATTGCGACCAGCAACAGCGGCAGGGCCAGTTCGGTTTGAAACCAGACACGGTGCTGACGGGCGGAAAATCCGGCGGTGTCCAGCCGGTCGATGAAATCGGGAAGTTCCCAGATTGGAATGGAACTGGGGGTGCCAAAACTGTTGCGGATTTCTTCGCGGGTCAGGTCGCTGGGGACTTTCAGTTCATCAAACAGTTTGGCGTCGCGTTCAGGGTTGGCGCTGCTCAAAAGCGGCCACTTCTTGGCGTTTTTCAAAACCCATGCTCCGGGCGTTAGCTCGGCGGAATCGGCTTTGATCCGGGTCATGGGGGTGCCGTTTGCAGTGAAACCAAAAAAACTGACATCAATCAGTTTGGTGCCGTCCAGATTAGATCCGGCTGCCCGAATGACCGTCTGTCCTTCGGCGCTGCCTTGTCGCAACCACAACCCTTCTTGCGAAATTGACAATACACTTTCGTTGCCATGAGCATACCGGTTGGCAGTCGTTTCATATTGCTTGGATGTCGCGGCAACAATTGGGTTGAAAATCCCGATTGCCAACAACCCCAATGCAAGGGCGACTGCAACCGGCGCAGCAAGCGCCTTTAATCCCGATCGTCCTGCTGCGCGTGTTACTACCAATTCGGAACTGCGCGCCAATCCAAGGAACAGCACAAGCGTGGCCAAAATCATCACAAGTGGCAGTATTGGATACATCAAAGAGGGCAGATGTAGCATTGAAAGCTCCATCACCTCAGAAAATCCAACAGTTTCGCTGTCAAAGCTGTTGATCTGCTCGACCACCTCGATCATCAGGATGATTCCGCTAAAAACCGAGAAAACAGCGATAAACGCTTTTAAAAACCGCATGGCAAAATAACGATACAGGATCATGCGGCGACCCCCGTTCGGCTAAACAAACGTTTGATACGTCCCGGGCGTTCGGAAAGCCATAATAGAACCGCAGATGTCAGCAGTCCGACAGCGACAGGTACATAAACCAGACCCCACAGGTGGGCATTGCTGCGGGCGTATTGGATCATTGTGCTATCCAGCGCTTTAATGATGACCAGCAGCAGGATTGCCGCCAAAATCTGGCGCATAACCCCAAAGCGGCTGAAGCTGCCGACAAGCAGTGTTGCAAACCCGATCAAGGCAGTAACGATGGCCAGTAGCGGCTGCGCAATACGCCCGTGCCCGATAGACAGCAATACAGCAATGCTGTCACCGGTATCGGCCATTAATGCAGGGCTGGGATGTAGTAATTCCCAAGTTGAAACCTCGTTTGGAGAACGGCCGGTCCGCTGTCCGGCGTTCACCAACGCCCCGATGTCATAGGAAAAATCAGAAAAGCTGGTGGTGAACAACCGGTTCCCGTTTGTATCAAGCGTTTGGGCCATGCCATCAAACATCACCAGTTTGGGCCCCGTTTCCTCGCGCACCAGAAAGGCGTTCTTGGCGGTATAAATCACTTGACTGTCGGGATCGCGACTGTCGGACATGAACACATCCAGCAATTCGCCCTCGGGGCTGATTTCGCGGATATAAAAGGTGATTCCGTCGGTCGGGTGCAGGAATTCGCCTTCGGTCAGGAACCGCGCAGTGATGTTTTCGCGAATCTCGGCGCTGCGTTCGGCCAGCAATCCGGCGGAAATCGGCACAAGGATATGTGACAGAATCCCTGTCAGCAACGCCACAATTATCCCGAACACCAACACCGGACGGGCCAACCTGAACCCGCTGAACCCCATCGCCTGAACCACCACCAGTTCGCTTTCCGAACTTAGGCGGTTGGTGGCATAGACCGATCCGGCAAAGGCCGCGACTGGTAGAACGATGCGGATCACATTTGGCAGGGTCAGGGCGGTGAATTCCAGAAACACTGTGGCCGACTGGCCATCTGCAATCAGCTGGTCAAACAGCAAAACCGCCCGGTTGACCCAATAGACCATGACCAGAACAAGGGCGAAAAAGCCGAAAAACACCATCAGTTGCGACAGTAAATATCTGTCGAATCTGGCCACGCGTTAAATCCCCCCCGGGAACATTTCAAATCCTGCGCAGATTAGCCGATAAAACCGGCGGGTGAAACTGCTATCTGGCAATATCTGCTCTCAAAGGCTAGGTATGGCAAAACCCCGCCATTCGCGCATAAGCAGGAGAGACAGCATGACCCATCCCCGCCACATTGAATTCAAGGAAATTAATCTGGAGGCCATTGGCACC
>Ga0256845_1003764_pt1 | contig 10079 bp, 8 predicted proteins | sample RiftiametaG_FD_189101 | JGI IMG/M metagenome (GOLD analysis project Ga0256845, IMG submission 189101) | Tube worm associated microbial communities from hydrothermal vent at the East Pacific Rise, Pacific Ocean - Riftia | ecosystem: Host-associated > Annelida > Integument > Unclassified ... | reverse complement strand
CCCTATGAGACAATTATTAATTTTAACAGTAGGGTGTTGTACCATTACAACACCAAATTAAAGTTAATTTACAACATGCCCTACAAATTTAGACATATTATCAAGAATCTTCCCACCTTTTCTAAATCCTAAACCACACGCCTCATAAGCATAAAATACACCAGCTTGGTAGCTGTTACCTTGTGCATCTGTAGCTAATTCTGTATAGGCTTGGTATATCATTTTGTGATTGGCATAGTCGCCATCTACAGATTCGAGTTCTGAGGCGTTTTCATCTAAGATGCTTACATTGCCTCCTTCTCTGCCAAATATTGGCTTTTTGACCTGTTTTTGTCCCTCTAGTGGTTCAAATGAACTCTCTAAGAGTAGAGGATGGTTAGGGTATAAGTCCCAGAGTATTTTGAGTAGCCCTTTACTTTGGAAGAGTAGGGTGTAGGCAGGGTTGAATATGATGGCTTTTTGGTTTTTGATGATGTTACTTAAAAGCATCGCCAAGTCTGACTCTTCTAAGGCTATGTCTTCCCAAGGGATGAGCTTAAACCAGAGTTCATAGTTTGTGTCGTTGTAGAAAATACCTTCATCAGAATCAAACTCTATGTCATCTATGTAGGCAAACTCTGTATTGAAGCCTGCTTCTGTTGCTATGTGTTGTAGTAGTCTTACGGTGTTCTCTTCTTCAGAGTTACCTTTAACGGATGTAAAGAGGAAATTCCATCCATCATAGTTCTCTTCAAAACTAGAGACATCTTCTTCTAATGTTACAAGTCTTTTAAAGTTATTAATTAATGCTTCATAGAGTCCGTTAAATTGACTGGCTTCTTCCATGTTATTTTGTTTGAGCATTGCCCACTGGATGATAGCAGTTTCAAAAAGTGCAGTAGGGGTGTCTGCATTAAACTCTAGGAGTTTGATGGGTTTACCATTTAAGCCACCAGCAAGATCAAAACGTCCATAGAGGTGCCAATGTACATCGTTTTCCCATGACTCTTTGATAGCTTCTATAAGGTTAAAAGGGATGCCAATCTCATGAAAGAGGTTATTTTCTACTACATGTTCAGCAGCTTCTACATACATATCGTATAGTTCATTAGTAGCCTCATAGTAAGCTTCTGCTTCTTGTTCAGAAATAACAACTAATTCATTTGAAATGTAAGAGCTTTCATCAGAGTCTGTATGCCATACAAAACCAAGTGATTCTAGGTAGTCTGTGTCAAGGGGTGTTGTTTGTTGTAAATTAACCACCGAAGAACCCACCTTTTTTACCGCCTGACTTTTTATTACCAAAGAAACCACCTTTTTTAGTAGAAGATTTTCTAGGTTTAGAAAAAGACTTTTTACTTTTTGAGTAAGTAGATGGAGATTTATATCCTGCTTTACGGTTATTTTGGTAATTTTGGTTTCCAAAAAGTTTGTTACCTATCCATGCACCAAGCATAGCACCTGCCATACTTGCCATAATAGTTTCTCCCAGACCCATACCCTGGTGTTGCATTTGAGGGTTTTGCTCTTTTGTGAGGTTTGAAGTACCATTGTCTATCTTGGCAGCTTCTTCTTTGATGAGTGCATCAAGCTGTGCTTGTGTAAGTACTTGTTCTGAACCATCAAGTTTTTTAAGTACGATGCGTGTTTCATCTGCTGGAAACTCATCTTTAATCTGGTATTTACCAGGAGCAGTCTCTTCGATAATAACAAAAGCACCTTTTGCCTGTTGTTGTTCTTGTTGAGTACATCCTGTGACACCTGTTACAAGCACAGCACCTAAACCAGTAGCCGTAAGTGTTGAAAGTTTTGTGATATATTTCATAATCGTTCCTAAAAGTATATTTTAATTGTGAGTATGATAGCAAAAAATGGTTAATTTTAAATTATGGGATAGTGTTTATGTGGATGTTAAAACAGAGAAGGAAGAGTTTCTCTGTTTTGTAGAAAATAAAGGGTAGAGAGTTTAGGACTTAGTCCATCTGTTTTCTAAGAAATGTAGGTACATCTAAAATATCTTCGTTATCGCCATTATAGCCACCAACAACCATTCTATTTTTTATGGTGTTAATGTTATTAGTTGTATTAAGTAGGGTTTCTTGTTTTTTTACTATTGGTTCTGAGACTGCATTTTTGTCTTCAAAACCTGTTGCAACTATAGTGATTTTTACTTCATCTATCTCCATATCAGCATTGGTTGTTGTACCAAAGATAACATCAGCATCTTCATCGGCACTCTCATAAATAATTTCCATTGCCTCAGAGATACCATTAAGTGGATACTCTGGATGGATGTCAAATTGTACAAGTACACCCATGGCACCATCAATAGATATATTATCAAGTAGTGGAGACTCAATAGCCATTTTAGCAGCATCATAAGCAGCTGAAGACCCTAAGCTGTACCCTGTACCCATTAGTGCTAAACCTCTATGGTTCATAACCGTTTTAACATCTGCAAAGTCAAGGTTAATGTCATTTTCTCCATGAGAAAGAATTACTTTTGAGATACCACCAACAGCTTGAGCTAGAATATCATCTACCATTCTAAAGCTCTCTTTGATACCAAGATTTTTCTCTACAATAGAAAGAAGCTTTTCATTAGGAACAACGATAATAGAATCACTCTCACGTTTAAGCTCTTCTAAACCTTCACGTGCTAGTTTTGTTCTTTTACGCCCTTCAAACTTGAATGGACTTGTCACGATAGAAACAGTCAATGCTCCTACTTCTTTAGCTGCTTGAGCAATGATTGGTGCAGCACCTGTACCTGTACCACCACCAAGACCAGCTGAGATAAATACAATATCTGAACCATCAAGCATCTCTTTGATGTCTTCAAAACTCTCTAATGCTGCTTCTCTACCTTTATCAGGTATCATCCCAGCACCAAGTCCTCTTGTTGCATTAAGACCTAGTTGCATTTTATAAGGTGCAAGTGAACTATCTAGTGCTTGTGCATCTGTGTTAGCTACGATAAGATCAATACTATGAATACCCTCACTTATCATGTGGTTAATCATATTACCACCACCACCACCGACACCGATAGCTTTGATTTTTGCACCATTTGTATGACACTTTGTTTCGACTATGTCGATTTCAAACTCTTCCATTTTTTCCTCCCTTTAGTTGATTTACCATTTAAAAAAGTTGCCTTGCCCAGTTGGCTAACTTTTTAAGTGGATTATTATTGTCATGACCTAAGTCTGGCAAATCATCAAATGATATGACATTATCGTCCATATCATCATCTTGACCCAGTTTCATCTCTTTTTTTACTTCTTTGCGGCTTTTTGTTAATGAGATGTCTTCACTATTATTCATAGTATTACCTATCTTGATATCACTGAGGTTCTCTTCGTGTATCGTTTTTGAATGAAGTAAATCTTGTTGGAAATCTATCTCATATTGAGTATGTCCACCAGCTTTATAAAGTAGTAAACCCACTACCGTTGAGTATGCAGGGTCTCTTAACTCTTCAAAAAGACCATTTACATTTTCTGGGTATCCTACACGTACTGGCATACCAGAGAAGATAGCTTGTGCTAATTCTCTGATACCTTTTAGTTTTGTCATACCACCTGTCAAGATGATACCTGCACCAATCTGTTCATTTAGTGCTGATTTTTCAAGAGACTTAGCTAAAATCAATAGAGCTTCTTCTACACGAGAGAAGATAACTGAGTGTACTACTTCAAGTGATACGCCATTGCGATTCTCTTCATCTCCGATAATAGGTAACTCAATGACTTCATTTGAACTCTCTACAAGATTACCATGACGTATTTTTACATTTTCAGCTATTTGAAGAGGTGTATGCAGTGCCATAGATAAATCATTAGTGATATGGTTTGAGCCTACACCTAAGAAATCATTGTATCTTATAGAGTTACCTGTATGTACAACAAGGTTAGAAGTTTGACCACCAAGGTCAATGACTGCTACACCTAACTCTTTTTCATCTTCATCCATTGTAGCTATAGCAGAAGCATAACCAGAAAGAACAATACCGTTGATTTCAACACCGGCAGAACGTACAGCTTTTTTAAGATTTGATAGGTTTGACTTTTGTGTCATAATAATATTGACATCAACTTCCATACGAGATGCATTCATCCCAAATGGATCTTCAATAAAGTCTTGATCATCTACTCTAAAGTTATAAGGGAGTACATGGACCACTTCATATTCATTCGGTACATTTGCATTGTAAAGTGCCGTTTGCATTACACGATTAATTTCTTTAATAGAAATATCTTTATGTGGAATATTGACAATACCTGTTGAGTTTAAAGATTTGGCATAAGCATTAGAGATAGAAACGGTTGCAGAAGTAATATTTGATCCTGCAATACGTTTAGCATCATTAATGGCTTTTTTGATAGATTTTGAAGCAAGTTCAATATTGGTAATGGCACCTTTTTTAATCCCTTGGGATTTAGTGATACCATGTCCCTGGATAGTGACTTCGTTAGAGTCTGAAATCTCAGCTATGATAGCGCATATTTTAGTAGAACCGATATCAATAGCTAAAATTGTGTCACTCAATTCGTAAGTCCTCCCATGTAGGTTTCTGTTGGATATTTTTTACCTAACATTTTAATCAAGTTTGATTCAAATGTCGTTTGTTTCAATTTGTTAACAGTTTGTTTTACAGATTCTGTCTCATTTACATCCGCTGATGTAAGCTTTTGTTCTAGAATGTTGTAAACAACAACTTTATCCGCTACGCTAATGATACCTTTTTCTTCTGATGAAGTAAAGAGTTTTTGTAAAAATTGTAAACTTTCTTGATTATTTAGTGGATTTAGGTTGACACTCTGCTCTAATTTAACAAAATCAGAGATGATGCTATCACTTTGATCAAACTCTTTTAATCTCTTCTCAGCAAGTGCTAAAAGAGCCTCTTTTTTTGCTTGAATTGTATATAAAACTGTGACCTCTTCTTTTGCTTCATCATATGTTTTTACCTTAGGTATAACGACATTGTCTATCTTTATAGTGGCATACATATCTGCTACTACTTTTGGCTTTAAAATGTCACCAATATTTTTCTCTTTAAGGGCATTCCAAATATCAGCAGTCAACTTTAAATCACCCAAAGGTAAAGTAATCTTTTCACTCTGTGTTAATTTGCCTTTTTTGAATGCAATATAGGCTTTTTGAGCAGTTTTTTTAGTTTTCTTAAGTTTTAAATCCTTACTTGCTTGCTCTTTTGCTTCATCAAAAGTAAGTTGTTTACCTTTTGCATTTGTGTAGTTAAAACTATTTGTATCGTAATATGCTTTTATCTCATCTTCTGTGATTTTGGCATCTTTACTTGCTGTCCATACAATTGAAAGATCATACATTTGTGTTGTCATAAAGTTCTCTTTTTGCATTTCCCAAAAAGATTTTACTTTAGCATCATCTACTACAAAGTTTACATCTGCTTGTGTCAACACTTTGTATGCAAGTTTGTCACTTACATTCATCGCTGCTGAGATAGCTTCAGTCTCTAATGGTAGAGCTTCAACTGTAAGTAGTGCAATAGTTTTTTGAATAACAAGTTCTTCTCTTAGTGTAGCTTCAAATGCATTTGCTTTGAGTCTTTGTGATTTTAGATAGGCACTATATATATCTTTATTAAAGAGACCGTCTTTTTGGAAAGAACGTATACCTTGAAGTCTTTGTACTACTTCTTTATCTGAAACGACTACACCTACTTCATTTGCAAAGTTAAGAATCTTAGCTTGTGTTTCAAGTCTTGCAAACGCTTGCTGGATAAGACCCATCTCTTTTGCTTTTTTGTCATCAAGCGTACCTTGCATTGCTTCATTATATTGGTTATATATACTAGAGTAAACCATGTTGAGTTTTGTTTGACTAATCTCAACATTACCAACTTTGGCAACATTACCCGCTTTACTACTTAAATCATAACTACCCCAACCTACGAAACCAGCACCAATAAATGCGATAGTTGCTACCCATATGGTCCATACGAGGTACTTATTGTGTTTTTGCATCCATGAAATCATACTTCATCTACCTTCTATCTAAAAATTTGTATAATTTTACCTAAATAATACTTGTATTAGTAGTTGAAATGAAGTGAGTTACATATGGTAAGTAAAAATAATGAAATAATGCAACGTGACTTAGAAGTGATATGGCACCCCTGTACACAAATGAAGGACCATGAAACACTTCCTCTTATTCCTATACGTTCAGGTAAAGGAGTTTATCTTTATGACTTTGAAGATAATAGATACATAGACGCGGTTAGTTCATGGTGGGTAAACCTTTTTGGGCATAGCAATGAACATATTAATGCCAAAATAAAAGCTCAGTTAGATACCTTAGAACATGTACTCCTAGCAGGTTTTACACATGAGCCAGCAGTAGACCTTGCCCATAAACTTGTAAATATTACACCGAAAGATTTACTAAAAGTATTTTATGTTGATAATGGTTCTTCTGCTGTTGAGGCAGCACTTAAGATGAGTTATCACTACCATCTGAACAAAGGTAAACGTAAACCAATTTTTCTCTCTTTGACAAACTCTTATCATGGAGAAACTATAGGAGCCTTGTCTGTAGGAGATGTGAGTCTTTATAAAGAGACCTATGAACAGTTACTCATTCAAAATATGCAGATAGAAGTACCTGTGGATCAAACGGTTGAAGCAGCAAAAGTAGCATTAGATGCTTTAGATAATCTTCTAAAAGTAAAAGCTGACGATATCGCAGCATTTATACTGGAACCACTTATTCAAGGAGCTGGGGGGATGCATATGTATCATCCAGAGTATCTTAAAGGTGCAAGAGCCTTGACACAAAAGTATGATGTACATTTGATAGCAGATGAGATTATGACAGGCTTTGGGCGTACGGGTAAAATGTTTGCCTGTGAACATGCCATGATAAGCCCAGATTTTATGACACTCTCTAAAGGCTTGACAGGGGGGTATTTACCCCTTTCTGTGGTGATGACAACAGAGGATGTCTATCAGGCTTTTTACTGTGATTATAACGAGCATAAGGCATTTTTACATTCACACTCTTATACAGGTAACCCTTTAGCCTGTGCAGCTGCTTTAGCAACATTAGAGATATTTGACAAGAGTGATGTCTTAGGTGAGAATGAAAAAAAAGCACTTTATATTAAAAAAGCACTTGACAAATTTTTAGCCTTAAAAAATGTAAAGCTAGTACGACAACAAGGTATGGTTACTGCCATTGAACTTGAAGGCTATGAGTCAAGTGAACGTATAGGGTTGAAAATCTATGAGTATGCACTTACACAAGGTGTATTACTACGTCCACTAGGACATATTATTTATTTTATGCCTCCGTATGTTATAACGTATGAAGAGATAGATAAGATGATTAATGTTGCGTATAAAGGTATTCAGAGGGTTTTAGAAAAAGATTAACCTTTTTTAAAAAACCCTCTATTAAGTTTTTTAAGACGCGTATAGTGTTTCTTAGCTCTTTGTATACCCACGTTAACAGCCTCTTTATAAAACGTTTCTGCTTTAACTGAGTCCTGTGTAGTACCGATACCATTTTCATAGAATTGTGCAATGTCACAAAGTGCTTCAGGATAGTTCTCTACAGCTAGGGTATTCATAAGTGTAAACGCTTCAGGTATATTTTTTGTCAATACTGAACCCGTATAAAGTTCCCTTGCTAACATTAGTTGTGCAAATTTAGATTCTGTAGCTGCACAAATAAGTAATAGTTGTGAAGCTTCAGTATATTCTGCTTTTTCCATGAGTTTATAAATATAGGTAATCATCTCTTCAATCTCAGCTTCAGTGTAACCCTCATCAGCTATTTTAGTCAATAGTGACTCTGCAGTATCAAATTTTTCATAGGTTATTTGTATTGGTGGATATTGCTTTTTCATACTAATGAATTTTTGTAAAATATGAGGCATGGCTTTATATTCTTTAGGTATGATAACTTCTTCACTCGTGGGCTTAGGAAGCATATCTTTTTCATCATCATTTATGGGCTTTTCATCCAATATTACTTCTGGATCTTCTTCAAGTTGATTAGGAAGCTTTGATATCTCTTCAAAAAAAGTATCTTTTTTGATGGGTGTTTCATCTAAAAGAGATTGAACTGTCTCTTCGCTCTCATTTTCAAAGAAGCTATCTTTCTCTTCTGTTTTTTTGTGTGAAAGATCAATACTAATATTATCTTTAAGTACATCATCTGCATCTAGATTAAGTAAAGAGTCAAAATCAATACTATGCTTTTCTTTTTTAATTTTTGGTTGAATAGAGGGGTAATCATTAATATTAACTTCGGCTACTTCTGTTTGAGTTGTTGTTGGTGTAACAAAAAGTTTAAATTCATCAATAATTGCTTGGTCTTCATCTGACACGACTTCTTCTTTGTTTTGTGAAATTCTTTGTTGTATCTCATCAGGTGCAGTATCAATGTAGTTAGAAATGAGGGCTTGAGCCTGTGCATAGTTACCTGCTTGTAGCACTGTAAGTATCTCTTGTATGCTTGTATCAGTTCTGATAGGTGAGAGTTTAAGAATCTGAAGTTGTATGGTCTCTATATCTGTAATAGAGATAGCTAGTTTTATGATATTTAATCTTTTTTTCGTTTGATTCATACACTTATCCTTATACATAAAAGGTATTATTATAATATGACGTGAGTATATCTAACAAATGCTTTACAATGCTATTGACATATGCTTTACGGTTAATATATATAGTTATAGATTTGCAGAGAGTGCCAGTAACCTACAAGAGTTTTCTAAAATAGATATTTTCTTTGCCATTTCTGTAATATCTCTATCATAAGAGATAAGCCCAAAACCTTTAATGAGTAGTAGATGGGTATCATGCTTTTGAAAAAATTGAGGTATTTCGTAAGGGGCACGTTCTAACCAATCATCTATATTTTTAGGATCATAGATAATCACTTCTCCTAAAATCTTTTTACCAAAGAAGTCTTGTGGTGAAACTTTTCCGTGTTTTAAAGAGTAAGCAGTGGCATAAGGGGGCATAGTGTAAGAGATGTATTTTGCATTGGGTATGGTTTCATAGATATGCTCATGAATATGTACATCAGCATTTGCCATAGACCAACGGTAATCTCTCTTTTGACAATCAAGACGTACAAGTGACTCTTCTGTTACTTCATCTAAAATAGTATCTTTGGTATTGATAATAAATCCATGTGTTGATACTCTAGCAGAGATAGAACCATGGTAGACACCAAAAAAGTTTTTGTTAAAAAGTGAGAGTGAGACATGCTTGATGTCATCAATAAGATGTTTATCCATATATACGAAACCTTTATTAGGATTATTTCGCTATTATAACATTGATAATTAAAATGTGGGTAAGCCCCAAAGGATTGTGATGCAAACACCTCATATACCAGTACTTCTAGATGAAGTATTAGCAAGCTTTAAAGATGTAGGTGAAGGTTACTTTGTAGACTGTACCTTAGGGTATGCAGGGCATAGTTCTGAAATGTTAGCCAAATATGAGAACATCAAACATATAGGTATAGATAGAGATGATGAAGCATTGGCATTTTCTAAAAAAAGACTAGAACCATTTGAAGGACGTAGCACACTTTACAAAGGTACTTTCGCAACGGTTTTTCCTACATTAAAAGAAGAACCTATCTTAGCTGTGCTTGCAGACTTTGGTGTCTCCTCTTTACAACTAGATAAAATGGAGAGAGGTTTTTCATTTAACTCAGAGACTTTAGATATGCGTATGGATGCTAGCTCACCGTTGAGTGCCTATGAAGTAGTCAATGAATATCCACAAGATAAACTAGAATATATTTTTGATACATATGGTGAAGTACGTTCTTATCGTAAACTAGCAGGTGCAGTGGTAGAAGCTAGAGCTAAAGCACCTATAAAAAGTGCAAAAGAACTCAGTGAAATAGCTAAGTCTGTTATACCAGCAGGTGGGAAAATACACCCTGCAACACTTATGTTTCAAGCTATACGTATAGAAGTCAATAACGAATTGGGTGAGATAGAAGGATTACTAGATGCACTTGAAGCAAAACATACTAAGGGAGAAGTAGTTTCACTTATCTCATTTCACTCTTTAGAAGACAGG
>Ga0256845_1003763_pt1 | contig 10081 bp, 9 predicted proteins | sample RiftiametaG_FD_189101 | JGI IMG/M metagenome (GOLD analysis project Ga0256845, IMG submission 189101) | Tube worm associated microbial communities from hydrothermal vent at the East Pacific Rise, Pacific Ocean - Riftia | ecosystem: Host-associated > Annelida > Integument > Unclassified ... | reverse complement strand
ACATCCTCTCTGGAAAAAGAATTAGTGGCATTAATGAGACAGAAATCGAAATGAAAAAGGGAGATACAATGTTTGTGCCTCGTGGAGAGGTTCACTGGTTTTATAATCCTTTTCCAGAACCTGTTGAAATGTTGTTTGCCTACACAAGACCATCACTGAAAATGGCTGGCTATAAGATAGTTGAGTAAAAATTCCAATAGCAAAACGCCAGAGCTAACCGAGTGGCTCTGAATGCCGTTGACAATTGTTCGCGCTAGGTGCTCCACTTATCAACGGCGTCAGAGCCGACTGCGATTCTCAACACGGAAAAGTGATAAAACTCACTGCTGGCTACTATGGCTTCTGCTGACTTCTGTATTCTCACCACACCAATTACTCAGCATGACGCTGTATATCCACATTTCCTGTCTGCCTTCTTCGGAGTCTCCGTTATTCGCTTATCTGCACTTAGGCTTCCTTCAGACCCTGCTTCACGGTAACGCCCTTGCCATCGGCTAGTAATTTATGTTACGTTTCGCAACGTTACATGGAACCCTTACAGGGGACTTTAACCCCATGAGTTCACGCCCATGCCGGACGTACACAATTTTATTAACTCAGACCCCAAGAAGTTTGCGATATAGCGTACCCATTGCTACGCCCTTAGATCTCAATAAATTCAATCTCATTGTACGGAGCCTTGGGGCATGTTATACGGGCCGTTAAAACAACCTCATATAGATGACAATATGAAGAACATTTTTGAATGTACTGGTCATAAACTTATCATTCCAAACATTGTTGACAGTCTAGGTGTTTATTTGTTTGACGTGGACGGGAAGCGATACATGGATTTGGAATCAGGGGTCTGGTGTACGTCACTTGGACAAAAGAATATCAGAGTTAACAATGTCATAAAAAAACAAATCGATTGCATTATGCACTCGGGATTTTGCTACACCAATGAAATTGTCGACAATGCTGCGAAATCAGTTTTGTCGATTACTGATTTAAAAGACGGGAAATGCGTATTTCTTAGTTCTGGAAGTGAAGCTGTAGAGATACTGAGACAAGCGTCAAAACATCTCAATAAAAAATCAAAAACGTTGGTTTTGTCTGGTGCTGAACTTGGTGCTTATGGATCGCTCACAAATAGAAAGCATGGGTGGTATAGCTTTGAGTGGGAAAATTGTCAAGAATGTACAGATAACATAATCTGTAATTTGCATAATGAGGCACTTAAAAAAATCCCCGAAGATATAACTGAATTTATCTTTGAGCCGGGAAGTAGTTCTGGTTTTGTTAAATTTCCTTCCAAAGCATTGATTCAAAAAATAGTTAGAATCGTCCGCAATAATGGGGGGATAATTATAGTTAATGAAGTTACAACGGGAATAGGACGTACTGGAAAATGGTTTGGCTATCAACATTACGACATAAAACCAGATTTGATTTCTATCGGTAAAGGTATTGGCAATGGTTACCCCGTGAGTGTTGCCGTGTTTTCCAAGAGTATAACGGATGAGTTGAATTCTTTTAGATATTCTCAGAGCCACCAAAATGACCCTTTAGGAGCCGCTGTTGTAAATGAGGTGATTAAAATAATTAAAGATGATGACCTCATTAGAGATGCTGAAAAAAAAGGAGAGATATTTCTTTCTCAACTGAAATCCATTGAAAATAGCAAAATTAAAATTCGTGGAAAAGGGTTGATGTTCGCGATTGACTTTATGAGCAAGAAAGTCGCAGAGGATATATACAATAAGTTGATAGAAAGCGGTTATATTGTATGCAATAGAGGATCTTTTCTTAGAATTGATCCACCGCTTATAATAAATGAGAATGAGTTTAATAAATTCATGCGGACGCTTTCTATCATTGTGAAATCAAGTAAAAAACTTATATAAATCACTGCTTGTGCCGAGATAAACCTGAAACCTTGGGAGGTATAAATACTGAGATTGGTTAATGTTACCCAGTGGGTGAGAGAGTAGTTTTGCTTAAGTCCCACCTGCCCAAAGCCTAGCCGGCAGGGAGTAGTGAAACCCGGTAACGGGAGTCAGAATTTTTTGCATTAACCATAACCTGAAAAAGGTGCATGCATATGAAATTGCTTTCGTGTAGATTGGCAGGAAATGTGTGGAATAATGCTCGAATGTAGAAGAAGTAATTAACACTCGATTCTGCATGTAATATCGCGGGATGAGGGTATTTTTAGATCCGATAAATCGTGCAGATTGAAACTAAATTTTTTTAAAAAAATCAGTTTCGGAAAACTGTCGTGCTGAAGGCATGTTTTTCTACAGACTTGTTATACAGTAGAGGATTTTTTCATAACCAATCAATGGGAAGACATTAAATGGAAAATAATGATAAAGCCAAATGGATCGACACCGTTTTGAACTTGATGAGTAAAATGGAAGGGGATCAAGGATACAAAGCCATTGAAAATTGTGGGCGAGAATGTTTGCAATCCTCTGATAACTTTAGAGAAATAGAAAAACTCAGAAATGAAATAAAAGATAAGAATAATACAGATTTATTGTTTAATACGTACAAAGAAAAGATTTATAAAAACAGTCCAACTTTATATAAAAATAACGGGAATATATACTTGGAATACCACTCTTGTGGATGTGGGATGGTCACGAATGGAGGAATCACTGATCCATTTCTTTGTAATTGCACAGTTGGTTATACGAAACAAATATTTGAAACTTTATTTGGACAGCCTGTCAATGTACAATTATTGGAATCGATTTTGAATGGAGATAACATCTGTAAACAAATGATTTCACTGAAATAGAGACTATCTGTAACGGATAATAAAATTATAAATACAATAATATAACATGGCAATTCACTGGATTGCAGGGGACTGGGCCGCTTTGAAAAATTTCGGTTTATCAGTCTTTGTTATCGCCACGAGTTTGCTGGAAACCCCTGTTACCATTGATCTTTGCGTTATGAACAAAAAAGATAAAAACTATGAACATAGGTATCTATATTTATGACCAGGCTGAGGTTCTAGATTTTGCTGGTCCATTTGAGGTTTTCTCTACATCAGCAAGGCTCAATGAATCAGATGAACAATTCAGTGTTTTTTTAGTCAGTGAAACAGGGACGGCAGTTACTGCACGAGCTGGGTTTAGTGTCAATCCTTCATTCGGTTTCCATGACCACCCTCAAATTGATGTGCTTATTGTTGTTGGCGGAGTACATACAGAGGAAATGAAAAAAACAGTAGTTTTAAATTGGATTGCAAGGAAAGCTAAAAAAGCAAAATTGGTCGCTTCCGTCTGTACTGGTGCATTTTTATTGGCTGAGTCTGGGGTATTGTCAAGTCAAAATGTGACAACTCATTGGGAGGATATTCCTGACCTACAGAAAAACTATTCAAGCTTGCATGTTCATGAAAATATGAGATGGGTCGATGAAGGGACTATAGTGACCTCTGCGGGAATTTCTGCAGGTATTGACATGTCTTTGCATCTTATACGTAAGCTGCATTCCGAGGAACTCGCATTAAAAACTGCTAAACAGATGGAATTTGATTGGATCAAAAAACCATAATAAAAAAATTAACGCAGACCGCAACACGATTGCGGTATTTTGAAATATTGAGCAGCCCCAATAATCATAAGCAACTCAACAATCAGGCTGCACAATTTGCTGCGGCAGGTTATTAAACCGTAGCTCTAAAAAAAATATAAATAGCACATGAAAACGTTTAAAATAGTTTCAATATGCCTCTTGGCATCTCTAATCATTTCCTGTTCTCAGGATAATGACACCCAAAAAGAGCTGATTGAAATAAAAAGATTATTAATTGAAATAAATCAGAAACTTGGTGCATCCAACAATTCAAATGTGAGTGCAAATGACAGCTTAGCCGAAAGTTACCAAGCGGCTTTGTCATTCAGGAGGGAAGGTGCCAACTTTGAAAAGCTTGATAAAATATCCCTCCCAGAGAATCCAACAAAAGATCAACTAATTGAATATATAAGGAAAATTGGATTAGCTTCTTCAGCACAAAATATTTACTCCGAAAGCGATCCCCAGGTTTTCATGCTTACAAAAATAGGCACTGAAAACCTTGAGCTACTTTTAAAAACAAATCTCAATCATCAAACTGAATTCTATGCAATTCCAGCAATTACACGACTTACTCAACAAAAAGATAAGGAGTTGATTTTAAAGTATCTCCCGTTCAAAAAAGAACTAGTCAAAGTTGTTATCCAAAAAGGGTGGGAAGAAGATGCCAAAATGATTTTGTATAATGAGTTGCGGCAAATACCTCATTATCTTCCAACTGAGTGGATTAAAGCGATAGTCAACCTTCAACAATCTTGTGTATACGAAGATTTAAAACAATATATGATTCTTGGTTCTAATAAAAGCTGGACCTATGAAGCCATTAAAATGCTTCCTGATATAGAGCTTGATAATGCAGTTGTGCAAGCATGGGAAAATGCCAAACGAGATAAATGGTCACGAAGCTCTTTTGCTCCAATAGCCTTAGCTCACGGTCAAAGTGACGCTCTATCGGTAATTATCGAATCTTTAGATAGCTCACCAAATAACCATAATGCAGTAAGGCACCCGAGAAAACACATACTGCAATATACATACGCAACAGGCAGCAATAATGACCTAAGAAGTTGGTATAACGATAATAAAAGAAACTTATTCTTTGATGCAGATAAAAGAAAATACATCGTTAATAAATAATAAACTGGGCTAACCATTGCATTTACCAGATGGCAAGAGGCGTGGCGGCGCTGATGTGGCAGCTGATACTGGCCAATATCTTCCCAAATAAAGATTGACATGTATGTATGTATGATGCATATGTATGCATATGAGAACAACACTAAATATAGATGATCAAATTTTAGAGAAAGCATCTCTTTTAACTGGCATAAAAGAGAAAACTTCTTTAGTCAAACTTGGCCTTGAAGCTTTGATTGCACGCGAAAGCAGTAAACGTCTTGCAATCCTTGGTGGCACGGAAAAAGGTCTACGTAACATCTCCAGGCGCAGATCAACAAAATCATAACTATGGTACTTGTTGATACTTCAGTCTGGATCAATCATCTTCGCAATAATGAACACCACTTAGAAAAACTACTTTATAATGGTGATGTGGTTTGTCATCCCCATATTATAGGAGAGCTTGCCTGTGGTAATATAAAAAACAGGCAAGAAATCGTATCGTTACTTCAAGCATTACCTCAAATATCTCTCGTAGAGTTCGAAGAAATTTTATATTTTATTGAGCAAAACCAACTGTATGGTAAAGGTATTGGCTTTGTCGATATCCACCTTCTGGCATCAGCAAAATTAGATCAAATGCCTCTGTGGACAGCGGATAAAAGGTTACAGTCAGCAAGTGCTGAGCTCAACTTAAAGTACAAAATCAATAGATAACGTAACTGTTCAGCATACGGTAAATAGTGCTGTAAAAGCACGAAATGCATGACACCGCTTAATCTATCGTCGGAGCAACGTTAAGCTGATCTACAAAATGCTCGGTTTTCGCACGCAATTCCGTAGCCCAAGAACCGCTCAACTCAACGAGGGGAAAGAGCATTGAGCAGATGGTTCGCCATCTGGGTAAATCCATATCCACCTTCTTTTTCTGTTAGCAAGGCAGGTTTGTGGATGAGCACGTCTTTGAACTCAAGAACATTGGCGACTCCAACAGAATTTGGGAAGTATTCAAACATTGGTTCATCGTTTGGTGAATCTCCTGCATAGATCACTTCTTCAAGTATGTCATCGAGCTTAAGGTCAAAGATGTCTTGGAAAAATATTTTAGTCATGGATAATTTATCATAGGAGCCAAACCATCCGTTGACATGGATTGAGCTTATTTTGGCGGTGGCACCGTGTTTCTCAAATATTTCAACAATTTTTATAATGTCTTCTTCCGGTAGCGGTGAAACATCTTCACAAAAGTCTATGGCAAGATCCGTCTCCCGGTAATGTTGATCGGCAGATACTGCACATCCGGGAATCTTCTTTAGAATTTTATCTCGAATTATGGAGAGTTTTTTTCTGTCATTTACTCTTTCTGTTTCGTTTTTGACATATTTGCGGATCATCTTTTTGTTCTTTTCATCATAGGCAAAATAGAGGGCGCCGTTTTCTCCAACAACGCCGTCAACCGGCCAGATACGAGCGATAAGATCACACCATCCAGCAGGTCTACCGGTTATGGGGATTATTTTAATTCCAGCATTTTGCAGGTTCTCAAGGGCGTGAAAGGCGCAGGCTGGGATCTTGCCTGAATGTGTCAGGGTGTCATCAATATCTGTCAGGAGATACCTGATTGCTTTACTCTGTTGTTTCGAAAAAGTTGTAATAGGCTGCATATCGTAATATATTTATTATGAAAAATTTATAATCAATGTGATCCTTACCCCACCCACCTACCATGAAAAACAGACCCACTGCAATATTTTTTGATAAAAATGATTACCAGCTCCTGCAAATCGTACGCGATGTTTTGGAAAAAGGAAGCCAATCTTCAGAGCTGCGCGTACTTCTTGGTGAACATATGCACCCGCAAGGTATTCAGGAAATGGCTGCTCCTAAAGGGTTACGCATTGCCTATGCTATTGCCAGCCTGCTCGGTTCTTTTGACAGTGGCAGGGTCAGTGATCGCATTAAAGCTCTGCGGTCGCTTCGGGACGAAGTCCTTTTTTCATCGACGTCTGAATATAAATATAACACTGCCAGAGTTCTGATACAGATCATGAAAAATTTGCTTCGGAGTTCCGGCAATGAACTTCGTCAGCTGAAACTGGCCCACGACTTTCGTATGGTATCCACGGGCAATCCCCGGCTGGTAAGGGCGGAGCTTTCAAAATATCATCTGCTGGAAATGCCCGAAGAGTGGAACCAGTATGCCTTTGACGATCATGTCCATGATGCTAATACCAAGGGGCGTAAATCGCCTACACATCTGATTATGGATGCATGGATCAAAGGCATCAGGTTTCTTGAAGTTGTCTATTACAATTACGTCAGTCCTGAGGTGGTTGAAGAATTGATTGAAACCAGTGCTATTCTCGATGTCAAAATTCAGGTTGGTATTGAGATGTCGTGTCGTTTTCGGGATAAATATGTTCGGTTTACCTGGGAACCTCATGGATTTAATGCCAACCGGGCCTCGCTCAAATTTTTAAAGCAGGATGCGGTAAAAAAATTGATGGAAGAGGGACGTGCCGTTTCCCATTATCAGCAAAAATATGTTTTTGAAGTTTTGGAAGTTTTTAACGACAGGCATCGTAAATGGATAAACGACGAGTACGAAATTTCTCTTCCTGCAGTGGATAGTACCGACTTTCTTGCTTTCGTCGGGGCAGGACAGCCATCGATTCTTCATCTGGCACGATTTATTCAGAATGCCCTGTTTGCATATCTCAAGGAAACAGCTTCTCTTGTCGATGGAAAACATCAGGACGGCAGGAAAGAGAGCCTTTGGAATCTGAATGTTGAAACGATTATTGAACAATTCCTTCTGCCGGGACGGAACCCTGAACTGCACGATCCAAACCGTCCACGTGAAAGCGAGGATCTACCTGAGTTACTTCGCCTGAAACCGAAAGCTTTGTTGCGCAGGTTACTGGCATTGCATTCAAGTTCCAGGTTTTCTCTCAATCTGAGTAACCTTTCGGCTCAGGACGCGTTGGAGCTTCTCTATATCTGCAAGGGGATGATTACTCATATTGAAGCCTATAATCTCAAAGATGCGGCCCATGGCATGAATTCGGGTGTGATTGTCGGTGAAGAGGGTGTGGTTGGAGAGGTCGTTGACCTCAAAAGTCCTGAACAACATTATTCCATCATAAGTGATCTTCAGACAGCTCTTAACGATGATAATGTTATAAGTTTGAAGAGATGTGTACGTGCCATAATCTGGGATTTTGAAGAGCAGTGCCATAATCAAAAAGAATACATTGAAACCTTGCCGGCGGATAAATCTAAAAAACAGCGGGGTGAAGATCAGTTACAGAAGATGAAAAAACGGAAGCGACAATTGGTTGATATATTGTACAACCTTGAGTCATTCCACAATTATTACTTAAAAAGAATGCTTGGCTCCCGAATTGGATCAGATTCAACGGGGCAGGCAGAACATCAGCACGGTATGGGGTTGGTAGTTGTTGATACCTTGCCTGCAAGGGCTCGTCGTGCGGTCGATGAAGCTGTTGTCAGGCAGGAGCGATCCTTTATTCCCATAAGTGCTTTGCTCACCAGAAACTCCCATCGCCGATGTTATGATCGTTTCGGCATGGCTGGAAAAAAACGTTCGTATAAAAAATTGCCGTTGATTAACAGCTCTATTGATCAGCGCTGGCAGGATTGGAGGCTTGATGGTTTTCTTGTTCATCCTGGAACCCCTGGAAATATAGTAACCCTTGGCGGTCTGGGGCGACCCGGTGGTGTTGGCAAAAGGGCTGAGCGGAAAAAAGGCGAAAAACGACTCAAAACCCCTTTCAGGTATCTGAACACCAACCTGAAAAATAGCCTTAAGGTTGTTATTGGTTTTATTCCCGCTTTTTTAACCTTCAGCCTGACTAAAGACTGGTGGTTGCTTGCCTATTGTGGTGCTTTTATCTGGTTTGGCATAACCGGTACACGAAATATCATTCAATCGGTTCTTGGCGGTGGTGGTATGAGTCGCTCACCCCTTTTGCCGTGGAACTCTCTGGTCAGCTGGAGCCGTATTTCCGATTCCTTGTTGTACACAGGCTTTTCCGTACCACTTCTGGACTATCTTGTGAAAACGGTACTGCTTGAAAGGGCTATGGGAATAACTGTTGCCACAGATCCGATTTTGCTCTATTCGGTTATGGGGCTTGCCAATGGTATGTATATTTCCGGGCATAATATTTTCCGTGGTTTGCCAAAAGCTGCCGCTGCTGGGAATTTTTTCCGTTCAATTCTGGCGATTCCACTTGCGGTACTCTTGAATATTCTTATTGGGCTTGTTTTGCAGTTTACGGGTATTCCTGATACAGCGGTGGTTTTACAGAAATGGGCTGCTATCATTTCTAAATTTGCATCTGATTGTGTGGCGGCTGTTATTGAAGGACTGGCGGACAGACAGGCGAATATTCAGGCAAGACTTGCGGCATACAGGAATAAGATTTCCCAGCTGTTTGGTGTTTTTGCCCGGTTGGAAGTACATTTTCCAGAGGAAGATGTACTGGAAATGCTACAATCGCCCAAAATGACAATGGAAACATTGAATTATGAGGCGAGGGAACAGGAAAAATTGATTATCGTTAATGCCCTGGATCTAATGTATTTTTGGCTGTATCAACCGAGAGCCCGTAAGGCCTTGACCATTATTTTTCAGCAGATGACAGAGGAGGAATGGTTGATTTTTTATCGTTCGCAGCTTGTTCTTAAAAGGTATAGGGAGATAAGTCAGTTCTTTGTTGATGGTCTTGTTGGCAAAAAATTCTCTCGGCCTCTCTCTTTTTACCTCGAAAGGTCGGAACAATACCTTCTGGATTTAAAGAAGCTCGGTCTGACCAAAGAATGGGTCTAATCCATTAAGTGTAAATCAGTGAAAGCCCAACTCCCACTTCCTCAATGTCTACGACTGCCGCCAGTGCAATCTTTGACTGGAGGTCGGTGCAATGGCAGGCATGGAGTTTTTGCGCCTGCAGAGTTTTAAAATAGGCTATTGTGCCATCAAGCTGATGTTTTGATGGATTTTGCAGATGGAATCCACCAACAACGTCAACAATGCGGCTGTCGCCACAAGCCTCTTTTGCATATTCTATGATGTTGCAGATCCCGGCATGGGAACAGCCGGTTATGACAACGAGCCCTGTATCAAGTTTGTACACAAGGGCTGAGTCATCGGGGACATGGTCATTTGAAGTTGTACCGTCTTTTCTGCCAAATGAGAGCGAACCTTCAAAATCATTTTTTCTTGGAATTTCACCGAGAAAAGTGAGCCTGGAACCTAAAGCAACTGGTTGTTTGCTTGTGTTTTTGAGTTATTTATATTTGAGAATTCTTTTTACAAATTGCAGGTAATGATTGGGAAGAGTTCTTTTTGGGGATGTGACGAGGT
>Ga0256845_1003762_pt1 | contig 10082 bp, 8 predicted proteins | sample RiftiametaG_FD_189101 | JGI IMG/M metagenome (GOLD analysis project Ga0256845, IMG submission 189101) | Tube worm associated microbial communities from hydrothermal vent at the East Pacific Rise, Pacific Ocean - Riftia | ecosystem: Host-associated > Annelida > Integument > Unclassified ... | reverse complement strand
TTAGAAGGTCTTGCCCTTTAAATATATCCATAGATATGCAATTTACAAAGATTATATTATGTAGCTAAGTGATTATCTCTATTATTATTAATTTACCAGAAGAAAAACATTTAATTATTGACTCTAAAGTTTCGTTAACCGCTTATGAGCGATATATGAATGAAGAAGAACAAAATAATAAAGCTCTTTATTTAAAACAGCATTTGACATCAGTACGAGACAAAATAAAGGATTTAAGTACCAAAAATTACCAAGATTTGTATGGGCTGAATACACCTGATTATGTTATGATGTTTATTCCAATTGAGCCTGCTTTTCATTTGGCGGTACAACATGACGATACTCTTTATAATCTTGCTCTAGACAGAAATATTATTTTAGTAACAACAAGTACTCTTTTGGCCGTAATGCGGACAGTGGCCTATATATGGAGGCAAGACAACCAAACTCAGCATGTGTTGGAAATTGCAAGAGTTGGAGGTACATTATATGATAAATTTGAAGGCTTTACACAAGATTTGATTAAAGTAGGAAAATCTTTGGATGCTACAAAAACTAGCTATGAGGATGCTATGGGGAAACTAACAGACGGGAAAGGTAATTTGGTTAGCCAAACCGAAAGACTTAAAGAGTTGGGTGCAAAAGCGAAGAAATCTATTAATCAAAAATTGTTGGATAGGGCAAATGACCTATAGATGATTACGTGAAAGTATTTAGTAAATAATTCTTCTGAATGGAAACAGGCTTAATCCTACTAGTTTTCCTGTAAACTTTAAATAGTTTTTAACGTTAGTTTTAATTGGTGCTATTTTATCATTATTCAATTGCATATATTTATGACCAAAAATAACCTTATCATATTATGAACAAACAATACATTTTAATAACGTACATATTGCTAATCGTAGGAATATGTCATTCAGTTAGCGGTCAGTCTGATTGCAAGGTATATCCAACTAAGATTACTGATAAATATACTGGAGGATGTAAAAAAGGATTGGCTCATGGACAAGGGAAAGCAGAAGGGATTGATATGTACGAAGGACAGTTTCGTAAAGGTTACCCATATGGTGTTGGTACTTATACTTGGAAAAACGGCAATGTATATGTAGGAGAATTTAAAAAAGGGCAGAAAGAAGGGAAAGGAGCATTTACCTTTCAAATGAATGGAAAAGATTCTACTACCGCAGGCTACTGGAGATCTGATGAGTATATAGGAAAAGATAATAAGCCACCCTACCGTTTGAGTGAACAAGTTAGCGTAGATAGAGTATCTTTCAGGAATTCTGATTCTGATAGGAATGAAATCTCATTAGAATTTTATCAGAATGGAATGAGAAATGGCACAATAAGTAATTTGTTAATTCAAAATTCAAGTGGGACTTATACAATTCAAAATAGTTTTCTACAGATTAAAGATTTTGAATTGCCATTTGTTGCTATAATTAGATATACAACTTTAAGTTCATTAAAATCCTCTAATATTCCTTGTTCCTTTAAATTTGAGATTAATCAAAAAGGAAAATGGGATATAAGGGTCAATAATTAAAAATCTAGTTATTGACCACAAAAGAGCGAGAAATATCTGTTTGGTTACCAACAATACGAGCAAAATAAATACCATTTGGTAGTTGCATGGTAGTTATTTCAAAAGTTTGGTTTAGTGCATTGGGTATTGATTCATCATAAACAAAACTACCCTGTGAATCATATATTAGTAGTTTGGCGGGTTGAGAATTACTAAGATTAAAGCTGATGTTTACAGTGCCATTAGATGCTGGATTAGGATACACTGTGATCGTATTTTTAACTAATTCTAAGGGGGTTATAATATTAGAAGCATATAATTCTATATTATCTACAAAGGCATTATTGCCTTGGGCACTAATAACTTCAATTACTAGTTGCACGTTTTCGCTACCTGCAAAATCTGATAGATCGACATAAACATTTTTCCAATCAGATGCTCCATTAGGAACCCAAGGGGTAGTGGCATTGCTAGTAGCTAGCTCATTGCCACCTTGGATAAATAGTGTTTGGTAGGTTAGTCCACAGTCTTTCGTAGCCTTTACTTTTAATAGTTCTTCATTAAAGCCATCGTAAGCATAGGCGAAATCGAAATGCATGGATGCGCTGTTTAGTTCGTATAAGTTTAAAGGTGGTAGTACGATTGATGATGTAAGGCCTTTGGCGACAGAGTTAGCTGCAATAAATTCTATCTGGTTATTATTAAACTGCCACCCTTGGTTGTTATTTTGTTTGTTTGCTACCAAATTCCAGTTGGTTGGAGGAGTATCTCCTTCAAATTTTTCTCGGAGTGGAATTGCATCTATGCTACTTGCGGAAATGATGGTTTGAGTAAATTTGTTATTTTCATTATTGTCGTCATTTGCTATAGAAACAGTTATTTCTGTTGAGCCTTGAAACTTTGGTGTGGGCAATGTTAACACAGCTCGTTCACCAGCTATTAAGTTTAATTTCGGGTAGCTAATAGTAGATATTGTGGCGTTTACAGTTGTCTCAAGTATTAAATTATTTAATACTTGAGACCCTTTGTTTTCTACTTCAATAAGTACTTCATTTTTAACTCCACAGTTTGTTGCAGGAGATTTTAAACCTACTAATGCGATGTCATTATAATTCTTATCTTCTACTCTAATATTATCAAATAGGATTCTATTACCCCCTTTTGAATTACCCATAAATGCAAATATTACTTCCTGGTTTTCATAAGCAGATAAATTGATTTGAACATGTTGCCAGTCTTGTGCACCAGAAGGGTAAAATGCAACAGGACTTACTAAATCTGATAATTCTTCTCCTTTTGCCGTAAACAAAACATCTTCAAATGTATTTCCGCAATCTGTGGATATGGTTATTGTAAATTCATCATCAGCTTCTCTAAAAGCATAAGCATAATCGAAGAATAGCGTAGAATGAGATGAGTTTAGTATTAGTTTAGGGGATATATAAGAATCTGACCGAGGTTCTGATTGATAAAAGTTGAATGCAGCAGAATTATTGGTGATCGAATAAAAAACTGATTGAGATCTTTCCAATGCACTTATCTCTTGATTTGTTCTAACAGTCCATTGGGAGTTGGTAGAAGAAAAATCCTCAAACAGAGTAGTTACAGTTTCAGCTCGGAGGCTTGTAATTTCAATAGTGTTATTTTCTGTAAAAATATCAGGGAATCCATTTAACGTATTTATTTCAGCTCTAATTGATAAATTACCAAAGGTTGTAAGCTTAATTGCACTAAATATAAGTTCTTGAGAATCATTGGAGTTTATGTATATATTAAAATTTTGATCAGCAACTAAGTTGTTATCAATATAGAGTGATAGGCTAATAGAACAAATATTAGAAATTCCTACATTCTTAACTAAAACAACAGGAGTTATTAGGTTAGAGCAAATGCCATTTGTTGGTTGAATGAAACCTAATAACGCAAGGTCATCGCTGTTAGGAGGGAATAAACCTGCTGACTTGGTTAAGCTTAACCTTCTTGGGCTATTCTCCATGATAATAAGCATCCTATCTTTTTGGCCAAGGCTAAATATGTTCATACAATCATCATATACATAATCCATGAAATTCATAAACATGTCTTGCGAGCCACAAGATGTGGTTTGCGAACCTAATGATGGACAAGCAGTATAATTATCATCTGCTGATGGAGTGTCGTTAACATAATCATCAACACCACAACCACCATCTCCCCATATATGGCGCAAGCCAAAAAAATGGCCGATTTCGTGTGTGGCTGTTCTTCCCAAATTAAAATCAGCTTGTAAATTGGCAGAAGGGTCTTTAGCAATAGAACCAAAAGCATTATAGGTTATTACAACTCCATCAGTAGTTGCGTTATATGGAGGGTCAAGCCCTGACAATACATCGGATTGCGGAAACTGCGCCCAGCCTAACCAATTACAACATAAAGGGGCTACCCAAATATTTAAATAGTCTTCGGATGGCCAATAATCATGAGATTTTAGCTCTATATCATCTCCGGAGTCGATGTTCCAAGTGGTTTGGCTACCAACGGTTCTTGTAATTCCGTTAGTTGCTCCATTAAGGGGATCGCGTTTGGCCATGATAAATTCAAACCCAATATCGCTGTAAAGAGGCTTAAACACGGTAGGAATGTTAACACTATCTGCATTTGACTTTCTGAAATCTTCATTAATGGCTTCAATCTGAGATAGGATTTGTGCATCACTAATGTTTGATCCAACTCCAATTTCTTCTCCCTTATGAACAATGTGCACTACCACAGGTATCTGATATACGGTTAACGCTTCTGCATTAAAAGATTTTAAACCTGAGGATGGCGATGCTAACTGTTTTTGTCTTATCCAATTTTCAAGAACATCTTTTGTCTCTGTATTGCCCAATTGATTCATGTACTCCACTGTGGCACATTTTCTCTGTCCTATTGCTTGAAAAGCAATAAATAAAATAAGGATAGATGTAATAAATTGGAAGCGCAATATTTTCATTGATACAAATTTACCATTTGTAAATGAATAAAGCGAAATAAGTATTAGGAAGGCAATTACTCAAAATCATACCTGCTAAAACGTTGAATTGTTCTAATTAGTATGCAAAAAAATGATTGCAAGTAAAAAAATAGTCCACTATTACCACTTCTATTCAAAGTTTATAGCTACTACAGATTTAATCTCTGGTACCGCTTTGAGCACGGCTTGTTCTACACCCGCCTTTAACGTCATCGAACTCATACTGCAAGAACGGCAAGTTCCTAAAAGTTCAATTTGAAGGGTCATTTCATCTGTTAATTTCACAACACGTAAATCACCCCCATCTGCTTCCAGATAAGGGCGAATTGTGTCTAATGCAGAAGCAAGTCGCTGTTGCATTTCAATTGATATATTTTCTACTTTACTGAACATCCAGCTCCTTCTATCATTTCTACCACTTTAGTAGTTGGTTTAGATGCGTTACGTTTGGCTACTTCTTGTGCTAAAGACTCTGCTAGGGTTTTAAATGCATCGGCAGATGCTCCTTCTTTTAATGCACTTGGGTATCCACTATCACCACTTTCTCTAATTCCTTGTACCAAAGGAATTTCTCCCAAATATGTAGTTTCGAACTGATCTGCCAATTTTTTCCCGCCTCCAGATCCAAATATGTAATATTTGTTTTCTGGTAATTCTTCAGGCGTAAAATAAGCCATGTTTTCAACCACGCCTAAAATAGGCACATTAATGCTTGCTTGCTTAAACATTCCCATTCCTCTAACGGCATCTGCAAGAGCCACTTTTTGAGGAGTAGTTACAATAATTGCACCTGTAACTGGCAATGTTTGCACTAAGGTTAAATGGATATCACTAGTACCAGGAGGTAAATCAATTAATAAATAATCAAGTTCGCCCCAATCAGCATCTGTGATAAACTGTTTTAAGGCTGAACTAGCCATTGGGCCTCGCCATACCATAGCATCAGTTGCATTTGATAAAAAGCCAATAGACATTAATTTAACGCCATGGTTTTCAATGGGCATAATTAAGTTTTTACCATTAACTGTGGTAACCGAAGGCTTTTCGGTTTCGCAACCAAACATAGTTGGTATCGATGGTCCAAAAATATCAGCATCTATAATACCTACCTTAGCACCCATTTTAGCTAATGAAACTGCTAGGTTAGAAGTAACGGTAGATTTACCTACACCACCTTTACCAGAAGCAACTGCAATTATATTTTTAACTCCCGCTAAAAGGTTCGTTCCTTTTAAACGTGAAGTAGTTACCATAGAATCGAAAGAAATGTTTACCTCAATGTTAGAACCAAATTTAGTTTCTAAGGCATTAACGCAATCTTTGCGCATAACTTCTTTTAATGGGCAGGCCGGTGTTGTTAATACTACCTTAAATTTTATGTTGTTTCCTTCTACTTCAACGGCATCAATCATATTTAACGACACTAAATCTTGTTTTAGATCTGGGTCGTTTACGGTTGATAGAGCTTCGAGTACAAGTTCTTTTGTTATATCCATGTTAAAAAAATAATAAGAGGTTATATTTAATAGTGCAAAATAACTTGATTTGTAGGACTTTTGGTTTAATATACATTTAAAATTCAAACCTATTGATTCAATCCGAAACCATAGATGAAGTAAAGAACCGTATCGACATTGTTGAAGTGGTGGGCGATTTTGTTAGTTTAAAACGAAAGGGCCAAAATATGTGGGCTTGTTGTCCTTTTCATAACGAAAAATCACCTTCTTTTTCTGTATCACCCGTAAAAGGATTTTATAAATGTTTTGGTTGTGGCAAATCTGGTGATGCCATCGATTTTGTGATGGAAGTTGAAAAACTGAATTATGTTGAGAGCATTAAATTTTTGGCGAAAAAGTATGGCATTGAAATTCAGGAAAAAGAGTTAACAGATGACCAAGCTCAAAAACAAAGCGAGAGAGAAAGTCTTTACATTATTTTAAATGCCGCTAAAGATTATTTCGCCAACACACTTTGGGATTCAACTGAAGGACGTGCCATTGGGTTAGGGTATTTTCAAGAGCGAAAAATGACTGATGCTATTTTAAAGAAATTTGAATTAGGGTTTGTTAAAGATGAGTGGAATGGATTTTATACCCACGCAACAAAAAAAGGCCATAGCGAAGAAATGCTTGAAAAGGCCGGTTTACTCATTGTAAAAGAGAATAAAAAATACGATCGGTTTAGAGGGCGAATAATTTTTCCGATTCATAATGCCCAAGGGCGAGTTGTTGGATTTGGTGCGAGAGCTTTAAAAAAGGATGATAAGCCAAAGTATATAAATTCGCCAGAAACGGCAGTTTATGTAAAAAACCAAGTGCTGTATGGTTTGTTTCAGGCGAAGCAAGCCATACGAATGGCAGAAAATTGCTTTTTGGTGGAAGGCTATACAGATGTAACCTCTTTACATGAAGTGGGCATTGAAAACGTGGTTGCCTCTTCTGGAACTTCTTTAACAGAAGGGCAGATAAAACTGATTCAGCGTTTTAGCCCAACCATTACTGTGTTGTACGATGGCGATATGGCCGGCATTAAGGCTTCGCTGAGAGGTATTGATATGATACTTGCTCAAGGGCTTAATGTTAAAATGGTGTTATTGCCAGAAGGCGAAGACCCTGATAGTTACTCTAAGGCATTAGGGAGTGAGGCCTTTAAACAATACTTAGAAGATAAAAAAGAAGATTTTATTCACTTTAAAGCTAATCTATTAGCCAAAGAGGCAGAAAAAGATCCTATTAAAAAAGCGGAGTCAATTAGAGAAATTGTTTCGTCTATTGCTGTAATTCCAGATGCTATTAAGCGTAGCGTTTATATTAAAGAAGCCGGTGATTTATTAGTTATCGAGGAGCAAGTATTAATTGGTGAATTAAATAAAATACTCCGAAAAAATGCGAAGTCTCCATCAAATTATAATTCTGAAGAAGTTATTCTTACACCAGTACAACCTGTAGAGCAGGAGCTTGCTTGGGACCCAGTAGAGATAATAAAATTTCAGGAACAAGAAAGCATCCGTCTATTATTAGAGTACTCGCACGTTGAGTTAGACAAGGAAACATCTTTGCAATCTTATCTTTTGAATGAGCTGGAGGATGTTGAATTTTTATCGCCAACTCATGCAGAAATTTTTAATAAGTATAGAGATGAATTAGCAAAAGGAAATACCGCAACTATTGATTATTTTATTAAAAATGGAAGCACTGAAGTTCGCAGAACTGTGATTGATATTATTAGTAAAAAAGTTGAATTGAGCCCAAATTGGAAAGACAAATACAAAATATTTGTTCCTGATGAATCAGAAAAATCGCATTTAGAGCGTATTGCACTTACCAATATTTTGCGTTTAAAGCAGCGAGTAGTTAGACGAATATTAGAAGACAATATTGAACGGTTAAAAACTGCCAAAAACGAAGAAGAGCAAACAGAAATACAGAAGATACATGCAGAGCTTAAGAATACAGAAACCGAAATTGCATCTTTGCTAGGGAATGTTATTTTAAAGTAATTAGTTTTAGTTAGGAACTAGCTAATTTTGAACAAATTAAATAAAACAAGCATGAATAAGTTGGACACCATTGAAGAGGCTATCGAGGCCATAAAAAATGGAGAAGTTATTATTGTAGTAGATGATGAGGACAGAGAAAATGAAGGGGATTTTATTTGTGCTGCTGAAACTATAACGCCAGAGATAGTGAATTTTATGGCAACTCATGGGCGTGGTTTAATTTGTGCTCCTTTAGTAGAAGATCGCTGCGATGAGTTAGAATTAGAGCTTATGGTGGGTAAGAACACTGCATTACACGAAACACCTTTTACGGTATCGGTAGATTTAAATGGCTATGGCTGCACAACGGGTATTTCTGCAAGCGATAGAGCAAAAACAATTAAGGCATTAGTTGATCCTACTATTAAACCTGAAGAACTAGGCAGACCAGGGCATATCTTTCCTCTAAAAGCAAAACGTGGTGGTGTACTACGTAGGTCTGGCCATACCGAAGCTGCCATTGATTTAGCAAGATTGGCGGGATTTAGACCTGCAGGTGTTTTAGTTGAAATTATGAATGAGAATGGTACGATGGCTCGTTTGCCAGACTTGCAAAAAGTTAGGGAGAAATTTAATTTGAAATTAATTTCTATAGAAGAGTTGATAAACTATCGCCTTAAAAAGGAATCGTCAATAGAAAAAGGGATAACTGTTAAAATGCCAACTGAATATGGCGATTTTGACCTTACCTATTATACGCAAAAGAACACAGGCGAAAATCATTTGGCATTAACTAAAGGGACTTGGGATAAGGATGAGCCACTCTTGGTAAGAGTGCATTCATCATGTGTAACAGGCGATATATTTGGTTCTTGCCGTTGTGATTGTGGGCCACAATTGCACGAAGCCTTACGTATGGTAAATGCCAAAGGCAAAGGTGTTGTGTTGTATATGAATCAAGAAGGAAGAGGTATTGGGTTAGAGAATAAGCTGAAAGCCTATAAGTTACAAGAAGACGGACTCGATACTGTAGAAGCAAATGTTGAACTAGGGTTTAATGCAGACAATAGAGATTATGGTGTTGGAGCTCAGATATTAAGTGATTTAGGTGTTTCTAAAATTCGACTTATTTCTAATAATCCTAAAAAAAGAGCGGGCTTAATGGGGCATGGCTTGGAAATTGTAGATACTGTGCCAATTGAAATTGCACCAAATAAGCATAATGAGAAATACCTTAAAACAAAGCGCGATAAAATGGGCCATAATATACTTAAAGGCGAATGATTAAAAATCTTCTCTTTATTATAATATTTTCTGCTTCCGTTCAAGCAAAAGCGCAAGAATTTCCGTCTGACCTTTGGCATAAAGGTATGTTGGTTTTGGTGAATGAGGATACTATTATTGGTAAAATAAAATATAACCTTGTTCAAGATTTAGTGCAGGTAGAAGCAGTAAAAAAGGTGTACACTTTTGGAAGCAAAAAAGTGTTTTATTTTCAAATTTTTGATGAAACGGTAGATGCATATAGAGAGTTTTATACGTTGCCTTTTGCACTTAAAAACAGGTACGAAGCACCAGTAATTTTCGAGGTTTTGGTGGAAGGACCTTTAACTTTATTATGCCGCGAATCCATTATTTCCAAAACAGTTAATGATAGCAACCCTTATGGAACTGCTATGACTTATAGTAGAAAAGAGTTGGTATATTCCTATTATTTTCTGAATGTTAAAGGAGAAATTACTAAGTATAGTTTAAAGAAAAAAGATTTATTAGTTGTGCTTTCAAAGCGATCAAATAAAATTGATCAATATATGAAAATAAACCGATTAAGAGCAGATAAACGGTATGATTTAAGTAGAATCATATCGTTTTATAATGGAATTATTTAGCGCTTCATTTTTATCCATAAATAGATATGTCAAAACCATTAATATTAGTTTCAAACGATGATGGTATAACCTCTAAAGGTATTCGTGTGTTGGTAGAAGCCATGCAAACCATTGGAGAAGTAGTTGTTGTTGCACCAGATAGTCCGCAATCCGGCATGGGCCATGCCATTACCATTGGTGATACTTTAAAGT
>Ga0256845_1003761_pt1 | contig 10082 bp, 6 predicted proteins | sample RiftiametaG_FD_189101 | JGI IMG/M metagenome (GOLD analysis project Ga0256845, IMG submission 189101) | Tube worm associated microbial communities from hydrothermal vent at the East Pacific Rise, Pacific Ocean - Riftia | ecosystem: Host-associated > Annelida > Integument > Unclassified ... | reverse complement strand
ATTTTCAGATGGTCGAAGAGCATAGCTGGATCGCAGGGCTGACCTATAAGGTCGGCGTTGATGGTATTTCGGTGCTGTTTGTGATGCTGACCACGCTCTTGATGCCTATCGTGATTGGTGCAAGCTGGAAGGTGGATAAGCGCGTTAAGGAATACATGATCGCGTTTTTGCTGTTAGAGAGCCTGATGATCGGGGTTTTTGTGGCGCTTGATCTGATGCTGTTTTATGTGTTTTTCGAAGCTGGCCTTATCCCGATGTTCTTGATCATCGGCATTTGGGGCGGTAAAGACCGCGTTTATGCCTCGTTCAAGTTCTTCCTCTACACCCTGTTTGGCTCGGTGCTGATGCTGGTGGCGATGATCGCCATGTGGTACGATGCGGGGACGACAGATATCCCGACGCTGATGAAGCACACGTTTAGCTCTGACACCATGACCGTGCTCGGGGTAAGTATTGTCGGCGGGGCGCAGACGCTGATGTTCCTTGCGTTTTTTGCTAGTTTTGCGGTAAAAATGCCGATGTGGCCGGTGCATACGTGGCTGCCGGATGCTCACGTGCAGGCACCAACCGCAGGTTCGATTATTCTGGCGTCGATCTTGCTGAAAATGGGGGGCTATGGCTTCCTGCGGTTCAGCCTGCCGATGTTTCCGGTGGCGAGCTACCATATGCAGGATTTCATTTTTGCGCTTTCGGTGATTGCTATTATTTACACCTCGCTGGTGGCCTTGGTGCAGGAAGATATGAAAAAGCTGGTGGCCTATAGCTCGATTGCCCATATGGGCTTTGTGACCATGGGGATTTTCACCTTTAACAAGCAGGGGCTTGATGGCGCGCTGTTCCAGATGATCAGCCACGGCTTTATTGCGGGGGCGCTGTTTATGGGCGTTGGCGTGATTTATGACCGGATGCACACCCGCGAGATTGACGCTTATGGCGGCCTTGCGGTGCGGATGCCGACCTATGCGCTGGTGTTTATGTTCTTCACTATGGCCAATGTCGGGCTGCCCGGCACTTCGGGCTTTGTTGGCGAATTTCTGACGCTGACGGGGGCTTTTCAGGCCAATACGTGGGTGGCAGCGGGGGCCACTTCGGGGGTTATCCTTTCGGCGATGTATGCGCTGTGGCTCTATCGCCGTGTGGCCTTTGGGGACCTGATCAAGCAGAGCTTGCAGGGCATTCAGGATGTGAGCACGCGGGAGCGGGTTTTGTTTGCGCCGCTGATCCTTGGCACGCTGGTGCTGGGTATTTACCCGGGCTTTGTGCTTGATCTGATCGGGCCAAGCGTGGATGCGCTGATTACGAATTTTAACGAGGCAACGGCGGGGCTGATGGATGCAGCACCGGCGCTGGCCTCGCATTAGGTGGGCAATGAGATGATAGGCAATGATGTAAATGTAGTGCTGCCCGAGCTGGTGATCGTGGGCTTTGCCATGGCCACCTTGATGTGGGGTGTGTTTAGCAAACGCGAGATCGGCGGGCAGGCGCTTTGGCTGGTCACGGCGCTGTTTATCGGCGTGGGCGCATGGATTGCGATCGGCGGGCGCGGCACCGACGAGGCCTTTGGTGGCATGTTCGTTAACGACGCTTTTGGGCGTTTTGCCAAGGTCACCATGCTGTGGTCTGGCGCGGCGGTGCTTGGGCTTTCAAAGCCCTATCTTGCGCGGGCGAAATTGCTGAAATTCGAATTTCCGGTGCTGATCGCCTTGGCGATGGTCGGGATGATGATGATGGTGTCGGCGGGTAATATGATGGCGCTTTACATGGGGCTGGAGCTGCAATCGCTGGCGCTTTATGTGATCGCCGCGTTTAACAGGGATTCCCTGCGCTCGTCTGAAGCGGGCCTGAAGTATTTCGTGCTCGGGGCGATTTCTTCCGGCATTCTGCTTTACGGTATGTCGCTGGTTTATGGCTACACGGGCGCGTTTGGCTTTGCCGAAATCACCGATGTGATCACCGCTGAAGGCCTGCCGCTCGGCGCGCTGTTTGGCTTGGTGTTTATCGTGTCTGGCATGGCGTTCAAGGTCTCGGCCGCGCCGTTTCATATGTGGACGCCAGATGTTTATGAGGGCTCGCCCACGCCGGTAACGGCGCTTTTTGCCACCGCGCCCAAGGTGGCGGCGGCGGCGATGATCTCGCGTATTCTGTTTGACGCCTTTGGCGGCGCGGTAGCAGATTGGCAGCAAATCCTCGCTTTCTTGGCGTTCCTCTCAATGTATGTTGGCGCGATTGCGGCGATCGGGCAGAGCAATATTAAGCGGCTGATGGCCTATTCCTCGATCGGCCATATGGGCTTTGCGATGATGGGCTTGGCGGCGGGCACGGAAGCTGGTGTGCAGAATATGCTGATCTATCTTGTGGTCTATGTGGCCACCAATATCGGGGTGTTCGCCTTTATCCTGAATATGGAGAAAGACGGGCGGCCTGTAACGGATATTTCGGCGCTGAACCTTTATAGCCGCGTTGCCCCTGGCCGTGCGCTGGCGCTATTGGTGCTTATGTTTAGCCTTGCCGGCATTCCGCCGCTGGTGGGCTTTTTCGCCAAGCTTTATGTGCTGCAAGCGGCGTGGGATGCGGGGCTGGCATGGCTGGCCATAGCCGCCGTTATTGCCTCGGTGATCTCGGCCTTTTACTACCTACGCATTATTTACATCATGTATTTCGGTGAGGAAGCCGAGGCGCTGGATGGCAAAATTCCGATGGTGCATTTGGGGCTGTTGGCGGCGTCTGCTGCGGCAATGGTGTTTGGCATTATCAACACCTTTGGCGTGGAAGGCTACGCCCTGACCGCCGCGCGCGCGCTGCTCGGTTAGATGGGCTGGCCACCGGAACTGGGGCGGGTTGTCCTTGAGACGGTGGATAGCACCAACGCGGAAGCTTTGCGCCGTGTGGGGCGGGGCGATATGTGGATCCTTACCCATGCGCAGCCCTCTGGCGTGGGGCGGCGCGGCAAGCGCTGGGAGATGCCCGAGGGCAACTTTGCCGCTTCGCTTTTGATGCATTCCAAAGAGGCGCTGCCCGCTTTGGCACAACGCTCCTTCGTGGCGGCGCTGGCTTTACACGAGGTGCTGGATGGCCTTGGCGTGAGTGATATTTCCTTGAAATGGCCCAATGATGTGCTGGTGCAGGGGCGCAAGCTGGCGGGGATATTGCTGGCCTCAAGCGCGGGCGCGGTTGTTGTGGGCATGGGGGTGAACATTAAGGCCGCCCCGCATCCGGCAGCCCTGCCGGAGCATGCCGTGGCGCCGATTTCCCTGCACGAAGTGCTGCATACGCCGCCAAGCGCCGAGGATTTCCTTGAGCTGCTGGCCAACGCTTTCCTGAAATACGAGCGCCAAATGCGCAGCTATGGCTTTGCGCCGATCCGCGAGGCGTGGCTGAGGAAAGCCGCCCGTATCGGCGAAGTGATCCATGCCCGCTTGCCAGAGGCTACGCTTTCCGGCACATTTACAAGTATTGATGAAACCGGCGCGCTGGTGCTGCAAACGGCGGACGGGCCGCGCGTGCTGCCTGCCGCCGAGGTGTTTTTCTGAAAGGGGCCGCCCATGCTGCTCGCCATTGATGTCGGCAATACCAACGCGGTTTTCGCGGTGCATGACGGGGAAAAGTTCCTCGCCGAGTTTCGCTGCTCGACCGATCATGCCCGCACGGCGGACGAATATTTCGTGTGGCTTAGGCACCTGATGACCCATGAGGGCATTAAGGCAAAGATCAACGAGGTGATCATTTCCTCCACCGTGCCGCGCGTGGTTTATAACCTGCGGGTGCTCTCGGACCGTTACTTTAACTGCCGCCCGATGGTGGTGGGCAAGCCCGATGTAGACATAGGCACGCCGCCACGGGTAGACCCGAATGTGGGCATCGGGCCGGACAGGCTGGTGAATTGTGTGGCGGGGTATGACCGCTATGGCGGCAACCTGATTATCGTTGATTTTGGCACCGCCACTACCTTTGATGTGGCGGACCATGATGGCGCTTATGTGGGGGGCGTGATTGCCCCCGGGGTGAACATTTCGATGGAGGCTTTCCACCACGCTGCCGCCGCTTTGCCGCATGTGGATGTATCCATGCCTGATAAAGTGGTGGGCACCAGTACGGTTGGCGCAATGCAGTCTGGCATTTTTTGGGGTTACATTGGGCTGGTGGAAGGCATATGTAAGCGTATTCAGGAGGAACGCGGCCAAAAGATGAAGATCATCGGCACCGGCGGCCTCTCGACCTTATTTGCGCAAGGCACCCAAGTGATTGACCATTTGGATACGGATTTGACCGTGCATGGTTTGGTGCTGATTGCGAGCCTAAATAGAAAGAACATTTAATGGCTAAGACAAAAGACAGACTGATTTACCTGCCGCTCGGCGGCGCTGGTGAAATTGGCATGAACATGTATCTGTATGGATACGGCCCGAAAGACGACGAGCGGTTTATTTTGGTAGACGTAGGCGTGACCTTCCCTGATATGGAAAGCACCCCGGGTGTGGACCTGATTATGGCCGATGCGAGCTATATTATTGCGCGGGCCGACCGGCTGGAGGGGATATTTATTACCCACGCGCATGAGGACCATATCGGCGCGCTTGGGTTGCTTTACCCGCAGTTGCAAGCGCCTGTATATTGCCGTGCGTTTACCGCCGCGATTGGGCGGAATAAAATGGAACGCCAAGGGGCGGATGCGAGTGCGATTGTTGAGGTTGGCATGTGGCCTGAGACTGTGGAGGCTGGCCCGTTTACGGTTGGCTTTGCCCCGATTTCGCACTCTATTCCTGAGGCTTCGGCGCTGGTGATTGATACGCCAGCTGGGCGGATATTCCACTCGGGTGACTTTAAGATTGACCCTGACCCACAGGTGGGTGAGGCGTTTGACCCTGAGCTGATGAAAGAGATCGCGTCGGTGGGGATTAAGGCGTTTGTGTGTGACAGCACCAATGTGTTTAACCACAATCCGGGGCGCTCGGAGGCGAGCCTGCCAAGCGCGATTACTGAAATGATGGCGCATGCCAGCGGTATGGTGGTGGCAACGACTTTTGCTTCAAATGTGGCACGGCTGAAGACCTTGGCGCAGGCCGCTGTGGATGCGGGCCGTGAGGTGGTTATGGTCGGGCGTGCGATGAACGTGATGACCCAGACCGCGATGAGCACGGGGGTGTTGACGGACTTTCCGCCGGTGATCAGCCTTGAGGATGCCATGGGCAAGCCGCGCGATAAGCTGATGGTTTTGGCCACCGGTTCGCAAGGTGAGCGGCGGGCGGCCAGTGCGCAGCTCTCTGTTGGCAAATATCGCGGGATGACGCTGAAGGCGGGGGATACCTTCTTGTTTTCAAGCAAAACCATTCCGGGGAATGAAATTGGCGTGGGCCGCATTCATAACCAGCTAGCTGAAAAAGGCGTGGTGGTGGTGGCCGAGGATGACCGGTATCACGTATCTGGCCACGCTAATCGGCCTGACCTTGACCGCCTGCAAACCTTGCTGCACCCTGATCTGGTGATCCCGATGCACGGCGAATACCGCCATTTGCGGGAGCACGCTGAAATGGCCAAGGCCAATGGGCGCAATTCGATTATTGCACCCAACGGCGTGATGGTCGACCTGACCAACAAAGCCAAAGTAGTTGAGCATATCGAAACCGGACGGACGTATTTGGACGGCACCGTGCTGATTGGCGCGATGGATGGCGTGGTGCGGCAACGGCTGCAATTTGCTATGCGCGGCCATGTGGTGGTGTCGGTGATGATCGACGAAAACAACCGCATGAGCGACGGTGTGTGGGCCGAGGGCCACGGGCTGCCGGAGCCAAAGCAGGGCAGCTTGGATGAAGCCATGGAAGCGGCCATGAACCGTGATCTTGAGAAGGCAAAGCGTGGCGTGCTCGGGGATGACGAGGCGGTTGAAAAATTGATCGTGCAAGCGTGTAACCGCGTGTGCAAAAAGGCGATTGGCAAGAAGCCGGTTTGCACGGTTTTGATTAACCGGATGGTGGCTTAGAGGACGCGGTGCGTGGGGACCACGCACCCTACGGAACCTCCTAAACACCTTGAAATACGATACCTAATGCAGCTTTCCGGCGCTAAAGCGCCGGACCGTGCCGCGCCTACGGCGCGGCGGCGGCGCATCCACCATTTCAATTGTGGCGGCGCTGTGCCTGCGCCGCCATCGAGCCGTTGCGTGTGACCAAACGATTTGCGGGTTCTTGCGCCCATCCTCCGGCCTCGCCACAAGCGCAGTATTCGCAGCGCGGCGCGGGAAGGGGCCCTCGCCAAGTAAACAATGGTTGACGCGCCGCTTGCCGAGCCGAAGGCGAGGCGTGGTTCCGGTGCTTTAGCACCGGAAAGCTTGGGGGCACAGGGAACAGTGAGTTCAAGCACACCCAACGGCCCAGCTTGGGACCGCCTTGCGAAACCCGAAATGTAGGGTGGGTTTTAACCCACCACTATTCAGATGTTGGCGCGGGCGCGGTGATGCGCGCCCGCTTTTTGGGCTTCTCTACCGGAGCTTCCACCGCCGTTGGGACTGCCTCAACGGGTGCGGCTTCCGCCTTTGGTGCGGCTTTCTTGCGCGGCTTGCGCTTGGGCTTTACCGGTTCGCCTGCCGCTTCCGCCGCAGCTTTATCGGCCTCGATCTGCGCTTTTGTTCGGCGCTTGCGCTTGGGCTTGGCAGGGGCTTCTTCGGCTACTGGCGCTTCGGTTTCTGCCTCAGGAGCAGGGGCCTTGGTGCGGGTGCGGCGCTTTTTGGGCTTTTCTTCAGCAACAGTTTCCGCAGGTGCCTCTTCGGGCTTCGCCTCCGCGGCTTTTGCCTCTTCTACCTTCGGCGCTGCCTTTTTGCGCGGCTTGCGCTTGGGCTTCTCGGCGGGGGCCTTGGCCTCGGGGGCGGTTTCCACCACCTCCACGGTTTCCACCACCTCTGCCACCTCTGGCTCGGCCTCGCGGTTGTGCTTTTCAGTCTCGGGCGCTTCATCCGGCATTGGTAGGAATTCACGGGTTAGGAAGGCGGGCATGTGGTCGCCCATGCCCACGGGGCCCCGACGGTTATCATTCCGATTATTGTTGCGGTTGTCGTTCCGGTTATTTTGCCGCTTGTCGCCACGGTTATCATCGCGGCGGTCATTCCTGCGGCCACCCTCGCGGCGGTTTTCCTCGCGCTTGGGTTGCTCTTCGCGCTCTTTACGCGGTGCACGCGTGCGCTGGAGCTTTTCGGCCGGAGCCTCCTCCGCCTTGGCGGGGGCCGCCTTCGTCAGCGGGTTTTCAATGCGGGCGATCTTGGTTTTCACAAGCTCCTCGATCGCATCAAGGTGCTTTTTGTTGACCGGCAGGCAGAGCGTAATCGCCTTGCCCAGCAGCCCCGCGCGGCCGGTGCGGCCAATGCGGTGCACGTAATCCTCGGCATGAATCGGCACGTCAAAGTTAAACACGTGCGAAACGGCGGGGATATCAAGCCCGCGCGCTGCCACATCTGACGCCACGAGGAACTTAAGCTTGCCTTCGCGGAAATCATTCAGGATGCGCATGCGGGTGCTTTGGTCGAGATCGCCGTGGATCGGGTTGGCATCCAGCCCGTATTTCTTTAGCGATTTGGCGACGATATCCACATCAACCTTGCGATTGCAGAAGATGATCGCGTTTTTCAGCGCATCGCCCTCGGCAACCATCAAAGCGCGCAGCAGGTCGCGCTTTTCCTTCGCGGCGCGGTCCCGCTTTGAGGGGGTATGCTCGCACACCACCTGCGTAATGTTTTCCGAGGTTGTCGCCGCGCGGGCCACTTCAACGCGCACAGGGTTGTGCAGGAATTCTTCGGTGATTCGGGTGATTTCCGGCGCCATGGTGGCCGAGAAAAACAGGGTTTGGCGGGTGAAGGGTGTGAGCTTGAAAATGCGCTCAAGGTCGGGGATGAAGCCCATGTCGAGCATCCGGTCGGCCTCGTCTACCACCATTACCTGCACGGCGTTCAGCATAAGCTTGCCGCGCTCGTGGTGGTCTAGCAAGCGGCCCGGGGTGGCGATGAGCACGTCAACGCCGCGATCAATTAAGCGGTCTTGGTCTTTAAAGCTAACACCGCCGATAAGCAGCGCCATGGAAAGCCTGTGATACTTGCCATAGGTTTTGAAATTCTCGGCCACCTGTGCAGCGAGTTCGCGCGTGGGGCAGAGGATGAGCGAGCGGGGCATACGCGCCCGCGCGCGGCCTTGCGCCAGAATGGTGATCATCGGCAGGGTGAAAGAGGCTGTTTTGCCCGTTCCGGTTTGCGCGATGCCAAGCACATCTTTGCCCATAAGGGCGTGCGGAATGGCCTCGGCCTGAATCGGCGTTGGCGTGGTGTAGCCGGTTTCGGCTACGGCTTTGAGAACCTTTTCATCAAGGTTCAAGTCACTGAATTTGGTCATGTTTATCCGTTTATTGCGGCAGTTACAGGCGCCGCTATATAAACGCGGCTAAAAGGCACCGAATTGCGCCTTTCTTACAGGGACTTTGTTAACCGCTCACATGACATAGGTCAATGTCATAAGGGCCACTGCGGCTATGTTGCCTCAAATTTGCGGTTTTACCTGCGTGCCAATGGCGCTATACCGCCCGTGAAGGAGAAAATTATGAATGCTGAACTGCCAAAAGCCTATCGCGGGCTGGATTCGTTAAAAGTAAGCAAGGTTCACCATTGGACGGATAAGACGTTTTCTTTTACCTGCGAACGGCCTGCTAGCTTGCGCTTTCGCTCCGGCGAATTTGCCATGATCGGGTTGCCAAATGGGGATAAGCCGTTGCTGCGGGCCTATTCTATTGCCTCGCCGAACTGGGCCGAGGAACTGGAGTTTTATTCGATCAAGGTGGCCGATGGGCCGCTGACCAGCAAGCTGCAGCACCTGAAGGTGGGCGAGGAGATATTGATTCGGCCAAAGCCGGTGGGGACGCTGGTGCATGATGCGCTGATTCCGGGCAAACGGCTGATTATGTTTTCGACAGGCACGGGGATTGCGCCCTTTGCCAGCGTTATGCGTGACCCAGAGACCTATGACAAGTTTGACGAGGTGATTCTGACGCAAACTTGCCGCGAGGTGAAGGAGCTGGATTATGGCAAGAGCCTAATGGCCGAGATCGCTTCGGATGAGCTGTTGCAAGAGGTTGTGGGGGATAAGCTGCGTTTTATTTGCACCACCACGCGGGAGGACAGCCCAGAGATGGGGCGGATGACGGACTGGCTAAAGGATGGTCGCTTTGAAGCCGCCACGGGGGCGGCGTTGAATCCTGAAACCGACCGCGTGATGATTTGCGGCTCTATGGAAATGTTGGCCGAGCATAAGGCGATTTGCTTGGCGGCGGGCATGGAGGAGGGCTCCAATAGTGAGCCCGGGCAGTTTGTGATTGAAAAGGCGTTTGTGGATTAAAGTGGGGTAGAACTCCACCCTACATTCGAATTGGCGTAGGGTGGGTTTTTTAACCCACCAATTGGTGCGTGGAAGACCACGCACCCTACGGGTTATTCCACCTGCATTTCCTTGGTTGCCGTGAGTTTTAGCTCGGGGTAATCACGTTCGACACGGTCTATATCCCATTGTAATCGTGTGAGAAAAACGGGGTCACCGTCATGGTCGGTGGAGCATTGGCCTTTGTTGGCGTTGATGAAGGCGTCGACCTTATCTTGGTCGCCGTTGATCCAGCGGGCGGACTGGTATTGGGTGGCTTCAAAGCGCACGGGGAGGCCGTATTCTAGCTCTATGCGGCTGGCGAGGACCTCGAATTGCAGGGCGCCGACCACGCCGACGATCCAGCCGGAGCCGATCATGGGCTTGAAGACTTTGCTCGCGCCCTCTTCGGCAAATTGGGTGAGCGCCTTTTCTAAGTGCTTGGATTTTAAGGGATCTAGCGCGCGCACTGATTGTAGGAGTTCGGGGGCGAAGCTCGGGATTCCGGTGAAGCGGATGGCCTCGCCCTCGGTCAGGCTGTCGCCGATGCGGAGCTGGCCGTGGTTGGGGATGCCCATGATGTCACCCGCCCAAGCATCCTCCGCCAGTTCGCGGTCGTTGGCCAGAAACAGCACAGGGTTGGAAATGGCCATTTGTTTGCCGCTGCGGATGTGCTTTAATTTCATGCCGCGCTTG
>Ga0256845_1003760_pt1 | contig 10083 bp, 5 predicted proteins | sample RiftiametaG_FD_189101 | JGI IMG/M metagenome (GOLD analysis project Ga0256845, IMG submission 189101) | Tube worm associated microbial communities from hydrothermal vent at the East Pacific Rise, Pacific Ocean - Riftia | ecosystem: Host-associated > Annelida > Integument > Unclassified ... | reverse complement strand
CAGTGCCGTCAATGATTACGCTTCAAGTCACCGGTTCATTGCAAAATCTGACTTTACCGATGCTCGGCTTGGCTTTAGAGTTGCACTTGACTTGTCCAGCAATTAATCAAATTCAACCTTGCCCGCTTTAATAACCGTTTGAATGTTTTCTAATGACTCAATTTTCTTCAATGGATTGTCATCTACAGCAACCAAATCTGCAAACTTACCTATTTCAATAGAACCTAAGTTATTAACCTGACCTAATAGTTTAGCAGCATCAATAGTAGCTGCACGAATCGCATTAATTGGAGACATACCCGCTTTAATCATCAAAGCGAATTCTTGAGGGTTGTCACCATGAGCACTGACTCCAGAATCCGTTCCAAAGGCAATATTGACTCCTGCTTTATGGGCTTTTTCAAATGAACCCGCAATAACTGGACCAATGGTTGCAGCTTTTTTTGCAATGACGTCAGGGAAATATCCCTTTATGTTAGATTTTTCGGTGACCCAATCACCAGCGATCAATGTTGGCACCAAATAAGTACCATGTTTTTTCATTAGTCTAATGATTTCCTCATCCAGATAAGTGCCATGCTCAATGCTTGCAACACCAGCAATAATGGCCCGCTTCATGCCCTCTTTTCCATGGGCATGTGCGGTGACTTTAAAACCATAATCCTTAGCCGTTGAAATTATACTGTTCAGTTCATCCATATTAAACTGTGCATTATCACCACTTGATGCTTGAGATAATACACCACCTGTTGCGGTAATTTTAATTAAATCAGCACCATCTTGATATCTTTGTCTCACCGCTTGGGCGGCTTGTTCTACACCATTGATGACTCCATTTTTAGGACCAGGATTAGGAAAAAGATTTTGCCTAAATCCATTACTTGGATCTGCATGACCGCCTGTTGTTGCTAAAGATTTTCCTGCAGTAAATATTCTTGGACCTTGAGTTGTTCCATTATTAATGGCTTTTTTTAGTGCAATAGTGACATTAAAAACATCACCCAAGTCTCTAACTGTGGTAAAACCAGACTTCAAAGTACGCTTGGCAAATAGTGCCGATTTAAAAGCATAGTCTGCTTCATTCAATTGGAATTTTTCAGTGTAACTACTTTTAGAGTATTCAAATGACAGGTGTGTATGCATGTCAATTAAACCAGGCAAACAATATTTATCGGATAAGTCCACTTCTATTTTTTGCTTATTAAATTTTTCAATTTTAGTAAATACACCCTTATCTGTTTGAATATACATATTGGATAGCATTTTACCCTTATTAACATCCAACACATTGCCACAATGGATTGACAAAGAGTATGACAAAGGGGATACGAATATTAGTAATAGTATTATTTTCATGCTGATTGCCTCATTAGTGCTTCAATTTCATCGATACTTCTTGGAACATTATCACTAAGGATTTTATTTCCATCCTTAGTAACAAGAATATCATCCTCTATGCGAATCCCAATGCCTTTGTATTTGTTTGGAGCTTTAGAATCGTTACTTATATAAATCCCTGGCTCTATGGTTAGTACCATACTTGGTTCAAGCTCTACCCACAGGCCATCAACACTGTATTCACCACAGTCATGTACATCCAAGCCCAACCAATGTCCTGTTTTGTGCATGAAAAATTGGGCATAACTCTGATCTTTAAGAACTGTTTCTAGTTCTCCTTTTAAAATACCTAAATCTAACAATCCTTGAGCGATAACTTTTACAGCGGCATCATGTGGTTCATTCCAATGATTCCCTGGTTTAACTTTTGATAATGCAGCTGTATGGGCATTGAGTACAATTGTGTAAATTTCTTTTTGAGCTGATGAATATTTTCCATTGACAGGAAATGTACGAGTCACATCTGATGCATAGTAATCATATTCAGCACCCGCATCTATCAACACCAAATCACCATCAATTAACTCATGTTTGTTATTTATGTAATGTAATATACAGGCATTGTCACCACCACCAATAATCGGCAAATAACTGGGCTGGGAATTCACATTACTGATATCACGCATAAATTCTGCATTTAAATTGTATTCAAAAAGTCCCGGTGAACAGGTTTGCATCATCTTTATGTGTGCGGCAGCTGCGATATTAGCTGATTTTTGCATACACTTTATTTCATCCTTGCTTTTATAAACCCGCATGTCATCAAGGAAGGGTTTGATTGATACCAACTCATGTGGTGCCAAGCTTTTTGACCATTTTTCTTTTTTTACTGCATTGGTCCATTGAACTATTTTTTTATCAAATTCACTGTCTTTACCCAACATGAAATAAACTTTATCGCGGCCCTGCATTAACATCGGAATTTGAATATCTAAAGATTTTATGTCATAGGAATGGTCAAACAACAATTTCGATTTTGCCTCATCAAGGCCCAGCATTGGCCCATTCCAGGTGATGTTATCAAAATCAATCTCTCGGCAAAACAATATATCTTCACCTTTTTCATGATTTGGACAAATAACCAATAAAGAATCCGCCTCATGACAACCACTTAAGTAAAAAAAATTGCTATCTGGTCTGTATTTATAATCGGCATCACCGTTTCGTATACAAACATCTTTTGCTTTTATTATAGCAATAGAATCATTACCAATTATCTTGGCGATTTGTTTTCTTCTTTTTTTAAATTCTGCAACTGTAATCATGTATTCATTAGAAGTATATGTGATTTATCATTTAATCACATTATCATTTTAAAGTGATACTGAATTACATATTTTTAACAAAATTTTAGCAAATTTCACACAGTGTGAACTGATTCACAGATACTCATGATTAATTCGTTACTATTGAGGTATATAGAGGTACCCGCTATGGATAATAAAAAACAAAAAATCATAAACTTAGAAAAAAGCTTAAAAAACAAAGAATCTTATGATCTTGGAGGCTTGTTGCCAAAAATTTTCACTAAATTCGCAAAAGATTTACAACCTAAAATGATTGCTTATTTTGAATCCTTAGACGATACCCTGTTTGATATGGCAGAAAAAGCTGAATCTAATCAAAATCAAACCATGTATTTTGAAACAATGCGCAATATCCGAAAATCACGCAAACAAATGAATGCAGATTTTTTTTATTCGATTAAATCAACCTTCCAAAAATTTAAAAACAATTCATTTGATTATTTCGACCCTGAAGTAGGATATAACCCTGAATTTAAAACGCTGTCATTATCTTTAGTTGATGAAAAAGAATTAGATGAAACTTTAGCCAAAACAAATTTAATCGATAAATCTGAAATGGTTTATCACCGCCATATATTTGCTTTTAAAAAAAGGTTCTCAATACTCGCCTCAGGAACATTATTAAAAGAAAATCAAATTCCGATTAGTCCTTATGTTCTGGTCAACTCTTTCGCAAAATGTATTGCTCAATTAGACATTGAGGTTACTTTAAAGTTGATAATGTATAAGTTATTTGAAAGAAACATAATGGCACAGCTCAATGATACCTATTCACACATTAATGAATTTCTAACTAACAAAGGGATTATTCCAGAAATCAAATACCATGTAGGCCAACAAGGTAGATCTGCAAATAGCCCAATCTCATCCTCTCCTAAAGTGGCCGTACCTAACCAGACCAATGAACAAGTTTCTGATGGAAATAATAGGGTCCCAAACAATAATATTGAAGTTACAAATAACCCAGGGGTTATTGATCCAAATTATCAACTCATTTCTCAGTTATTTAAACATTCTCACCAACCAACTGATAACAACAATGTAAGCAACAATAATGCCTTTGCACATACCACAACAGTAGCTACACCAATGACCAATATTGATATGGGTTCAATGATTAATGCATTAACTTCACTGCAAAATAATATTTTTAATAAGACCAACACCATTAACAAATCTCCAACTGAGATTAAAGATGAATTAATTAAACAAATGCATGAATTGGATTCAACAACCATAGATCAAAAAGTAAAACAAAAAGATGAAGACACCATAGATTTGGTGGGTATGTTATTTCAATTTATCGTTGATGACAGAAACTTACCAGATGCCATTCAAGTTATTCTTGCTAAATTACAAATACCTTATTTGAAGATAGCACTAAGAGACAGAAACCTGTTTGCCGACAAGGAACATCCTGCCAGAAAATTATTAAACAAGCTATCAGTGGCATCAATTGGATGGAGTAGTGAATCTGACAAGAACAATTTATTTATTTTAAAAATTGAACAAATCACCCATAAAATACTGGAGGTTGAAGAATACAGCAATAAATTTTATCTCTCTTTATTGGCTCATTTTCAACAGTTTTTATCCAAACTGAAGAAAAAATCAGATGTAGCACAAAAACGTAGCAAGGAAAGGACCATAGGCCAGGAAAAAATTTACAAAGCCAAATCCCAATCCGCACAACTTCTGGTGGACAAAATGAGTAACATCAGCATGCCAGTTTTAATCAGGGACCTGTTATTGGGCGAATGGGCAAATGTTTTGGTTCTAATGCACCTTAGACATGGTACTAAATCGACTGAATACCAAGAAAAAGTTAAGTTTATAGATTTACTCATTCAATATTCTCAAACGGGTACTGATAATAAGGTTACAGAACAAATGATTAAAAAAGTGACTGAAATATATGATGCTGGATTAAAAATTGTAGCCTTTAACCCCAAAGAGCTAAGTGACAAACTACACAAGTTAATTGAGTGTTTAAATAAAATTCATGACATTAACCCCAATAAAACAAATGACAAGGATGTAGAACTGGTCGACTCTAAGAAGATACTGCAATTATCAGATTTACGTGATAAACATAAAATAGTTCAATACATTGAAGAAATTATCGAGCCTAAAAACAGTGATACACAAGAAGACTTAGAAGAGAAATTTTTAAAACTGGCAGATTCATTAAAGATAGGTACTTGGTTAGAATTTATAAAAGATGAAAATGATGTGAATGTTGATACTATCCGAGCAAAATTATCTTGGATTAGCCCAATCACAGCAAAATATTTATTCGTCAATTCTCGCGGCTTAAAAATAACTGATAAATCAAATATCGCCATAGCTTCTGGTTTTAAAAATAAAACAATACGTATTTTACAACAAGTGGCATTGTTTGATCGGGCTTTATCGGCGATTGCAAACAATCTAAATAAACCAAATAGTGATACGTCACAAAACAAAATCAAACCATAACCATATACCTTAGTGGCCTATTCATCACTATGGAAGACAGATGTGATGAGAAGTGCATTAACATAACAACTCAGGCTTAAATATTTTATATGTTACAATTCAATTTAATAAAATTTGGGATAAATCAATCTTGATTAAATTAACTTGGTTATTAATATTTTTTGCGACACTTATCTGGTCAGGTATCAACCCGAAGGAAAGTTTTACATGGTTATTAGAAGTCTTTCCAGTTATTATTGGTATCATCATACTGGCTTTAAGCTATAAAAAATTCCCCTTAACTCCACTACTCTATTGGTTGATATTGATTCACAGTATTATTTTAATGATTGGTGGACATTATACCTATGCAGAAGTGCCTTTTTTTGATTGGCTTAAAGAAACCTATGATTTAACCCGAAACAACTACGATAAAGTTGGACATTTCGCCCAAGGATTTGTACCCGCAATAATAGCCCGAGAAGTATTTATCCGTAAACAAGTGATCAATGGACTGTGGTGGCGAAGAACTTTAGTCGTCAGTATCTGCTTGGCATTTAGTGCATTTTACGAGCTAATTGAATGGTTGGTTGCCATTCTTTCTGGTGAAGATGCCGTCGCATTTTTAGGCACTCAAGGCTATATTTGGGATACACAATCTGATATGGGCTGGGCATTGTTTGGTTCGATTACGGCTTTAATTATTTTAAGTAAATGGCATGATAAACAACTGGATAATTTTTAATTTATAATTAATTGATTGATCAAACACTTGAAAGTTTAGTTATTAATGTTATATTAGTATATTCTAATATATTAAAATTTAAATTTTGATTGGTGCATTATGAAATTATTTAATCTGAGTTTATTACTGTTTGCTAACGTATTACTTGCACAGTCTAACCAACAATGGCATATGACGAAACTTGAAACAGTTAATCTATACCGCCAACTGAATGGAGAAATTGAAGCGGTAAATAAAGCCACGGTTTCAGCACAAACCTCTGGCCGTGTGGAAAAACTGTATTATGATGTGGATGACTTTGTGGCCAAAGGATCTATTTTAGTTGAATTTACCAATACCGAACAGAAATCAATCCTTAACCAAGCACAAGCCAATGCCAGTGCAGCAAAAATTGCTTTTAATCAAGCCGAAATTGATTACCACAGGATCAAAGATGTTTATGCTAAAAAATTAGTAGCTAAAAGTCAGCTTGATCAATCATTATCTAATCGTAATGCCTTACAAGCAAAATCAATTGCTGCAGAATCTGCTATTATTGCAGCTAAAAAACAATTAGAATACACTGTTATTCGTGCCCCATATGATGGCATATTAACCAATAGATATGTCGAAGTAGGAGAAGTGGTCAATCCTGGCACTGCGATTATGGAAGGATTAAGTTTAAGTCAACTGCGGGTTATTACACATATTCCTGAAAAAATCATCCATCAGGTAAAGACTAATCCAACAGCAACCATTATCTTAAATGACGGTACAGAAATAATAGCCAAAAATATCACCATCTTTCCCTATGCAGATAAAACCACACGTACTTTCAAAACCCGTTTAGATTTAGATTTAACCAATACCCAATTATTTCCTGGTATGACGGTAAAAGTTAAGATTAAAGTTGGCGAATCTACTCGCATTCTCGTTCCCATATCAACAATAGTGACTCGCAGTGAATTAACCTTGGTCTATGTCTTACAAGATGAGAAAATTATTCCCAGACAAGTAAAGACTGGTAGTCGACAAGGCAAAAGGATTGAAATAATTTCTGGACTTGATATCAATGAAAAAATAATTATTTCTGCTTTATAGGATAGATAAAATGAAATATTCACTGTCAGGAAAATTAGCCGATAAATTTCAGAATAATGCCATCACTCCATTGATAGCATTGGTTGCAGTATTACTGGGAGTATTTGCTATTTTTGTCACACCCAGAGAAGAAGAACCACAAATTGATGTGACCTTTGCCAATGTTTACATTGCATTGCCTGGAGCCAGCGCAAAAGAAGTTGAAAACCTGATTGCTTATCCAGCCGAACAAGTACTGGACTCAATTGCTGATGTTAAACACATTTACTCCATATCCAGACCAGGTTTGGCCATAATTAGCGTACAATTTAAAGTTGGGGTTAAACGCAAAGATGCCATTGTAAGACTATATAATGAAATTCACTCCAATTCTGATTGGCTGCCCTTATCTTTAGGTGCCTCCCAACCATTAATCAAACCCATGGGCATTGATGACGTACCGATTGTGACGGTAACATTTTGGAGTGATGATCCATCAAAAGGCAGTTATGAACTACAACAAGTCTCTCATGCCATTGAAGCCGAAATTAAGCGCATACCCAATACCCGCATCGTTGAAACCATTGGTGGTCCACAACACGTGGTGCATATTCAATTAAATCCCGAAGACTTAAGCGCCTATAACCTTGATTTTGATAGCATCGAAAATGCACTAAAAATGAGTAATCTTGCCACTCATTCAGGTAATATTGTAGCCAATAACAAGATTATGAGTGTTGAGACAGGAACACTACTGGCGAACATTGATGAAATTAAAAACCTAGTCGTCTCAGTTAACAATGGAGTGCCTGTTTATCTAACAGATATTGCCACCATTATTGATGGACCTGACAGTCCAGAAAATTATGTGTGGATGACAGCTGGGCTTGCCTGGCAAGACGAGGTCAAACCTAATTTTTCACCTGCTGTTACCTTAGCAATTGGAAAAAAGGCTGGCAGTAATGCTGTTGATATCGCCAATGCAGTCATTGCAGCTGGAGAAAAACTAAAATCTACTCATATACCTGCAGATGTCCATTTTGAAATCACCCGTAATTATGGCAAAACCGCAGATGAAAAAGCCAACAAATTAATGACAAAACTAATGTTTGCGACCGCATCAGTGGTACTATTGATTATGCTGACTCTAGGGTGGCGTGAAGCGATCGTAGTTGGTTTAGCTGTTTCAATCACACTGGCAGTAACTTTGTTTGCATCATGGGCTTATGGCTTCACCTTAAATCGAGTGTCCTTGTTTGCTTTGATATTTTCTATAGGGATTTTGGTGGATGATGCTGTGGTGATAGTGGAAAATATTCACCGGCATTTAAGTATGGGTAAAAACAAGCTGTCTGAATTGATTCCCATCGCCGTTGATGAAGTTGGAGGTCCAACCATATTGGCTACCTTCACAGTTATTGCCGCATTGATGCCGATGGCCTTTGTAACGGGATTAATGGGCCCATATATGAGCCCTATTCCAATTAATGCCAGTATGGGTATGTTATTGTCATTGATTATTGCTTTAATTGTTACACCTTGGTTGTTTAGAAAAATAATCGGTGAGAAAAAAAATCACAATTCAACAATAGGTGACACGAAAGACAAATCTAAGAATATTTTTCAAACATTCATGAGCCCTTTTTTGCACAATTCAAAGAAAGGAAAAATTAATCGCTACTTACTGGTAATCGGAGTGATTTTTATGATGATGTTGTCAGTGATTTTGATACCCACAGAGCAAGTTATTCTTAAAATGTTGCCATTTGATAACAAATCTGAAATTCAAATAGTACTCGATACCCCCGAAGGTACAACATTAGAAACCACCAATCAAGTACTAACCGAAATTGCCGAATATTTAAAAGAAATCCCTGAAATCAAACATATGGTGTCTTATGCAGGCACCGCATCACCGATAAACTTCAATGGCTTAGTGAGGCAGTATTTCCTCAGACAAGCTGCCAATATGGGCGATATGCAAATCACTTTGGTGGACAAGCATATTCGTGATAAACAAAGCCATGAAGTGGCAGTATCTATGCGTAATAGAATAACAGTAATAGCTAAATCTCATAACGTCCTAGCTAAAATTATTGAGGTTCCACCAGGCCCTCCTGTACAATCACCATTGGTTGCAGAAATTTACGGCCAGTCAGATAAACAAAGAAAAATTACTGCACAAATAATCAAACAAGTATTTGCACAAGCTGATGGAATTGTTGATATTGACACGTCAATAGAATCAGAAAACCCAAGAAAAATAATCGTCATTGATCGTACAAAAGCCGCTTTATTGGGAATTTCACAAATCACCATTGCCAAAACTATCCAAACGGCACTAAAAGGCAACGATATCAGCTATTTACATAATCCCAATAATAAGTACAGTGTTCCCATTCGTTTGGAAATCCCTGCCTCACGACAAAATGACATTCAAACCTTATTGAATATTCCCATTTTAAACAAAAATGGAAACAGGGTAATGTTAGGTGAGGTCATCAATATTACCCAAACCCGTTGGAAAAATACTATTTATCACAAGGATTTATTACCTGTATCATTTGTTACAGCCAATATGTCTGGGTTTCAAGACTCACCCTTGTATGGCTTGTTTGAACTTACCGATATTATTAATCAACAATATCCAGAGATACAGCAAAACTTTATCAAAGCCCCATTGTTTGTTAATCAAGCCAATTTAAAATGGGATGGTGAATGGCAAATCACCTATGAAACATTTCGAGACATGGGTCTTGCGTATGGCATCGGTTTGATTTTAATCTATTTGCTTATCGTTGCTCAATTTGGTTCATATTTTGTACCCTTAATCATTATGGCACCCATTCCGTTAACCATCATTGGCGTTATGCCAGGACACTGGATAGCAGGTTCACAATTTACGGCCACATCAATGATTGGTATGATAGCACTGGCAGGAATCATCGTTCGAAATTCAATACTATTGGTTGATTTTATCAACATTCAAATTAAATTAGGTGTTGGCCTTAAACATGCGGTAATTGATTCAGCTAAAGTCCGCTCTTTACCAATTATACTCACTGGATTAGCCGCTATGATGGGTGCATTTTTTATCTTGGATGACCCTATTTTTAA
>Ga0256845_1003759_pt1 | contig 10085 bp, 8 predicted proteins | sample RiftiametaG_FD_189101 | JGI IMG/M metagenome (GOLD analysis project Ga0256845, IMG submission 189101) | Tube worm associated microbial communities from hydrothermal vent at the East Pacific Rise, Pacific Ocean - Riftia | ecosystem: Host-associated > Annelida > Integument > Unclassified ... | reverse complement strand
TTCCACTCGCGTTTGTTGTCCGTCTTGAAGAATTCTCCGCAGATCAGATTGAATATTCCGGGGGACGGGAAGTGATGCAATACCGGAACGAAATTCTCCCATTAATTCGCCTCGAACACTATGTCGATATTCCTCTAACGCCGCCTGAACGAAAGACGCTCTCGTTGATCGTGTTTTCTGTTGAGAAGCAGATTGGGCTTGTGGTGAGCGAAATTATCAACACGGTCGAGATCAGCACGAAGATTGATACGGATACGTTTCAACAACAGGGGATTCTCGGTTCAACGATTGTTGACGGTCATGCCGTCTTAATTTTGGATATTCACGGTTTGATTGAGATGGCCTACCCAAATTGGCATCGGAAATTTTTTGTCAGTAATCTGAGCGAAGAAGACCGGCAGAATATTCACGTGCTGCTGGTTGAAGATTCGATGTTTTTCCAGAACATTGAAAAGTCATACCTGGAGGCCGCAGGGTATATGGTCACGACAGCCAATGATGGTAACGATGCCTGGGAAAAATTGCAAACCCATCTCGTTGATGTGATCGTCACCGATCTTGCAATGCCCCATTGCAACGGTTTTGAATTGACGAAACGAGTAAAAGCCAGCGAATCATTTCACCATCTTCCTGTGATGGCCGTCACCTCGCTAAGCGGCGATGAAGATCGGAAACAGGGCCAGGAAGCCGGGATCGATGAATATCAGGTCAAACTTGATCGGGACGAGGTTCTCCGTTCTCTTGAACGCTTGGTTTTGCGGAACCGGGAACGAACAGATGAAGCATAGCTTGTTCTTGCAAAAACATATACGGGTAGACGACATGTCACACGGATATATTCTGATGCCGGGATTGGTGTTGTAACAAGATGGAGCAGATACCTGAAAATAGTGTACGAAAAACCATTGTTGATCCAATGGCTGACAGCATCTTTTCGCAGTTCAGTCAATTTATCCAGGCTGAGTTGGGGATCAAGATGCCACCGGCTAAAAAGACAATGCTGCAAGCGCGTCTTCAGAAACGCCTTTGGAAACTAGGTATTGATTCATTTGATGCGTATTATGATTATGTCTTTAGTCCTGACGGGCGTGAGAGTGAGCTTCCCCAGATGATTGATGTCGTCACCACGAATAAAACTGATTTTTTTCGGGAATCCAACCACTTCGACTTTCTGGTAGAGCGAGTGCTGCCTGAAATGATCGAGCGTCATGGACTCGACAAACGGTTTATGTTGTGGTGTGCTGGAAGTTCTTCCGGAGAGGAACCGTATAGTCTGGCGATGGTTCTGCACAACTTTTCAGAACAGGTTCACGGGTTTAAGTTTTTTATTCTTGCGACTGATATTTCGACTCGCGTACTCGATAAAGCAAAACTCGGCATTTATGACGAAGAATCAGTCGAACCGGTTCCTGCTGCTTTTCGTGAAAAATATCTGCTCCGCAGCAAAGAACGTGGTAAAGGGTTGATACGCATCTCTCCGAATATCAGGTCTTTTGTAAAATTTCGACGTCTTAATCTGATTAGAAATGACTTCAGTCTGCGGGAAACGATGGATATTATCTTCTGCCGGAATGTCATTATCTACTTTGATCGGGATACCCAGGAACACGTGATCAACCGATTATATCATCATCTTTCTCCGGGAGGGTATTTATTTACGGGACATTCTGAAACTCTGAACGGGCTCTCCGTTCCCTTGAAGCCGGTGGCCCATACCGTGTATCAAAAAGAACTTACGTCCGATATGCCTGCTCATCTGCCCGTGGTTACGTTGAAACCGGCTGAATTGTTTATCAGTGAACGACCGGTAATTGTGCGAACCGTCCTGGGGTCATGCGTGGCAGTGACGATGTTTGACCGCAAACTGGGGGTTTCAGCCATCTGTCATGCGTTGCTTCCTGAAGGCGATGAACGCTCTTCCGCGTTTGATGTCCAGACCAGTGGTCCATATAAGTATGTGAAAACGGTCATTCCAATTATGTTACAACGACTGCGAAACTACGGAGTCGAACAGAAGAATCTTGAAATCAAATTGTTTGGTGGAGCAGACATGTTGGTAACAGAGACAGGGAATCCGAATCTTCTGCCTGTTGGAAAGGCCAATATTCACGCTGTGCTCCAGATCATGAAAGCGCAGAAACTCAATGTAGTGGTGTCTGATGTTGGAGGGAATGTCGGGCGGAAAATTTTATTCTATACCCATACCGGGGAAGTCTTGTTGAAACGCATACAAGCGAGTACGGAGCTTGGCTGGTCAATTTAGAGTGCCGCAGCGCAGGCCGGACATCCTTGTACCCAACGATAGAGCAGAGATATGACAACGAAAAAACAACAGGTGAGAGTGCTTATTGTCGACGATTCGGCGTTGATGCGTCAAACGCTGAAGAAAATTTTATCTTCAGACCCTGAGATTGAAGTGATCGCAACGGCCCCCGATCCATTTATCGCCGCCAGGAAAATTGAAAAAGAGGTTCCCGACGTCATCATGCTCGATATTGAGATGCCCCGCATGGACGGACTCACCTTTCTTCAAAAAATTATGACGCAACATCCTATTCCCGTGGTGATTTGTTCGGCAGTGACGGAAGAAGGCTCTGAGGCCACCTTGAAGGCGATGGAATATGGGGCCGTTGAGATCATTCAGAAACCGAAAGAACGCACCAAGGCGTTTTTAGAAGAATATAGCGTCAGGATTTGTGATGTAGTAAAAGCGGCCTCAGTCGCTCGAGCGAGGAAGATGACGACAATCCGTGAGGTCGAACCAAAATTGACGGCTGATGCGGTGTTGGCCAAGCCATCCCCTCGTCATGCGGTGCTTCAAACGACAGAAAAAGTGGTCGTCGTAGGGGCCTCGACCGGGGGGACTGAAGCCTTACGAATTTTTTTGGAAGCTCTCCCCTGGGACGCTCCGGGGATTGTGATCGTGCAGCACATGCCGGAACATTTTACGACAGCCTTTGCCAAACGCCTGGACGGGTTGTGCCGGATTACTGTGAAGGAAGCTGAAAACAATGACACCGTAATGCCAAGCCGTGCCCTGATCGCTCCGGGAAATCGCCATACGTTGATTCGGCGCAGTGGAACGCGCTATTATGTTGAAATCATGGATGGACCTCTGGTTTGCCGCCATCGCCCGTCTGTTGATGTTCTTTTCCGTTCAGCAGCGCGGTATGCCGGGCGGAATGCGATTGGCGTGATTATGACTGGCATGGGCGACGATGGCGCACGAGGTATGGCTGAAATGAAAGAAGTCGGCGCGCCTCTGACAATTGCGCAAGATGAAGTGACGTCTGTTGTGTTCGGGATGCCGAACGAAGCGATTAAACACGGAGGAGTTGATAAAGTGCTTCCGCTGGAGCAGATTGCACAAGCCGTCATGCAGGGAGTCTCACGATAATGCCGAGCGAAACTTCTGCGTCGGTGAACGTGAAGGCCGACGCCGATGCTTCGGCCTTCACGTAATAATTGTCTGGCGTGATCTCGGGAAAAACATGTTGAGAGTCAACATATCCCGATGCCCAAATGTCCGGCACACGAGTGAAAAAAAGAGGAGAAGAACAAAAATATCCTGCGAGAGGTATTCTATTACCCCCCACCCTTTGTGCCCCCTTCCAGGAGGAAAATTTCCCTTCCAGGGAAGGGGGCACAAAGGGTGGGGCAACAGAGACTCACGCTTGACAGCTTCTATATCAGACCAGCCGCCGGGTGAGGCCCTATTTTTCAGCTTTCAATGTGTTATACAGATCGTATGCTTTCTCCGGCGTTTCACCGTCATGCACGATGGCTCGAACTGCCTGGACCATCGCTGTCGAGTTCTCCGCCTGAAAGATATTACGGCCCATGTCAACTCCCGATGCGCCCTCTTGAATCGCGTTGTACGCCATTTTTAAGGCATCCGCTTCCGGGAGTTTTTTGCCTCCGGCAATTACGATCGGCACCGGACAGGCAGCCGTGACTTTTTCAAATTCATCACAGTAATAGGTTTTAATGATCTGTGCCCCAAATTCCGCCAACATCCGGGTAGCCAAGAGAAAATATTTGGTCGTGCGGGCCATCTCTTTTCCGACCGCAACAACTCCCAGAGTCGGAATGCCATAACGATTTCCGGCATCAATCGTTCGGACAAGATTGTGAATCGAAGAACACTCCCCATTCGATCCAATAAACGTCTGAATCGCCATGCAACTCGCATTCATGCGAATGGCATCTTCAATATTTACGCCAATCACTTCAGTACTCATATCATCCTTGAGCACTGAGCTCCCTGCCGAACACCGTAATGCAACCGCTTTATTATAACTCGGCGAGATTGCGGCGCGCAACGCTCCCCGTGTAGCCATCAGCACATCAATATACGGCACGAGGGGGGGGATGACAAGGTCCAAACGTTCCAATCCAGCGGTCGACCCCATGATATACCCATGATCAAAAGCAAGCATCACGGTATGGCCGCTTTTTGGGTGAAAAATTCGGGACAGGCGATTTTTCATGCCCCAATCCACATTGTCCATGCCCTTCACGTGAAACGTCTGCTTCGGAGATGGAATGCCTATTCCATAATCTTTTGCGGTTTTGTTCCCATCTTTTTCTGCCATAATGTTCTCCTTTTTAATATACCACCGAAACACTGAGACGCCGAGAGAAAAAAAACACTCTCACCCGGATGACGAAAGGCGAACGAGTCGCTGCTGCATCCCTTTCTTCCTCGCCTCTCTGCGCCTCGGCGGTCACACTGACGATTTTCAGCGTTGTCATATTCTGGTATTGAATTATTCAGACAATCCTTGTAAAAAACCTTTAAAAATGAGTGACATTGACGTGGCTCCGGGGTCTTGATGACCAATTGTACGTTCGCCAAGATTTTTTGCCCTGCCAAATCGCGCCTGGAGGTCTTTGGTCGACCGCGCGCCTGCTTCAGCAGCTTCCGAAGCTTTTTGTACAGTCTCAACAATATCCAACCCAGCATTCGCCCCTTCTTCCAAAGCCTTCACTGCTGGGGCAAGGGCATCGATCATTGTCTTATCGCCAACTTTGGCTTTTGTTTGTTTCTGAACGTTCGCCAGGCCCCCTTCAAACATCATGGCAACGCTTTGACAATCCAGAGTGCTTTTGCCTTCAACCGCGTCAGACATCCCCATGAGCAAGCTTCCCAGCAACGGTCCTGTTGAACCTCCATCAACTCCGAGCATCGACCATCCAAGCTCATACAACAGGTCTTTAAGGTCGGTCGTTGTCGTTTTGTCAAGGAGTTTTGCGAGATTATTCATGCCACGCAGGATTGTCGTTCCATGGTCCCCATCTCCGATCACCGAATCGAGTTCAGAGAGGTAGCGATGTTCGTTTCGAATCTGTTCGACAGCTCCGAGAATCATCTTTTTGAGTTCGTTCGTACCAACAGTTTCCAACATTTTTCCAGTTCCCTGAGTCAAATCGTTGAGAAGTTTATGACGATGTCCCCCTCTCTACGATTTCCTGGGATTTGAGTCATTTTTTATGCTCACGCATCATCCTACGGCAAAATATGGCGTGTCACACGGGGCATCCCACAGCCTGAGTAACTCATGATCCACGCGAGCAATAAACATTTGAAATCCGGCCTGTTCCTGAGTTGTGATGTATTCTCCAATTCTACTCCGGGCAATTGTAATCTTTTTTTCCGTGAGAATGTGGTACACTCGTCGGAAAATAATAAAGAGTTCCATGAATGTCGTTGCTCCTGCACCATTCAGGATTACCAGAAGCTCCTCCCCTGCCTGCACGTCCAAGTCTTCCAGCAACTGGGAAAGCATCGTTTCGGCGGTTTCATCGGCAGTCTTCAGCTTCATTCTGCCGGTTCCGGCTTCTCCATGCTGCCCCATTCCAATTTCCATCTCATCATCGCCGAGGCTGAAGAGAATTTCACCTGTAGACGGATGAGTCGCTGTTCGCAGGGCAACAGCCAGCGTACGCATGTTCTCCACGAAGTGGGTCGCAAGCTGATAGATGTCTTGCAGAGATTGTCCCTCTTCTGCTGCCGCTCCGACGATTTTGAGCACCGGAAGAAATCCCACCAATCCCCGACGTTCTTCCGGGTGCTCTCTTGGGCCTGAGGCAATATCTTCGTGAACTAATACCATTTTGACCCTCAGATTCTCCTTTCGGGCCATTTCCATTGTCAAATTGGCCGTCATCACATCGCCGGCATGGTTGAGTACCACGAATAATACTCCAGCCCCACGCTCTGCCATTCGCAGAGCTTCCAGACATCGCGGAGGTCCCGGTGCGGCAAAAATTTCTCCCGGAACGCTGATATCAAGCATGCCTGTCCCGACATATCCGCTTAATCCTGGTTCATGCCCACTTCCTCCCAAGGTCACGATTCCAACGTTCCCCTCTGCTTTCGGAATCTTCCGAACAACAAAGTTCTCTCCGACAAGCGTGACTTTGTCCGGATATGCGAGAGTATATCCCTCCAGTAATTCACTGACCAGATTTTCAGGATCGTTGATAAATTTTTTCATCACCATAACGTTTTACTCCTTTGTCTGTGTGTACATTGTTACTCAAACAAAGCTCACAATGAAGCCGGGACACTTCGCCAATTCCACTAAAAGCCTTTTTGCCGCAATGTATGGGCAGAGGTCTAATATTGTCAAATATTATCGCTCGTTCATCCCACATTCTGTTGGGGCAGCTCTGTGTTTTATCTTGCGATGTCCTCCCAAACGTCTTGTAAAATATGGTGATGAGAATGAATCCCTCTTAATGGATTCAGGACATGTGCACGGGATATTCCTCCTTACAAAGTTCGCACTCCACTCTCGATGTTTTCACCTATCGAACGGTCCAATAGGGCGTGTCACAGGGAGCTTTCAATAACTCGATCTGCTCGTCATCCAGCTTCGCCACAAACATCTGAAATCCAGCCATTTCCTGGACGGTCAAATACTCGTCTACCATGCCTTCGACGATTTCTATGCCTTTCTCATCCAGCAGTCCTTTGACTTTCCGGAAAACGATAAACATTTCCATTAACGTGGTGGCCCCACTCCCGTTCAACATCACCAGAAGCTTGTCTCCCCTCTTTGCATCAATGGCGCTCAAGAGTTTCTCCAGCATAATTTCTGCGGTTTCATCCGCAGTTTTCACCTTCATCCGTCCGCCGCCGCCTTCACCATGCTGTCCCATTCCAATTTCCATCTCATCATCAGCCAGCGTTGAAATATATTCTCCAGAGACCGGATGGGTCGCAGTTTTCAGGGCCACAGATAAGGTTGCCATGTTCTGATTTAACCGTTCGGCGATGTCATAAATTTCGTCTAATGATTTCCCGGCTTCTGCGGCAGCTCCAGCGATTTTATAGAGCGGCACACAACCTACCAGGCCCCGGCGGTCTTCGGCAGGCGCATCAATTCCCGGCGCAATATCTTCGTGGGTCAGCAGCATCTTGACCTTGAGTCCTTCTTTTTCCGCCATTTGCATCGCCATATTGGCACTCATGACGTCACCTGCATGATTCAGCACGACAAACAGCGTCCCGGCCGAGCGATTTAACTTCTTCATTGCTTCAAGGACCTTTGGAGGGCCAGGGGCAGCAAAAATGTCACCCACGACGCTGACATCCAACATGCCTTCGCCAACAAATCCACTTAACGCTGGTTCATGCCCTGCTCCGCCGAGTGTCATGATAGCCACTTTGTCTTCAGTCTTCGGGGTTGCACGCACCACAAGCTTTTCAGAGTCTAATGCGACCTTGGTTGGATAAGCTGTGCAATAGCCTTCCAATAATTCAGACGTCAGGTTCTCAGGATCATTCATGAATTTTTTCATTGCCATAATACGTCTCCTTTTTTGATAGTGAATATGTGTCGTTTCATGCCTGAAGTTCACCATTCATGAAACAGTACGAGAAACACAACGGTTTATATGTAGTGCGCGAATACATTATGTCCCACTGTTCCTGCCAGAACAATCGGAAACCCGACTTGGTACAGGAACATGCTGAATGGCTGACATAAACACACAACTCCGATCAGAATGCACACCATAGAGAAATTATCTAATGTCCCCATAAATTTTTTGCTCTGTTCTTTCATAACGTTCTTTATCCTTTCCCCGATACGGTCAGCTGGCTGGTGATGCCGTCGGTTTGAAGTTTATCCGGAGACCGGAGCCTTTCTTGAACAGATAGACCCGTTCCTGCTGGTATGAGAACCAGCAGTCATCGCCATAGTGAGCTGGGAATGACGGCCCAACCACCTTTTTTACCGATTCTTCTCCGATACCGATACTGATCACCCGATCCATTCCCCGGAACTCCTGCCCAACAATTTTCCCTTGTAAGAAGCCGTCTTTTGGCTGTAAGCTGACGTCAACATCTTCAGGCCATATCCCAAACCACAAGTCGCCTGTCCCGGATTCTGTCCCGTGTAAATCTCGCTCAAAAACCTGAAATGCGAAATGTGGGTCCTGGGTCGAAACCAATTGCTGTCCATCCCGTTGTACGGAAAGCAGATTCATGGCCGGCGAGCCCATAAACCTGGCGACAACGACAGTTTCAGGACTCTCAAAAATTTCATCCTGTGTCCCGACCTGCTGCAATCGCCCGTCGTAGATCACCCCGATCCGATCTGCCATTGATACCACTGTCGTATAGTCATGCGTGGCAAATAAGATTGTCGCGTCATAATGTTTGTGAAGTTCTTTAAGCTCCACGCGTAATTCTTCCCGAAGTTTCAGATCGAGATTACTCAACGGCTCATCTAACAGGTACAAAAAGGGATGCCTGACAAGCGATCTTGCCAGAGCGGCTCGTTGAATCTCACCACCGCTCAACGTCCCCGGTTTCCTTTCCAATAGATGCTGAATATGTAAATCCCGGGACACCTTTTCGATCCGGCGTTTAATCTCTTCTTCCGGCTGGCGATAAATCTCAGACCGCAGAGCAAAGGCGATATTGTCGTACACCGTATAGATCGGGAAGAGATTCAACCCTTCAAACATAATCGCGACATTCCGTTTCCATGATTCTTTCTCGGTCACATCCTCACCAGCAAGAAAAATACTCCCTCTATCAGGAGTTTCTAAGCCCGCCGCAAGACGTAATGTCGTGGTTTTTCCTGCCCCTGTCGGGCCGAACAGGACAAAGACTTCACTTTTTTTCACATCAATGTTCATGTCTTTGACAGCGGCTGTTTCTTTAAATGATTTCGAGACATGTTGTAATTGTAGCATAATGTTATACCGTCACCCGCGTGAGAGATGATTACTAAAGAATCTGTCCTGTGGTTTCCTCAAATAAACGTATTTTATCAGCCTGCAGACAGACAAATCCATGGCCTTCAAGACGCATTTTCCCATCTACCATCCCATGATAGATGTCGTCATCAATTCGGAAACTAAAGAGACTATAATGCCCGATACGTTCTGTATTGATGATCGAAATCGGGAAATAGCAGCAATGATGCTCCGGTTCCTGCGCCGAAAAGGAGAGATACTCCGGGCGAATTCCTACGGTGAATTTTTTCTGGCTGCTGGCCCGGACTTTCTGATAAAAATCGTCAGGACAAACAACCTGCCGCCGTTCCCTTCCAAGCACAACCTGCGTGCCATCAAACTCTGAGCCAAAAAAGTTCATCCCCGGGCTCCCGATAAAATAGCCGGAGAATACGGTCGACGGACGTTGATAAATCTCATCCGGAGCGCCTTGCTGGACGATTTGTCCATCACGCATCAAGACAATCCGGTCAGCAAGCGACATCGCCTCTCGTTGATCGTGGGTCACATAGATCGTCGTCACCTTCAATTCCTTCTGCACGCGTCCCAACTGCCAGCGCATTTCCTCCCGATACTGCTCATCCAGGGCGGATAATGGTTCATCGAGCAACAGCACATTCGGTTCCCGGACAATCGCCCGGGCGAGTGCGACTTTTTGCTTATCCCCAGGGGTTAAGCCGGCCACATGCCTGTTGAGAATGTCAGTGAGTTGAAATAGTTCCGAGGCCCATTCAACTTTCTCTTGAATATATGCTTTCGGCATCTTTCTGGCTCGTAACGGAAACGCGATAATCTGCCGGACTTTCAGGTGAGGATAAAGTGCGAAGAAT
>Ga0256845_1003758_pt1 | contig 10088 bp, 9 predicted proteins | sample RiftiametaG_FD_189101 | JGI IMG/M metagenome (GOLD analysis project Ga0256845, IMG submission 189101) | Tube worm associated microbial communities from hydrothermal vent at the East Pacific Rise, Pacific Ocean - Riftia | ecosystem: Host-associated > Annelida > Integument > Unclassified ... | reverse complement strand
AATCTATTAACTCCTTAATCTCACCACCACCATTTTTATATTCCTCTAAGCTGTCATTTAAGCGTTTTGCGTTTTCTGGACTACTCATAAGATGAAAAGTCTCTTGCATTCCTTCGTAATCAGATTTTGATATCAAAACCAAATCCTCTTTACCTTGTCTTGTCACAAACAAAGGAGAGCGAGATTCAGTAACTAGGTTCATAAAGCTGCTTAGTTTCTGCCTGAAAGTTGTATACGAGGTAATTTCCATACTTCAAATATATAACATTTATAGTAAAGTACAGGAATCTGTACATATGCAAATATCCTCTTGATGTTAATTACTTGGATACAAAAAAACTGCTCAGTTGAATAAACTGAGCAGCCAGTACTTGGTTGCTTAATATTGAGCAATAACACTAGCAACCACCTTCGGCAGCCTTCTTCTTCTTTTTGCGTACGACTACCTTTTTCTTCGTTGCAACTGTAGTAACAGATTTCTGTCCCACATTGCCTTTTGCTATCACAGCTTTAAAATCTACAGCAGGGTTTTCCACTTCAAATGTTGAGTTTTCCGTTAGGAGACTTGCTTTTTGTTTATCCAAATAGCTTATGCCTCCTAAAAGCACTTTTGTATTTGTATAACCCAATTGGTACATTAACATCCAGGGAGCATTAGCTTGCAGCTGGTCGTTTCCATAGAATACTACGGTTACAGAATCCTTTTTCCACTGATTAAATAGCTTTTTATTATCATCATCTAAAAGCATAGGAATCGGAATATTTATAGCGTTTCCTATGCTGCCTTTTTCATAATCATAGATACTTCGTACATCAACAAATACATTATTAATAGAGTCTTTCAGCAAATTAGTTACTTCTTCAGGTGTAACTTGGTATACCAAAATAAGCTCTTCATTCATTTGTTGGGGAGTCAATTCATAAATATCTCTTGGTTTTTTTAGTGTTGTTAAACCAATTATAATTACGGCAATAAATGCAAATACTCCTATGGTAATTCTTCTTGTTCTTTTTAACTCTTCCATTATTAGTTCATTAAATGGCTATAATTATTAACACCCACCTTCGGCTGCTTTCTTTTTCTTTTTGCGAACAACTACCGTTTTTTTAGTAGGTGTTGTTGTGGTGCTTTCTACATTAGCAGAAGCTCCTCCAAAGTAAATACACGCTGCTCTTTCAAATGCATAAAGATCAAATGCTTCCGAGGGTGCGGTTTCTAGAGGTTCAACTGGTTGAATGATGGTAGCAAACCATTGGTTAACTCCGCCTTTCAGAACGTAAAGGTTTTTTGCTCCTTGTTGGGCAACTAGTGTCCAAGCTTGGTCTGCATAAATATCTCCATTGGAGTATAAAACCACATCCATTCCATCTTGGCTTAAGTAATCAACCCATTCTTCGTCTAAAAGATTCTCTAAAGGAATATTAAAGGAACCCGGGATTGAATACTCTTCAAATTCGCTAGAAGTTCTAACATCTACTAAAAATATGCTAGGGTCTCTTTCAATAAGCCTTTTTGCTATTTGATGAGTAGACAAAAATCGAGCAGGGTTATAAATTTCTATTAAGAATTTTTCTGCTGGAATTTGATTTGTATCGTGTCTATCGGGCAAAAGAACTAGTCCAAAAGCTGAACCGATAAAAACAACTGCGAGTAAAATATATATTTTTGACATCTTTAATTTGTTTAATACCTTACGTCTTTTACTTTTTTTCTAATTAGCGAAGTAACATAGAAAATAGCTACTGCAATAACGGCAAACCCAAGCGTAAACCAAGCATTTGATACATTTAGATATTCTGAAATAGTGATGTGTCCCATATCTCCCATATTATAATAAGGTTCTATATAAGGAAACACTAATGAATAAATGAATATACCAATAAATAGAGCAATGGTAAATACCCAACCGTCTATTTTGCCAATGGCCAAAGCACAAAGGCTTGTGCCTGGGCAAAATCCACCTATGATAAATCCAAATCCCATAATTATACCTCCAATGGTAGCTGAAAATATAAAGGTAGGATGTACAAATAGAACTGAATAATCAATCCAGCCGAAGTAACCCATATATAGCAAGCCAATAATGGCTACTAAGGTTGCAGTTATAAATACGCGAATTACAGCAAAATCATAGCCATAAAATACGCCAATTAATTTCCGAGAGGAGGAAAAGCCCGAGGCTTCCATAATGTACCCAAATGCCATACCAATAAAGATGGCAATTACGTAATTCCACTCTGTTGAAATTTCTCCAAAATATGTAAGAGGTCCCATAATTTTCTAATTCTTCTGTTAATTAATCCACATTTTTCTAAAAAAATAGGCGGCTAGATAGGCGGTGCCAAATATGCCGGCCATAGTTATAAATCCACCTAAAGAAAGCACCGCAGAGCCACTTAAAGCAGCACCACTGGTACAACCTCTTGCAAACTGAGATCCAAACCCAAAGAGCAAACCACCAATGGAAGCATAAATTAATCGTTTATTGCTGGCAATATGTGGTGGGTGTTGAATTCTGAATTTAACTCTGCCTGAAAGGGCACCTGATAAAAAGGCACCAGCTATCATTCCGAGTGTTTCAAATACTAACCAATTGTTCATCGGGTTTCTGCCTTCATCCAAATGGAATTTTGAGTAGTATGCCGAATGCTTGGCATAATCGTGGTCGATGGTTTTAACTGTGGAAATAACAGCACTTTTTGTTGCACCTGTAGCACCTAGCCCACGACCTGTAATGTAAAATGTTGCGATCAACAGCAAGCCTAGCATAAACCCTCCAAAGTAGGGGTTCCAATAGACGTGTGTTTTATTTTCTTTCCAAAAACTCATAATGTTATTTTTAGCGTTTTATCAATATAAATACCTCGTTAGCTGTCCTGCTTCCACCATAATAAAGCGAAGCATAACTCCTCCAAGAAGGACTAATAAAGCTGGAATAATGGCTGGTACTTTAAATCCGACCAATTCGAATATTTCCAAAATGGCTGGAAAAGCTAGCCCTAGAATGATAACAAAAACCCAAAATGAAACTGTAAACTCACCTCCTAATAAAAGAAGAGAAGCTTCGTGCTGCACTTGAGAGCCTGCTAACATACCCATAAGCATATGAGTTATTAAAAAGAGCTCAATGCCTATCAATACTAAATCTATCATACTAAACATTTTACGCTCCGAATGAGATTTAGAAAGTAAAATAATAGCTGCTGCGCCAGAAGAAAGTCCTGAGGTTAGGAATAATGGCCCTAAGATAGGGTTGTTCCATAAGGGCCTTGCATTAAAGGCAGATAATAGAATACCTGTATAAATGCCTAATAAAATGGTTGCAGGTACAAGTATCCAAGCCAATATGCGTCTGTGGTAGATAAGGAAATCAATGATCCAGTCGAAGTATGATAATAGACCAAAGTCCCAGTTCCACTTTGGAAAGTACTCTTTAAAATAGCTGAGTGTCCATAACATTGAGATTGGCATAACTAACATTAAAGTCCAAGCTCCCCACGACATTGGAGACTCTAACCTAATGGTTACATAAAGTCTCCAAGCATATAAAACGTGTGATAAATCGTACATTAAAGCTATTAGGCCTATGCCAATGGCAATAGGGGCGATAATGGTTGCATATTTTACAGCACCAATGTATTTATCTTCTTTTCTGAAAAGAACGACAAGTGCTGCAAAAAATAAGATTCCTGCGGCCAGTCCACCTAAAAATAAATAGAGTGAAATGGGCCAGTGCCACAATTCAAGATGTGGATCTATATGAGGCAGGTTTCGTCCGCTGATGAATATTTCTTCTTTCATGTTACTATTAGATTAAGTAAAAAATATGAGGATTAGTACCTGCTTCAGGAGCAAGTGTTTTTTGCTTCCTAGTTTTAAGCATATTAGATATTTCACTGTTAGGATCATCAATATCTCCAAAGTACATGCATTTAGTAGGGCAAACTGATACACAAGCTGGTTGTAGACCTTCGGTTACTCTATGTAAGCAGAAAGTACATTTATCAACATAGCCTTCAGGGTGCACATAGCGTGCATCGTAAGGGCAAGATTCTATACAAGCTCCACAACCAATGCACTCATCGTGTTCTACTATTACAATACCTCCATCTACAATCTGACTTGCTCCTGTAGGGCAGCACCTAACACAAGGGGCATCCTCACAATGATTACATCGTTCTGAACGGAGTTCTATTTCTACCTGAGGATAGGTGCCTGAAACGGATTCAGTTACCCAATCGCGGCAAAAGCCGTCAGGTACATTATTTTCTGTTTGACATGCGACTACACAGTCGCTACATCCGACACATTTTAAAGTGTCAATTGCCATTGCGTATCTCATGATTCTACGGATTTTTTATCTGTTATAAATGTTACAAAATTGCCTCGCATACCTGTGCCACCCATTATTGGGTCAATCATTACATTCGTAATCATTTCGGTATCACTAGCGCCTTTACCAAAAGCTCTACTTAGTTTCTCATTGGCGTTTCCAAATCCGTGGATCATATAAACAGAGTCCCATCTGATTCTCTCGGTAACCCTCACTTTAATAGGGAAGGTGGTAACTACACCATCTTGGTTTTTAAGATAGATTTCTTGGTCATTTCTTAAGTTCCAGATTTTAGCAACTCTAGGATTAATCCAAACTTTGTTTTCATCTTTCAACGCGCTAAGATTAGCATTATTAGCGGTTCTGCTAAAGGTATGCATAGGTGCTCTACCATAAATTAATCGGTAAAAATTCTGTTCTGGTTCTGGATGTGCCGTATATTTTGGCATTGGGTCAAATCCTAACTCAGCTAGCTCAGTAGAGTATAATTCCACTTTACCAGTGTTGGTTGCGAATTCATAATCCTCGCCATCACCAATGTAAAGAGGGCCACTTGTTCTATCGAATTTTTTAACCCCTAAGCGCTTCATTTCTTTTAATGAGGAACCTAGTTTTTTTAGCTGCCAATCAATTACTTCTGAATAATCATTATAATCGAAATAGGCTTCGAGACCTAAACGCTCTCCTAGTTTTTTTGCCATCCACCAAGATGGTTTAGACTTGTATTTAGGTTTAACTGCTGGAGCACGTAAGGCAATAGAAGGTTCTCTATTAGTAGCAGATCGCAAACCATCGTATCTTTCTAAATAAGTACATTCTGGTAATACAACATCTGCATAGCCCGTAACATCCATCGGCATGGTATCGCAAACAGCTAAAAATTCGATAGAGTCTAATGCTTTTTCTAAATTTTTAGTGTCCGGAATACTCTTTGGCAAGTTAGTGCCACTTACAAACCAAGCTTTAATTTTATGTTTCGTGTTTTCCTCAGGAATGGAAGATCTAATGATTTCATTAGTTAAGCCCATTTGTGCTAAAGGAAATTCCTCACTAACTTCTTCCCATCCCCATTTAGGGTGAGGGTAAGCAGGTTGAGGATATTTGGGTATTTTAACTTTCTCTTTCAAGTAAAAACCACCTCGTTTACCCCAAGATCCTAATAAACCATTTAATATGGCCATTGCACGTTCGCGTTGGGTATCATCGCCATACCAAACAACGTGTCGGCCTGGGTGAATAATTACAGCTGGTGCAGCATCTGCCATTGCTTTAGCAGTTGTACGAATTACACTTGGTTCTATTGTAGTTATACCATAGGCCCATTCTGGCGTGTAATTTTTTACATGTTGCTTAAGTTCTTCAAAGCCATAAGTGTATTTTTTTATGTACTTGTCATCATAAAGCTCATCATAAATAATTACGTGCATCCAAGCAAGCATTAGGGCAATATCGGTAGCCGGTTTAATAGGTAACCAATGTTGCGATTTACTAGCCACTGTAGAAAGTCGAGGATCTACTGTAATGATGGTAACATTTTTATCAATGGCTTCTGCAAGTTCTTGCACTTGTGTGTTATGCATATTTTCACCAATATGCGAGCCAATTAGTACCAAGCATTTAGTATCTCTAATGTCTGTAGGTTCTGGTGAACCTACCCAACTGCCAAATGTGGCACCAAAGCCTTGCTCTCTTGGCCCACGGCATTGTGCATAGGCGGGCTCGCCAATAGTATCAGAACCATAAGCCTTAAACAAATGCTCAAAATGAGAGCCAGATGAACCATGCTTTAATAAAGCAAAGCTTTCCGCTCCATATTTTTCTTTAATGCCTTTCATTTTAGAAGCAATCAAGTCGAGTGCCTCTTTCCAAGTTGATTCGCGGAAAGTGTCTTCTGCTCCATTTGCTCCTTTTACTCTAATTAATGGAGTTTTTAAGCGATCGGAATCATTATACATTCCTACGCCACCTGTACCACGTGGACATAAACGCCCGTTACAATGTGGATCGTCATCGTTACCAATTATTTTAACGATGTTTCCTTCTTTGTCAACATTAGTCCAAGCGGCACATTTCCAAAAACATACTTCGCAATACGTTGCGGTACGTTTAAAATCAATGTCGCGACCAGGATCGGCTGAGTCGAAAATGCCGAGGAATGAGCCACCCAAACTAGTTGTTGTTGTTACAGCGGCTAAGCCTCCAGCACCCAATGCTGAAATTTTAATAAACTGTCTTCGATTTGTACGCATGAGAATAATCGATTATTAGTTAAAAATTTAATCTCTCTATTTAGCGAGGTAACCGTGGATTTTATAAAATTAAAAAATACTAAATCTTAGAATTTAGCTGGTATCCAACTGATTACGAACCAAAAATACATCAGAATTTAAAGTGGTTTTATGACCTATATCAGAAAAAAAGATGAATAAAAAAAGGTATTTGTTGTATGGATTATATGGCTAGAATACATTTTAAGCCTATTTTTAATCTTTTATTTTGATAAATCTATTAAAGCCATTATAAGGTGTTGAAAAAACCAATTTTACTTCTGTTTTTTATCGGATTTTCAGTTGCTCTGATTTTTGTACTATTTAAGTATTTGCATACTATAGATGCTACTTCTTCTGTTGAAATTAAGAAACAAACCAATGAGCATGTTGCTACGGGTGGAGAATGTGTAACATGCCATGCTCAAGTGATTGGAATGGGGGAGGTTCATTCACAAATTGGATGCGCCACTTGTCATTTTGGTAATAGCCTTTCGACCAATAAAGAAGAAGCACATAAAGGGATGGTGCTAATTCCTGGGAATGCGTCTAACATGGAACGGGCTTGTGGTGTTTGCCATAGCGAAGCAGTTAAGAATATTCAAGCCTCTATGATGACCACTAATAATGGTATTGTATCAGTAGATAAATACATTTTTGGGGAAGTTGCTAGCCCAGATGGGTTTGAAGTAATGTCAGCAATTGGCCATAGTGCTGCTGATGAGCATTTACGTAACCTTTGCTCGCGTTGCCACCTTGGATATGAAAAAGAGCACACGGGAGCTGTAGATGAGCTCTCACGAGGTGGAGGTTGTACAGCGTGTCATTTAAACTATAGTACAAAAGGGAAAGAATCGCATTTAGCCTATGTAAATGATCCTACACTTTTACCAACTATTCACCCTTCGCTAGACCTGGCCATTTCTAACGACCATTGCTTTGGTTGCCATAGCCGATCGGGTCGTATTTCTACCAATTACGAAGGGTACCACGAAACTTTGCTAAACAAAAAGGAGATGGGCGGTGTAGATGGCTTTAGAACCTTGCAAGATGATCGTGTATTTAAATATATTGGCGAAGATGTGCATCATACCAAAGGCCTGTTGTGCATTGACTGCCACACGTATTCGGAAGTAATGGGGGATGGGAAACAGTATGCCCACGAAGAAGAAGCTGTTAAACTAAGTTGTGAAGACTGTCATGGATTAAACCTAACCAAAATAGGTGTTGAAGAACTTGATCCAATTAACAAGAGAATTTATACTTCAAGAAATTATAAACACTCGCAAATGTTGGCTACCAGTGACCAACAAATGCCACTGTTAAATACCTACATTAACGATATTGGCAAACCGAAGCTGATAAGCAAAAAGGATGGTGCTGAACATCTTCTAACTGTATTAAGTAGTAGTTGTGCTAGAGAATTCGGTCATCAAGATTTAACCTGTTCTTCTTGCCATACAGCTTGGGCGCCACAATGCATCGGTTGCCATGTAGATTACGACTCCAAAGCAAATGGGTACGACTTGTTAACGAGGCAATATAAACAGGGTTCTTGGATTGAATATGCCGGTGAATTTTTGGTAGGCCCTCCAACGTTGGCTATCAATGAAAAAGATGGACAAAGAGAAATAAAGCCCGCTGTACCGGGAATGATTTTTACACTAGATCAATCTGGGTATGATGGTAAAAAGGCAAGTGACACTACTTTTTATCGGTTGTTTGCCCCTGCCTCTCCACATACTACTTCGGCTGTGGGGCGAGATTGTAAATCGTGTCATAATAATCCGGTGGCATTAGGGTATGGGCGAGGTAAATTAGCCTTTGTAACTACTGGTACCCAACCTCATTGGACGTTTGAACCTGAGTATGCTAATTTGCCACAAGATGGCTTGCCTTCTGATGCTTGGATAGGCTTTTTAAAGGAAGCGGGACCTAAATCATCTACTCGTTTAACATTTAGAGCTTTCTCTGTTAACGAACAAGAAAAGGTGCTAACTGTTGGGGCTTGCTTAACATGCCACGATCAGGGAAGTAACTTAATGAAGCAATCCATCCATCAGGATTTTAAAGCTTTATTGGGTAGAGTAACAGATGAATGTAGGGTGCCTGTATTCTCGAAATAGTTTCATTTGTAAAGAGCGTCATTGCCCAGTGTAAAACTGGGTAATCTAGTGAGGCTACCGCCTCACCTCGGTTGGTAAACCGAGAAAGATTGTCTGGTCTTACGCCAGCCAATGACGGCAGAAATAATTAAAGTAGAAAAAAGCACCTCCCAATAATGAAGGTGCTAAACAAATGACCGCTAAATGTGTACGAAACAATTAGAGCTTGCGGACAACTGTTATCATGATTTTTGAACCGCTATAATGATACCTTATTAGCACTATCCGATTGCCATTCGCTATAGGCACCATCGTACACTAACACGTTAGGATAGTTTAAGGCAGATTTAAGTGTAAAAAATTCTATACCTGCTCTTACACTTGTTTTACAATAAACGATAATGGTTTTATCTTTTGTGGCTCCTGCTTCGGCAAATAATTTTGTTAGCTCTTCATTAGATTTGAGCTCACCTTTGCTATTAAGCATATTTACATAATTAATATTTACTGCTGAGGGAATATGCCCTAATCGAATTGATGTTTCATTAGTGCCTTTATACTCCTCAGGAGTACGAGCATCTATAATAACATAATCATTATTATTAACAGCTCCTTTAACAGTGCTCATTGTGGCCAAATAATCCTTATTAATATGAGGTATAAATGTTGCTTCCTTGGCATTGGTAACAGATTTTGTTACAGGTTTACGAGCTGCTTTCCAAGCAGGTAATCCTCCGTTTAAAATTTTAACATCGGTAGCTCCTAAATAATTTAGTACCCAATACATTCTACCTGCATATTTAGAAGTACCTCCATCGTATAAAACAATTTTCATATCGTTACTAATCCCGTTCACTCCTAATATTTGAGCAACTTGAGACGATGGGAGTAATACTGTTTTATCATTATATAATAGATTATGATCTAAATGAACTGATCCCGTTATATGAATTTTGCCATAATCCGCTGTTTTTTGTACTGAAACTAAGATGGTATTATCTTGTTTTAAATAATTCTGTAAATCTTTAGCTGATATTACATCTTGTGCTCGAACAAAGCCAGTAGTGAGTACTACCGATAAGATGAATACAAAGGCTATTCTAATATTTTTCATTTTCTTATTCTTTAAAATTTAACTTGAAGCTGAATCATTAATGCATCATTTTTAATTTCCTTCGGATCTTCTGTGGAATAAATATAATTCATTTGAATACGTGTCCAATCATTGGGGTAAATATTTAAGCCAACGGTATGGCAAAAGGAGTTTTCATCTTTAGTGATATCAGATCCTATTTCTCCTTTGGAGGTGTTAAATCCTTCGAATTTATAGACAGGTTCTATTTTTCCAATCCTATAAACACCCATAACATAAAAACCATCTG
>Ga0256845_1003757_pt1 | contig 10091 bp, 5 predicted proteins | sample RiftiametaG_FD_189101 | JGI IMG/M metagenome (GOLD analysis project Ga0256845, IMG submission 189101) | Tube worm associated microbial communities from hydrothermal vent at the East Pacific Rise, Pacific Ocean - Riftia | ecosystem: Host-associated > Annelida > Integument > Unclassified ... | reverse complement strand
GATAGGTACTGTTGTCCACATAGTGACGGATCTCAAGAGGCTGTCCATCGGCATGGTAGGCGGCGACCTCCGTCTTAGCGCCGTTGGCGGTACCACTTTCCACCAGATGCAACAAATCACCAGAGCTGTAACTTAACGTATATGAAGGCTGATGCTCAGCTGGAATCCCGGCGCCACTGATACCGATATTAGTGGGTCGGCCAGCGCTGTTTCGGCCAACATTCATGTGGAGTCCGCTTTCAGTGGTCATTAATGTCAAGGCATGATCGGTATACGACATGGCTCGAATATGATCGTCAGGTAGCTTGAGTGCTGTCAGATCCGTATTGGTAAAAGTAGATGAATAGTTATGCCCTTCATAGTCGCTGGTAACAGAGGGAAGTATTGATTCTGGACCGATGTCTGTCATATAGGTAATGCTTTGTGTCTTACCCCCACGAACAATGGAAGTGATCCGTTTGTTATCGTCCCGGTTGAATACAGCATTGCCAATTCCGGTGGGGGTCTGGTAGGTCAGGCTGTCGGCACCCCAGTCAAAGAGATACTCGCCACTTCCAGTGGTCAAATTCCAACCGGTCTCCTCTTTCTTCACCCGTCCTTCAGTATCAAAGGTAACCTTCAGCTTTGGCGTTGCATCCCAGGCGGAATTCTTCCACAAAATACTCAGCGTACTGGCGCTGTACACATAACGCTGCATATTGCAGTTCATATCGGTCACACTGTTAAGACGACTATCTGCTGTATAACCATACTGGACAGAACGTTTACCGGTACCGGCACAATTGGCTGTCGGCCCCGGAAGATCCATACGGACAATACGATGGCTCCCGTCATAAGTGAAAGTAATCACGCGGCCGGCCGTATCGGTAACAGTCGTCAGCTCATTATCACCGTTATAAACAAACTGCATAACATGGTCGCCACCACCGGTTTCATAAACCCGTTTTATGGCCGTTAACTTTCCAGAACCATCAAATATGTATCGTATACGATTACGGGTCGCTACCTGCCAGGTAGCTGCATCGATCTTCGTCAACTCGGCAAAATTGCCAGGAGTAAGAGGAACCCAAGCCCCGTTACTAAAAGTGAAATCATCCCGCTGGCCATCACCCCAAATTATTTCTGCCATCGGCTCAACAGGATGAACATAGAGTTGAATATTATAGCTGTGACTCCACCCAAAATCTATGGGCTGCCGGATATTCGTGTAAAAGCTGTTTTTGCCATTTTCCTGACTGTTATAATAACGGGCAAAAACAAATGGAATCGCATTACCCGGCAATGCTGCATCAACTTTTGAGTAAAAGAAATTACCATTCACCGAATTGACACCAAAACCCACTGCTGGATTTGCCGTACCATTTCGTTGCGGGTCACCAAGCAAACCTCCACCAGCATAGTATGGAACTGGATCAGGGTGATTGCCAGCGATAAAATCCACATTCTCCACCTTCGATCCAGAGGTTGTTACAACTCTTTGGCTGGGAGTAAAAATATAATCCTGGTACATTTCCGGGAACACATGCCAATCATGGTCGGGCAATGGTTTGCCGTTGTTAAGCATGTAGCTACCATCGGCTGCGGTAACAGCATCACAGCGATACATACCCAACCCTGTAATACAGACTCGTATACCCGCCAGACCAGAACCATCTTTCAACACATGACCCGAGATGGTGGGAATATCTCCACCAACATTATCCCCGGGATCAGTCCCTGCAAGCAGCTCGGCGAAATTATCTAACTCGTCGCCGTCCGGATCGTCATTACCGCTATAGTTCAGGTGTCCAAACCGGACAAGTTCCCAGGAGTCGGGCAGATTGTCCTGGTCGGTATCATAGGCAAGATCGGCAGGCAGCGGATTATTTTCAATCATACTACCCTGGCTGTCAAAAAAGCGAACCCGGCTACTGTGATAGCCGGGAACAACAGTAACACGTTCATCGATGCTCTCTTCTACTTCATCATAAATGGTATCAACCGGCGTTAAAACGGGGACATGGGAGCCAGAATCGATTCGGTATTCTGAACCTGTAATGGTGTTTAGGGTATTGGAACTTGATGGGTATGGATTAAAAAAAGGGTGCAGAATCTTCTCGCCCCATGCGCCTGTAGAATCCTTCATCCGCACATAGAGCATATGGTTCCCGGGTTCTTTGTTAAGACCGGCCGAGGAAGTATCCAAAGTATCCAGCACTTGGTCAACTATCGTATTTGGATTTCCACCGTTTTTAAGAGTAAGTTGCAATGCCATTCCGACACCGGGATCCGTATCGATAAAGGCTTCAGCCTTAGTGATAAAGTTCTCCAATCCCGAGGTCAAAATTTCCGGTCGCTTAAAAGGCTGCTGAATGGTTTGCGACCAGTTACCAGAGGAGTCTTTAAAACGTATAAATAATATATGGTTTCCTGGTGATTCTCCTATTACATCGATGCTTTGTAACGCTTTTACCGCAATCTGATCAGGGGAGGTTCCACTACTCAGCATGAGAGAGGTAGCTGCGCCCTCTCCGGGATCCGTGTCGATAAAAATTTCAGCTGCTGCAATTTCATTATAGGCAAAGGCATAACCGGGACAGCAGTTGAAGATAAGCCATGCAAAAAACAGAAAAGATGATTTAGTAAAAAATGGATGGCGATAAAGCTTCATATCAGACACCTATTGTAGCCTGGCAACGCCAAGAGATTTTACGTTAAGTTGACCTCCAGCGGCGACATAGCTTGAGTCAAAAATCGGATACACAAACGGTGCCGTTCTTCCCGGAGTTCGTTGAAGATCGTATTGTTCAATTGACCAGGGGCCGCCATAGGCACCAATGTCGTTGCGGGAACGATCAAGATCGGAATATTTATAATCGACTGGCCCTGCATTGATCCCGAGAGATGAAGCTGTTAAACGAAAATTGTTAACGTCTTCAAAAAGCGGATCGGCCTCAAGATTACCGTTTTCTGTACCACAACTGTGTCCGTTAAAACAAATATTGTTCATTACCCTATGATTAACATATGATATTGAGCGGTAATGGAAACCATATACAATATTTCCGGTTACTCTATCCGACCCGGAATTGTAGATTCCGCAATCCCCACTTCCATTTACGTTACTATCGTATATAACATTGTTCAAAACAAACGTTCCGTTGCAACTCTGAGTGTGCAACGCCATACATGACCCTGATACAGGAAAATCGACATTGATTATATTGCCCGCAATGACGGATGCGGTTGAATTTGCAAGATATATACCGGCGCATGTTCTGCCTGAAGAAACATAACTACACGTAAGATTGATACGGTTGCCGATAATTCTGGTTGAGTAATTGGTTGTTACATCAATTACTTTCAGATTTGATCCAACTCTGGAAATAGTATTTCCAACTATTGATATTGGTTGCTTCGAAACGATAACACCGCTTTCAATGTTATTTCCAGCAATATAACAATCCGGCACATTAATAGTGAGATTAACATTACTTATAAAATGATTGCCGATAATTTTCAGGCTGCCATCCCCGTCAGTTATTTTATAATCATATGTTCTTATGCTTGTTTCAAACTTATTTTCCAAAAGATTAACTTCTGCCGCCCGTTGAAGATCAACCGCCTGCACTGTGGTATTAAAAGTTAACCCTCTCAAAGTAATTGATATTCCGTCCCCATCAATAACAAGACCAAAATTGAGTGTTGGGGTAAGTGTACGTGAAACCGCCTGAATGATTATACTTTTATCAATTGTTTCTACCTGGTTAGTACTACCGTAACTACCATCCAACAGCAGCAGCACATCACCACTGCTTGCATTGCTGATCGCATTGGGCAGGGTATCAACCCCTATCGGTACGGTAGTTGTCGCCGCCGTACAGACCTGGCTGCAAAAGAACAGAAGAAAAGATACCAAAACGCATAGTTGTATAACGACCGAGGATATTTTTTTCATCATTGTTTTTTTCAGGTAGTAATTAACGTAATCGAGCGACTCCAACGGCACGAACAGGCAACTGCCCCTGCCATGCGGTGAGGGGTGGCTGAAAAAGTGGGTAGACAAAGGGCGAAGAGCGATTGGGATCACGCTGAGTATCATACTGTTCAATAGACCAGGGGCCGCCATAAATACCGATATCATTACGGCTGCGATCAAGATCGGAATAGGCGTAATCAACGGATCCGGCGTCGATCCCCGGCGAACCGGCAGCTAAACGAAAATCAACCAGATCCTGAAACTGCGGATCGGTAACAACAATCCCGCTCTGACTTCCACAGGCTGCCTGATTTGAGTGACAAATATTGTTTGTCACCCTGGCGTAAGGGGCAGCAATCATGACAGCATAGTTGTGGCCAACGATGATGTTCCCGGCTATCGTCCCCATACCCGGATTTACGATTGCCGCATGTGTATCAGTATCTGCCTGCCCAGACCGGTAGATTACGTTATTTACAATATCAACTCGGCCGGTAGCATATACTTTAATGCCGTAATTTCTGCAACTGTTGCTCACATTCAACGCAATAAGATTCCCCGCAACAAGAGCTTCCGGGCTACCAGAAACATATATTGGCTGAACCGAGATTACACTTGTATTATTTACGGTGATTCGATTTCCGGCAACGACACTAAAACCATTTCCTCCGATACTAATAGTTCGACTCGCATTTTGCGTTGTCTGTTCAAAAGTATTTCCCACAACCCATGAAGGGGTGCTTGACGACATGTTAACATCCGTGAAATGATTTCCCGCCACTATGTTATCCGCACCACTCAACCCGATATACCCCCCAGGCCGACTTGCAGCACGCTGAAAATGATTGCCGATTAAAATTACATTTGAGCCAACAAGAATCGAATCAGATCCATACGAGAGAGAACAGTCGCATTCAATTACTTTATATCCGAAACCAGCAAGTTGAACTCTTATCGTGATGCCCTGAAGAACACAGCCAGTCACATTAATTGTCCCACTTGGGTTACCGTGAACCAACATAGTTATAACGGGATCAGCAATCTTTGATTGTGATTTAATCGTTAAAGACTTACCAATGTTATATCTGGTGGTGGTAGCCTGACTAATAATATAAACGCCGTTTCTAAGTATAAGGATATCCCCGTCTTCTGCATCTGTTACCGCTGTCTGCAGCGTGTTGGTTCCAGGCTCAACCGCAATCTCCGCGGCAAAAGTACAGAAAGGAAGAAGTAATACAGTTAGAATTAATAAGGCCATAAACCAGTATGCATTGTGTACCATATTTTTCATTTCTGCTCCATTTACTACATTTAAAATTTCAACACCCTACTCCATTAATACCTCATTTCTTTCATTTTCCCAACCATAAATAGCCCTGACCAAATTTTGGAAGTATCATTCTTAAGAAACGTATAACTATTTGAACATAGCCTGATTCTCATAAAATTAAATCACAAACGCATTGGAAAGAAAAAAAATCAAGGGATTATTTTATGAACAACTATCTTTTTGAGGAAATGAAGGTAAAATTGAGAAGCGGGCACACTGATGATTGGTGTTGGTATCTGGCTGGCTGCAAGTTAGTGTTTTCCTTTTTTCTTCTCCTCAAACAGAAAGAAAAAATTTAAGATAACCCATCAAAACTATGGTGTAAAGAACGGTAATACCAGCTCCAGCACGCATATAATCCTTTGTTTTATATCCGCCCGGTCGCATAATAAGAGCATTCACCTGATGTGTCGGTAGTATGAAGGTATTCGACGCTGAAACTGCAACCACCAGCGCAGCAACCATGGGATCCGTGCCTATGGAGGCTGCCATATTCATAGCAAGGGGGATCATTAATACAGTTGCACCGACATTTGATGCAACCAGTGAGAAAAAGGCGGTGAGCACAGAAATAACTAGCATCAATACAATTGGAGATGGAGTACCGATAAAAGAAATCACATTGTGGGCAATATATGCGGCGGTACCCGTTGTCTCAAAGGCAGTACCAAGCGGTATCAGGCCGGACAGTAGAAAAACCGTGCGCCAGTCAACCGCCTCATAGGCACGATCTGCGGGGATTATTTTTGTTAAAATCATTCCAAGGGCCCCGGTCAAAAGGGCAATTGACAACTTTACCTCAAAACCCAATGCCAGAGTAAGCGCCAGAATAAGGAAAAATACAGCACAGCGGGTACGTTCCGGCTTGAGTTCCTCATCATTTATATCATTGAGTAAGGCGATATCCATCTGATCCACCAGCAACCGAAACTGTTTCCATCTGCCCTGCATCAATATGGTATCACCCTGCTGCAACTTTGTGATATTAATTTCATCCATAATGATGTTATCCCCCCGAACAATGGCAAGAGGATTAATCTGAAAAAGTCTGCGAAACTGCAACTCTTCCATTGTATGCTGACTGAGGTTGGAATGGGGAATAACAACACCTTCTACAACTCCGGATTCGTCCGGAAAATTCTCCTCGGCAAAAACTTCATGCTCCGGCTTAATCACCCAACCCTGCTCTTCCGCCATTTTACGTATATTTTTTTCAGCACTCATTACCCAAAGGCTGTCGCCTGCCTCAATCAACGTATCTTTGGTAGGGGCAAACTCCTTCTGATAGCCGTCATTTTTGGCGACACCAACAACCGTCACATGATATCGTGGCCGAATCTTCAATTCTCCAAGGGTATGAGACGGATAAAAAGCCGGTACTTCCATCTCATACCCTTGTCCCACAGACTCTCCATAGATTTCCTGCAGGCGAAAATCCATACAGCTATCATCATCAATACTGCAGGCGGCATTCGGTAGAATTTTTTTACCAAACAGAGCAAAATAACCTATAGCCATAACCAGTAAAGCAATACCAATCGGAGTTACCGCCATCAAATTATATGGGGTAAAAGGCGCATTATTAACGACATCCGGATTATTCTGCCACCAGCTTGCCATCAAATCATTGAGCATAATAAGTGGGCTGGAGCCCACCAGCGTCAAGCAACCACCAATAATCGCACAAAATCCCATGGGCATCAAAATTTTACTGGCTGAAAAATTCAACTGGCGACTAATACGCATGGTCGCAGGCATAAAAAGAGCTGCCGCACCAATATTCTGCATAAAACTGGAGATAATCGCCACTGTAAGGGAAATGACAGCCATAATCCTGTTTTCACTCTTCCCCACGACTTTAATTATTTGCGAGGCAACAAGATTCATCACTCCCGTTTTATTCAAACCGGCACCAATAATCATCACCGCAATTATCGATACCACTGCGTTGGAACTGAGACCCGCTATCGCCTCTTCTCCACTGATAACTCCACTTAAGGGCAGCAGCACCATCATCAGCAAGCCGACAAGATCCACACGCAGCAGATCAGAAACGAAGAGAAAGATAGCCAAACCAAGCAGAAAAAAAACAATCACCATATCCGTCGTTATAACAGTATGTTCCATATATCAAACCCTTAATTAAAGACCTATATTTTGTGTATTTTAACAATCATCTCAGATGTACAGGTACTACAGAGTAATCGCATTCCAATAAACATCAAGCGTGTTTTAGATTTTAACTAAACTCTTAACAGACTGCCTGATACAGATAATTATTATTTATTACGTCATCAGTATATAGCATGTGAAAAAATATTGAAGTAAATCTCAAAAAATGTTGTTGTAAAAGAGATCAATCTAATTGAAATGCAAATGATATCCGACAATCAGGATCAAATTTAGTCGAAAGGGAGAATCTTCCCCCATTATGTTAATTGATAAAAGTTATTTTTTGGAACTTGCATCCACTTCAGTTGATGCAATATGTAGCCGTATCCCTTGCACCTACAGCGATACGAAAAAAGTATATTCCGTCTGGCTCTGGGGGGATGAATACTCCATTGATCCGGCGGCAATGACAATTGATTGCAAAACCTCAGCTAAAAAACCGAGCCACGAATATTTCCCTCTCTTTATTATTTTCTACCTGCTTAAAATCGCACATACTCCTCAGGATGGGGAATGGATTTCTGAAAATGATATTCCCGGAGGTACTACTTTTTTCCGTGGGCCCCATCTGATTCCCACCAATGATATCAGTGGAAGATTTGGTAATGATATAGACGCATTTAGAGAGAAATGCAAAAAACTGGGCGGCACCTCCCTTGATATGGCAGATGCATCATTCTCCTTTGAAATTGCACCCCAACTTCATGTCGCAGTTCTCTACTGGGTGGGTGACGAAGATTTCCCGGCTGAAGCAAAAATACTATACGACAAGACGATATCCGATCTTCTTCCACTCGACATTGTCTTTGCACTGGCTGTCGAAGTATGTACTCGAGTCAGCAGCCCGTACAAATAAGTACGTGAATCACCCACAACCACAGGAACCACCGCAATTGCAGCCGGCTGAAGCCCTGGCAATCGACTCTACTATTTCCCTGCAAGGACAAGGGAAAGTTCCACTTTGTTCAATACATCAATGGCAATAGTCAATGCTTCACCCTCCTGTTCTTTATTTTTATAACTACTTGTTGCCTACAAAAGGAATAACAGTTGTATGAAAACAAGATAATAACTATATTAACATCTACCAGTGAGAACTTGAATCAGGAATAGTTGCGAGAGGAAAGACCATGGACAAAGCAAAAACTACAACTCCAACGGAAAACAACATGCAGGAAACAGAGAAACCGGAATTTCTTGACTGGGCAATTGATCTGTTCAAAAAGTTGCTGGAATACAACTGGATGGGATATGGGGTAAAAAAAGATTTTTAGTGGTTTACTACTGAAAAACAGCAACTCTTTTCAGTACCCCCTTGTGGGGTGTTAGCCTCCAGAGATTGCAGGGAAGATATCTATACTATCACCATCTTCCACCAAGTCATCTCTCTTTACAATTGTACTGTTTCGTACAGCCATAATAGTAGCAAAATCAACACTTGGCTGGGTACCACACATTTGCAGCACCTTCGCCATCGGTTCCGGCTTATGGATATCGACATTGATTGTGCCGATATCCATAAGTTTAAAATGAACGGTTACCACTGCCTGGCCAACGCAGATTCTTCATCTGTAATATCCATGACTTCTCCGGTCTCAGGCTGGGCTTCTTCATAAAATGTTTCTGTGAATCGATAATCCTGAGCGGTAAGCCCTGCATCCGTATTAAACTGGTGTTCAATTCTGAGAGTTTCTTTAACTATATCATCAAACTCTTCTCCGCTTATTGAAACACCATAACGACTGTGGATAAGCTCCAGCAGTGGTGTCATATCATTTCGTACAGAGTAGCGAACAAAATTACACATACCCATCGCATCCATACGGGAACCAATCACCTGGAATTTTTTCGACAGAGCAACCTTTCCCTCTTTACTTGTGGGTACTTCTTCATCGCGCAGGGTAAAACCAAAAGTATGATCGGCACCCATGGGTGAAGAAAGATAAGTCATAGCCATTCCTTTTGTCCCTCTCGGTTCATACGCAGGAATAGCCTGGCCAAGAACATGCGGGGCATGTCGAACGCCAAGGACTTTTGCAGCAATACGACAACCGGAAGCGAGTATACGCCCAAGAGGTGTAAGATCCCTCACTTCTTCCATCAATTTGACAGCACCTTCAGTATCACCAAATTCAACAAGACCCGCTTCCATGGCAACGCCGATTGCAGCACCAACATCAAGGGTATCCACCCCTGCATCATTGGCTATACGGTTCAGTGTCGCAATGGCATCAAGATCCTTCAGGCAAAGGTTCGAACCCATCAATGCCATGGTTTCATATTCAACAGGCGAACAGAGCAATTTTCCATTTTTATCAGGATAGACATTCGAACACTGGATGGCACAGGGATTCATGCAGGCATGCTGCGTTTTTCCTTCTCCACCCCGCTCTTTTATAATGTCATACATTGACTGCGCATTAATTTTCTCAGCTCCTTCAAGCACACCATGACGAAAATTTCTGGTTGGTAACACCTTCAAGGCCTGACAGATATCGACCATGGCAGCCGTGCCATATTTGGTAAACTGGGAAGATACCGGATTTTCCTTTAACAGTTGAACAATCTTTTTAGCACCGGCTTTAAAACCATCTGAATCCTTAAATTCGGCCTTGACCTCACCATCATTAA
>Ga0256845_1003756_pt1 | contig 10091 bp, 8 predicted proteins | sample RiftiametaG_FD_189101 | JGI IMG/M metagenome (GOLD analysis project Ga0256845, IMG submission 189101) | Tube worm associated microbial communities from hydrothermal vent at the East Pacific Rise, Pacific Ocean - Riftia | ecosystem: Host-associated > Annelida > Integument > Unclassified ... | reverse complement strand
GAGCAACGGATATTTTTTCAACTTTTCCATCCTTAATAATTCTTCCGATGATATGAACATTTTTACCGACGATCATATCGAAATCTCCACCCATGAGGGGGTAAACAGCTTTTTCAGTATAGAGAGCGGTTCCCGTATCGAGTTTTTTAACGACTCCTTTAAAGACGAGATTGTCGATCTGATTTTCTGCCAGCCTGGCGATGCTATCTTTTGTTGAAATGGTTGGTGGTGTCGAGACGGCAAGGCTGTTGGTACAGACAGTAAGAATACCGGCAATGATGGCGATTGCAAGAATGTGTTTCATGGTTTTATTCCTCTTTAAAAGTGTATTTGGGGGGAATTGTTGATTTTCCCTTTCCGGACGTTATTATTTTTAAAGCAAGAGGTATGCCAGTAGGGTATCTATCTGTTATTGTGGTAATTATTGTAATGATTGTGAGTTCTTTCGTTGCAAAGAACAAAGATTTTCCCACCCCTTTGCAAATTTTGCACATTGACTCAGAAAACAACTTACGTTCGATAAAACCATTTCTTGACTTCCGAGCTGTTGAATAATTTAACCACAGGCCTACCATGAGGACAGTGTGAAAAAAGATCTGCTTTGGCCATATCATCAAGGAGCGTATTAATTTCTTTATCAGATAATTCTGTTCCTGCTTTGACGGCGGCTTTGCAGGCCATGGCTGCAAGAATAGTGTCAAGGAAATCTCCCTTGTTATTTTTGCTGCTTTCATCACCAAATTGGCAGAGAACATCCAAAAATAATTCCCTTGGGCTTGTTGTTCCGGCAAGGGCGGGAACTGCGGAGAGAATAAAAGTATTGCCGCCGAATTCACGAAAGGAAAATCCCATCCTCTCTAATTCTGCACTGTTTTTGTCCACGAGTTTGGCCTGGAAAAGTGAAAGTTCAACAGTTTCTGGAAACATAAGGTTTTGCCGGGTTATAGAACGCATCAGATATTGTTTACGAAATTTTTCATAGAGAAGACGCTCATGGGCTGCATGCTGATCAATGATAATCAAACCTTCGCTGCTTTTGCAAAAAATATACAAATTGTCGAATTGTCCAATAACAACAAGATCATGTCTGGAACATTGTTGACTGGTCGTATTTTGTTGCAGATTTATGGTTGTTTCCGTTTCGTCGTTTGATTTATGAATGGGACTGGTTGTTGCAAAAATGGTTTGAGGTGTCGCTCCGACAGCAGAACTCTGGCTCGGTGGATGTATAGTTGTGTGTGTCGGTTGTGCTTCTCTTGTTTGGGGGATATCCTGACTGGAAAAGGAATGGATAGGACGAGCTGTGTCGGTTGGCTTGGCTGTAAAGGGAGATTGTACCGGAAGACCTGTATTGGTCGGAATCTGGGAAAATTCAAGACTTTTTCTAACACCAAAAACCTGGGTTTTCAGCGTGTGTTGGTATTCTTGAATAGCCCGACCAACGGCAGCGCTGAGAAAGGCGTGGACGTCCTGAGATTGCCGAAATCGAACCTCGTGCTTGGCAGGATGAACATTGACATCGACTTCGTTGTCCGGCAGAGTCAGGTGTATGAGACCCGCCGGATTTTTACCCTTCATCAGGAATCCTCGTAAACCTTCCGTTACCCCGTGGGCTATCATTCTATCTTTTACTGCACGACCATTGACCATGAGGCGTAGCCTGGCTGGCCCTGCCGTAGCCTGCTCCGGTGGAATGAGAAATCCGGAGACCGCATATTTATGCGGAGAAGTACTGCTGGTATTGACGCTGATGAAAGGGCCCTCATAATGGATGATATTTCTCAGCCTTTCTTCAACGGGGAGGGATTTATCAAGGTGAACCGTTTCCTTGCCATTTATTCTGAGGATAAATGTGATTTCTGGTGAACAGAGAGAGTAGTTTTTTATAACTTCATCAATGTGGCCTATTTCAGTTCGTACCGTTCGTAGAAATTTTCTTCTGGCAGGGGTATTGCCAAAAAGGTTACGTACCTCAAACGTTGTACCGTAGCTGCAGCCAATATCATGTACCTTTTGTAGTTTGCCGAAGTTTAAAACGATTCTGGTTCCAAGTTCGGTTTCTGCAGGCCTTGAGGTAATGGCGAGTTGTGAGACAGAACCTATGGAGGGAATGGCCTCGCCGCGAAACCCCAAGGTGCCTATGGAACCAAGATCTTCTTCCGAATGGATTTTGGATGTGCCGTGTCTTTCCAGGCTCATAAGGAGGTCATCTTCGCCCATTCCTTCACCATTATCGATAACCCGGATCAGTCGGGTACCCCCGCCTTCAATTTCTACTTCAATGCGGGTGCCGCCAGCATCGAGGCTGTTTTCGACAAGTTCCTTGACCACAGAGGCAGGGCGTTCGACGACTTCACCTGCTGCAATCTGGTTGGCAAGCTGTTCAGGGAGGATGCGTATTTTTGACATGGTGCTGACTTTCCTATTGATTGTTCAAGGTCAAATGTTACAGTGGATCGGACGTATTCATCTGTTTCCTTTTCCCGGTATTCGGGCTGGGAAACTGTTTTTATTCAAATCATCAAGACTACCATTTATTACTCAACAGTGTCAGCTCGAAAACCTCGAAAGACTAAAAAAACAGCTGCTTCAAAGCCAAGAGTGCGAAGAAAGGTGTATGGTGAAAAACATATCTCTTTCTTTCTCATTCTCGTTTGTCTGTTGCAGACTGTTTTTCTTGGTGGGCTGCTCTTTGTACTTATCAGTCTGCAAATTCCGAATATCAGCACGGTCGCTAACTATCAACCACGTCAGGCAACCGTTATCTACGATCGCCACAAAAATATTGTGGATCGAATTTTTGTTGAGAATAGAACTGTAATACCTCTTGGGGCAATGTCACCATATTTACCGAATGCTTTTGTTGCCGCTGAAGATGGACGTTTTTATGAACATCCGGGCCTGGATTTTTTCTCGGTACTCCGCGCGGCAATAAATAATATACGCCATGGAGCCAAAGGGCAGGGAGGGTCAACCATCACACAACAGGTTGCCAAATCGCTACTTTTGACTCCTGAAAAAACGTATGTACGAAAATTTAAAGAGGCTATACTTGCATGGAGAATTGATCAGCTTCTTGGCAAAAAGGAGATTCTGTACATATATCTCAACCAGATCTATCTAGGTGAAGGAGCACATGGCGTAGAGGCAGCAGCTCAGATCTATTTTGGCAAGAGTGCCGCTAGATTAACTCTAGGAGAATGTGCTTTATTGGCTGGTTTGCCTCAGGCGCCGAGTCGATATTCACTTTTTAATCATCTTGACAGGGCGGTAAAACGTCAGAAATATGTTCTCAATAGAATGGCAGCAGATGGCTTTGTCAGTGCAGCCGCAGCGAAAAAGGCCTATGAGTCGAAGATTCACCTCAAACGAGGAATAAAAAGATCTGCAAATGCCAACGGTTTTTATCTTGCCGAAGTAAGAAAGCGCAGCAGGGCGATTCTTGGAGTACCTCTGCAGACGGCAGGGGCTAAAATATACACAAATTTAGATGCTGCCATGCAGAAAAAAGCTGCAGTTGCGGTGAGCAAAGGCGTGAAAGCAAGTGCTGCCAGACAGACGCTGAAGAAAAAAGGTGCGGGAGTAGTACCTCAAGGTGCGTTGGTCTGCATAGAAACGGCACATGCAAAGATTCGAGCTGTAACAGGCGGGACATCATTTAAAAAATCACCGTTTAATCGGGCAACCCAGGCAAAAAGACCGGCAGGTTCCACTTTTAAGCCTTTTGTTTTCGCAGTCGCTTTGCATAAGGGCTGGACATCACAATCCTCTATTCTTGACAGCCCTCTTTCTATAAAAGGAAAAGATGGATCATTCTGGGAACCTAAAAATTATGGTGGAAAATATTACGGTACGACAACGCTTTCTAAAGCTTTGATCCATTCGCTGAACAGTGCATCTGTTCGCCTTATGCAGGGCATAGGCTACAAAGATGTGCATAAAATTGCACGAATGGCAGGTCTTACTTCGGATTTGCCTCCTGATCTTTCACTTGCTCTTGGGGCAACTGATGTCTCTCTTCTGGAAATGACAGCGGCCTATACAATATTTGCCGGGAACGGGACATTTACAAAACCCTCATTTATCGACAAAATTGTTCTAACAGATGGGTCTGTTATCCGTCCGGCGCTGGAGAATAAGATAAAGAAGGTTCTTTCTGCATCCGTTTTACGGCAGATGCGGTCAATGTTGAAAGGGGTTGTGAAACAGGGTACGGGGAGGGCTGTTAAAAATGTTACGGGTGTGCAGGGTGGGAAAACAGGCACCTCTGATGATAACCGGGATGCCTGGTTTATTGGCTATGATAAAAAATATACCGTCGGAGTATGGGTGGGCAACGATCTCAATCAGCCTCTGGGCAGGAGCGAAAGTGGTGGAAAGACTGCTGCACCTATATGGCGAGATTTTCTCTAACCAAAAATACCCTTTAGTGTAAAGAAAAAGAGCATTGCCATGATGGCTCCGGCCGGAAGGGTAACAACCCATGATATGATAATGTTCAGGACAACCCGAAGATCGAGTGCTCCAACTCCACGTGCAAGGCCGACTCCAAGAACGGAACCAACCAGGATGTGGGTAGTGGAGACCGGTAATCCAGTTCGGGATGCGATAACAACGGTGGTTGCTGCAGCAAGTTCAGCGCAAAATCCCCTGGAAGGAGTGAGCTCGGTAATTTTTTTCCCCACTGTCAGCATGACTCTGTATCCAAGGGTAATCAGGCCAAGGACTATACCTGATCCACCGAGAAGGAGAATCCACAATGGCAGATCGGATTTCTGCATAACTTCCCCACCCGAGCTGATAATGGAGTAAACGGCAGCTAGAGGGCCTATGCCATTTGCCACGTCGTTGGAGCCATGAGCAAAAGCCATGGAACAAGCAGTGAAAAGCATCATTGGAGTAAAAACTTTTTCCACACTGGCATAGCTGAATTTTTTATTGGCGCTGGGGTCATCTTTTACCTTGCGAACAAAGAACCAGCCGATAGCAGCGGTAAAAAGACCAAAAAATGTCGCTACCATGAAGCTTTCGATAGTGGTTAGCGTCAGGTTGAGGTGTTTTAAACCTTTAAAAAGTGTGACCAGAGAAATAACAAAACCGAGGAGGAAAATGTAAAAAGGAGCATACTTTTTTGCATTTTTCAGTGGTTCATCCGTGTTGAAAATAAGTTTTCTGGTGCTGAGTACCAGTAGAAAAGAGATGGTACCACCAATAACCGGAGAGATAATCCAGCTCATGACAACACTGCCAACTTTGCCCCATTTTACCGCATCGGGGCCAATGCCCACAATGGCAAAACCGATGAGAGCGCCGATGATTGAATGGGTAGTGGAAACGGGCCACCCTTTGGTGGAGGCGACCATAAGCCATACTGCTGCAGCCAGTAAAGATGCAAGCATGCCATAGACGAGTATTTCTGGGTTGTTGACAATACTACTGGGGTCAATGATTCCTTTTCTAATGGTTTTTGTAACGTGACCACCTGCCAGTATTGCGCCGAGAAATTCAAAAACAACTGCAATACAGATAGCCTGTTTTACGGAAACAGCGCCCGCACCGACGGATGTTCCCATGGCATTGGCAAGATCATTTGCCCCGATTCCCCAGGTCATATAAAGGCCGAAAATAACAGCCATGATCAGCATGGCTGTTCCATAAGCAGCAATAATTTCCATTGAAATCCTCGGAGGTTATTTGGAAAGAAAGAGTAAAAGACGATCTGCCAGGTTTTCTGACTGGTCGGAAATCAGTTCGATAAGGTCAATTATGTTGTACCAGAACATTGCTGAAACTGGGTCGAGCTCTTTTTCAACGGCAAAGAGAGCCTTGCGTGTTCGATGGATTATCACGTCAATATTGTGTTCACTGCGGCGAACACCTGCAATCATAAGGGAAACTTTTTCAATTTCTCTTCCGGAAAAGCCAACCTCTAGTAATTCATCGAGTTGGCCTATCATCTCACGGGCAGCAGCTGCTATCTCCATCGTTCCTTCGAGTAGTTCATCGAGCAGTTCCTTAATATTTTCCGGAACAACCATTTTCCGAAAAATAAAAATTTTACCTATATCTTCAGCACTGTCAGCAATCTTATCCTGGTCTGCAATGAGATTGAGGAGATCTTTTCGATCCACTGGTAGAAAAAGGGACTTGGGCATGTTTAATCTGAAAGTGGATTTCAGCTTATCAGCTTTTGTTTCAAGATTTTTTATCTGTTCTGCAAGATCCGCTATGAGATTATCATCCTCTCTGTAGACCGCATCAAAAAGAGGTGGAATAAGACAGACACAGGAAAAGACCACCTTCATGTGTTCCTGGATCGGTTTAAATGGAGAACCGCGCAAAAGACCAGAGAGTGGGCGATTGGACATGAGTGGCATGGTTTTCAATCTCCTTTGTTGGCTTTCTTGGGCCGGTTGGACTGTTTTTTATGTATGCAATAAGTGGTAAAATAAGCAAATATGGCAGGCTGTCCCTGAAGTACTTGTTATTTGAAATTTGATGGTTTGATTACTAAAATTTTCAGGAAAGTCAACCGTTTTGTTGGCGGGGGAATCGGCCAGACTCTGATAAAAAACATCAAAAAAAATGGCGAAACCCCGGATAGGGATTTCGCCATAAGTTGTGCAGGCAGGTATGGTATGGCTTATTTTTTCTTTCGTTTTATTGATTGTCCAGCTAGGGCAAGAAGGCCAGCGCCAAAAAGAAAGAGTGTTGCCGGTTCGGGGACTTCATCAAAGCCGGCTTCGGTTCCAACGGCAGCAGCATCAAGGAAATTCCCAATAGACGGGCCGCCTGCAGAAGTTATTGAATCCCATTCAAATCGAATAGTATTTCCTAGTGTTAGTGAGGAGAGTCTGCCGCTGTAAAATTTCCAGGCGGCCTTCTTTGTGCTGAAAGACTGCTTGAATAAAGTGGTATCATCCACGGTATCAAACGTATCATCGTCACCAAGATCTATGATTGAAAGTTGAATAGTGTCAGTACCGGCACGGCCACGATGGGCAAATTCCCAACCAATTGTTTCATTAGCGTTAATGCCGGAAATATCCTGGTAAAGAGCGGCAACCCTATTCGCATTAAGTTCGGCAAATTGCTCACCTTCGTATGCAGTAACACCATTAAATCCTGTTTCCCAGATCTCAATCTTCTTATCACTTGCATCTGTCTCCCAACCGGGTACTAATGACGCATCATATATCCGGTATCCGCTCGTTCCCTCAGGTTTCTCAAACCCACTATTTATTAGACCAGCATTTGCAGAACTTGCGATAAGCAAGACTGAAATGAACATTGCTGCAAAAATATTTTTCATATTATTTCTCATTATCTGTTGCATTACGATTTTTAGCCCAAATATATATCAGGCCAGGGGCTTTCTTCGCTTTATTTTTGCAAAACACATACCAATATAATAATAATTATTAATCATAATACTTTTGCTTACTTAGGGTTTTGTGGCTTTTAGAAAGGCAACGTGTAATTTTCGTTGTTCAGTATTTCGGAAAAATAGTTTCCGCGTTTTCGGAATTATGTATGTTGCAGAGGAGGGCAGCTTTTACGGTTTGTTTAACATTCTTGCCAAACTGCCTGGGGATTTTTCGGTATCCTTGGGTCTTTCAGAGATTTTATCCACCGAAATTTCAAGATTTTTTAGAATAATACCGGTATACCTTTGGATGGTGTCCTGAATATATTTTCGTAATCTTTCAAGGTCGCTGTTAAGCGTTTTACCGTAAGGGACAATGATAAACAGGTCGATGTCGTACCCCGACCGACCCACCTTGACCTTAACTTTGTTAACCTGTACATCATCGTCATATTCATCAATGCAGTGAAAAATCATCTGCGTCAAGGCAGCCTCAGAAATGGTAACTTTTCCTTTTGGTTGCTCTCTGTCATGAAAGTCGGGCTGTACTATTGATTTTTCAAAGAATCTTGATTTTTTTGCGTCACCTTCCCGTTTTTCACCCCTGAAAAAAATACGGATAGAATCTGAGAGAATTTGACCATAATCTCTCTTTACCTCTATTGCTGGTACGGGAATGACATGTTTTCCCTCTTCAGCCCGTGATTTTATAGCGTCTTCGATATCCTGTTTGCTTGCAATTTCTTCAATACGGATTATTTCGCTGACGGGGGGCAATTCTAGCTGTGTGGCGATACGCTCAACCATCTTATCGGATGTGCCCAGGAGAAGGATCTTTTTAATTTTCCTTTTTCCAATAACAGCAATGACTTTTTCCTGATGTTCCGGGTCGGTGAAAAGGGCTGTTTTTATGGCACTTATATAGTGTTTTTCTTGTTTGGCAGATCTTCCAGCCAGGATTGTGTCACCGTAGATAAGTAATCCATCATCAACTATGTAAGGAATGCCTATTTTTTCGGCCAGCAATTTTGCCCGAAAACTTTTACCGGTACCACTTTTCCCCACAAGAGCGTATACGGTGATTCCTTTTAGACGACCTTTCACTCTGTTAAGAAATTGATAAATTTCTTTACCGGTTAAAAAGACCCACTGGTTATCTTTATTTGTTTTTTCTGAAGACATATTGATCGATTAACACCTGATCTTGAATGTAACCTGTGTCATACATTTTTCAGGTTAAAATCAAAAATGGAAATATAATTAATTAAAACTCATGTTTTGCAAAAAACGTGTTCTGTTTTTTTGTATTGTATACATCACGCTGTAGTTTTCGTAAATGGCTGGTGATGTTTTATACGGTAATGTTGGAAAAAATATTCTAACGCAGAGAGACTGCAAGTAAATACTTTGAAGATATTTACTCGATTTTATAGTAAATATCATTTTCTGATTTCCCCATTTTTCTTTACAGCTTTTACGGAGTAAAGTACTACAGTGCGCAGGGTTAAAAAAGGTGTTATTAAAATATTTTAAGGAGCATGGTGTGGTTCGTTTAACAATATTTATTCTTTGTACATTTCTTCTTCTCCGTTTTTCCTGGCGAGCCTTGAAAAATCGTGAATCGCATGGATTTTATCGTTTTTTTGTTTTTGAAGCGATTCTGGTACTCGGTTTGCTCAATCAGCCGTACTGGTTCTACGAACCATTTTCTCTGGTTCATCTTTTCTCCTGGTTTTTTCTGCTGATCTCCATTTTTCTTGTGATTCAGGCGCTTATTCTACTGAAAAAAATTGGTGGTCACCGCGAACGCAAAAATATGCCGGAGAATTTTTCCTTCGAAAACACTGTTAATGTAGTCACAGATGGTCTTTATCGTTATATCAGGCACCCTATGTACAGCTCTCTTCTTTTCCTGGGGTGGGGTGCATTTTTGAAACATATTACACCGGTTACTTCTGTTCTTGTCATTCTTGTGACTCTAATTTTATTTGTTGTCGCTAAAGTTGAAGAAAATGAAAATATTGAGTTTTTTGGACATATTTATGTCGATTATATGAGAAGTACAAGGATGTTTATTCCTCGTGTATTTTAGCATCTTATTTGCGGTTTACCGCGTTAGCATCAGTTATTTTTGTAATTTTCCAGGCTCGGTCACGGTGAGTTGACAGGTGGAATAGCCTATGGAGAGAAATATCGGCTTATTTTCTTTTTTGCACGTTTATTTGTAACTATTATTTCAGGTCATTGAGGATGTCTATCAGTGGTTCTATTGGATAACTTATGGGTAAAAATTTCTTGTTGGAGCGGATAAAGATACTTGGGCCTTCGATATGAGCGCTGTATATGATGTGGTGGTTTTTTATGGTGCCGGCATGGAGCCAAAAGCTGCCGAATGGATCCATGGGAGTGTGACCAACGATAAAACGGGTTTTTTGCGGGAAGCCGAGGTTTTTTCGTAGTTTTTTCACATCTCCTTTGGTATAGCCGGAAGGGTAGTGTGGTCGCTGCATACGAATTGTAATCAGCTGTTTTGCAATATCTTTGTTTGTCTTGATATTTATCAGTGTTTCTTTTTTGATATTGCCACGGGGTGGGCCTGCATGACAGGCGATATACCCATCAGAGCAGATAATATATGGTAAAAGACCATAAAAGGTATTCATTTCATGAACATACTCCGCTCCTCTGTGCTTTAGGAGCGTTTCTTCAAAAAGAGTACCCTGGG
>Ga0256845_1003755_pt1 | contig 10092 bp, 10 predicted proteins | sample RiftiametaG_FD_189101 | JGI IMG/M metagenome (GOLD analysis project Ga0256845, IMG submission 189101) | Tube worm associated microbial communities from hydrothermal vent at the East Pacific Rise, Pacific Ocean - Riftia | ecosystem: Host-associated > Annelida > Integument > Unclassified ... | reverse complement strand
GACACAACCAAGCCCGGCGACACAACTAAAGAACCACCGGCTCTGATCTGTGCCCCCGGAGTTGCCATCGTTCTGAGCGACTATGTGTCCACCCAAGTTGCCCTCAGTGATCTAGAAGGTAAAACCCAAAGCGAATCTTTTATTTCAACCGCTTCAAGCGCGAGTGACGGACTGGCCTTCGCGCTCTCTGGCGATGTAGCGCTACCCGCAACGCCCAGCTCCTCAGGCAACCTCGTTCTTTTGGACCGATACGGCACCAACGTCATCACCTGGGTAGAAAAAAGCAGCGCCAAGGTACTCAAGCAGCTCGAAGTAGGAACTGGGTTTGAGTCCAATCTTCAACAATACTTAGAGTTCGGAGACTCTCTCGCCCTCGTTTCACGCTGGGGCCAAAATGCCGACCCCGGTAAAGAGGACTTTGACACGGGCGGTGATGTGCTTGTCATCGATCTCAAGGACAACAAGATCGTGAAAAGCCTTGTCATGCCCACAGCTGACGACCTTCCAGCTCGGCCGGGCAGCCTCGCGCTCATCGCGGACGAAGTCATTGTCACCTTAGACAGGATCGCTCTCGATTTTTCAACAGCTGGAGAAGCTACCTACGTAGGCATTGACCCCGCCACGCAAACCGTCACTTGGGAGCAAAGTATTCCTGGTAGAAAAGCGTGCGGGCGAGCAACCCTCTCTCCTGATGGCACCAAGTTCGCCATTGCATGCACGGGGCGAATTGACGGTACAGGCGTCAGCGAGGACATCAAACAAAGCGCGCTCATCATCTTTGACGTAAAAGAGCGCCCCTTCAAAGAACTGAAAGTGTACGAAGCCGCCGATCTTCTCAACCTCCCCCTCCAGTCCAATATCGCTTTTGCTAGCGATGACGTCGTTCTCCTCAAGACTCAAACCCCTTGGGGCGGTGAAGGCAACAATCAGCTCTTTGCACTCAATCTGACGGACGGTTCTACTCAGAGCCTTTTGGAGGCGAACGCCGATGAGAAGGGTAAGGGCAAAGGGCTTGTCTACGGCGGCTTGAGCTGTGCCCCTGGTTGCAGCAATATTTGCCTCATGACCGACGGCGACAAAAAGGTCCTCCAACGGGTTCAATTGAGTGCCGACGGATCCTTCGAGGTGCTCGACCCAGTCACGGTTGAGACCACCGTCGGTCTGCCACCCGTTTCAATCTCCCATCGATGAGTCATTTTCCCCTGCCGCTGCTTTGGGGCCTCCCTCTTTGTGTTGGCTCTTGGGCTGCGGCTTGGGTAAACGACGGCGGCATCACCTTGGGGGCGGCAACTGTACAAAGTGCTCGCCCCCTGCGCCACGCCCCTATCGCCCAAGAAGAAAACTTGCTCGCCCCCCCCCCGCTGCGGGTGCTCTCGGCCTCACTTTTAAGCGACGAGCTTCTTGAAGGCGTACTCCCTTGGCCCCGTTGGGCGGGGGTTTCCTATATAATCGATTGGCCCTCGGCGACCAATGCTTACGGTAAATTCCCACCGCATATTCGACGCACCTCAGGTACAGCCGAGGACATTCTCGCGCAGCAGCCCGATATTGTGCTGGTGTCCTCTTACAATAAAGCAATCACAAACTTTCAGCTCACCAGTGCCCAGGTTCCCGTTCATATTGTGCGCGGCACACCACGATTTAAGCAACTCCTCCAAGAATGGGAAAAACTAGGCCCCCTCCTTGGTTTAGAAAAAGAAATTGGCAAAAGAACGAAGAAAGCCCGGCGCACCATCTCAGCAATAGAAGAAGACGCTCGCACTTTCGATACGCAAGCGCAGGCTCTACTTCTTCAAGGAATGTTCAGTTATGGGGGCGAAAGCTTGCAAAGCGATTGCCTGAAGATGGCCGGTTTAAAAAACGTTTTTGTCGACAAAAAATGGGGAACCAATCCCTCAGTCAACGTCGAGCACCTTCTTTTTCTCTCTCCAGACATCATTTTTGTGGCCGGTGATACTAAAAAGCTCAGAAAAGCAACTTTCCAAGATCTCCCCCCTGGCATCCCTTGGTCAGGTGTGAAGGCATACCAAAACAAAGCGGTCTTCGTCGTTCCAGGTCCTTGGATGTCCTCCGTAAGCCATCATGCATTGCTTGCGTGCCAGGCGTATCTTGACGCGCGAGTCCTCTTGGAAAAAGAAGAAACCAAAACCACCCCATGAAATATTTCATCTTGGCAGTCTGCACGCTCCTCGGAGCACTCATACTCTCCACCCTCGTCGGCGGCACAGGAAACCTCTGGTCATTTCGTGGTGATATCGCAGGGCGCCCCCTCTGGTCCTTAATTTTCTTTGACGTACGCCTGCCCCGTGTTCTCGTCGCGGCCCTAGTCGGAGGAGCCCTCGGGGCGGCAGGCGCAGCGCTCCAGGGCCTTTTTCGCAACCCCTTGGCCGATCCATCTGTCTTAGGTATCTCTTCTTCGGCTGCCCTCTTTGCCCAAGTCACCATTTTTACAGGTTGGGCCGTGCTTTGGCCCTTGGCTTTACCTCTGGCCGCTACTTTAGGAGCCATTGTGGCCACATTTGTACTTCTTCGGCTGGTTCGTGGCGCCCAATCGGGCACTTTAGAACTCCTTATTTTAGGCGGCGTTGCTTTGGGTCAAGTAGCCGTGGCCTTGAGCGCCCTGATGATGTCCCTTGCCTTGCGCGATTTTACGACTGCCCAGCGCCTGCTTTCGTGGATGCTGGGTAGCCTGGATGGTCGCACATGGATGCACGTTTTTTGGGGAGCGGGGCCCCTTGCCTTGGGAGTCTCCTGGCTCATCTACAGGGCTCGTGATCTCGACGGCTTAACCATGGGGGACGCCACTGCCCATTCTTTGGGGGTGGATGTCATCAAGATAAGAAGAGAAGTAGTGGTCGCCTCAGCTGTGCTTTCTGGTGTGGCTGTTGCCATGGGGGGCATTATTAGTTTTATCGGGCTAATCGTTCCACATATTACGCGCAGATTTCTAGGAGCATCTCACGGAAAACTCATACTCGGCAGCACAATCATGGGTGCCTTAGTCGTCGTATTGGCCGATCTTGTGGCGCGTCTGGCTATTGCTCCCGGAGAAATCCGCATAGGGGTCATTACAGGCGCCCTCGGTGCCCCCTGGTTCGCCCTGCTCTTGCGCAATCATTTTGTGGAGAAACAAGTATGACCTCTCCCCTCTCTGTAAGTTCGCTCTCGGTTTCTCGCGGCTCAACTCCTATTCTCCACGATATCAATTTTACGTTGGTACGGGGTGAATTCACCGCCCTCGTGGGACCCAACGGAGCCGGCAAAACCACTCTCATCGAGGCTGTTAGTGCGGTACGCCCTGCACAATCCGGACAAGTTCTGCTCGCGGGAGAAGACATCAATCACCTCAGCCATATCGACAGGTCAAGAAAGCTCGCTCTCATTGGTCGAGAAGTACGTAGTCATCAATCGCTACGAGTACACGAAGTGGTGAGCCTCGGAAGATTTCCTCATCGCCAAGGTTGGGGGCTTTCGCCCCAAGACAAAGCGTCTATCAACCTTGCCCTCAAGAAATTCGATTGTGAGATATTCAGGAATAAGAGCCTTGCCCATCTATCCGATGGAGAGAGACAGCGAGTGCAATGGGCGCGCGCTCATTGCCAAGAAACCCAGCTCTTACTCCTTGACGAGGCGACTTCACACTTGGACATCGCTCACCGCGAGCGCAGCTTCAATATCGCAAGAGAATTCACTCAAGAAGGAGGCACCATTTTGGCAGTAGCCCACGAGCTCGATCTGGCCGCACGCCATGCCTGTCGAATTTTGGTACTCAACAAAGGAAAGATTGTGGCAGACGGCCCTCCTTCGAAAACTCTCACGCCCCAACTTCTTTCTGATGTATTTGGCGTAAGGGCAGAACTCAAACAACTACCAGAGGGACCCACCCTAGTTATTTACGGACTCAACTCATGAGCATTACACTTATATTAGGCGGAGCCCGCTCGGGAAAAAGTAGCCACGGCGAGAAACTCGCTCTCGCCCTCTCAAAAAACCCTATCTATTTAGCTACATCAAGAATTTGGGACGACGACCATCGAGCACGCATTGAACGCCATATTCGCGACCGGGGAGACGAATGGCGAAGAGTAGAAGAAGAAAAGATTCTCTCGGTCATCGCTGTGGAAAATGAGGTCATTTTAGTTGATTGCGTCACCCTTTGGCTCACCAATTTCTTTCTTGATGCCAAACAAGACGAAGAGCTTGCTCTCACGAATGCAAAAAAAGAACTCGACTCTGCCCTCTTACTCAAAAATGATTGGATATTTGTGTCCAACGAATTGGGGCAGGGCCTGCATGCGCCCACCCAGTCGGGACGCAAGTTTACAGACATTCAAGGTTTTATGAACCAGTACATAGCCGCTCGCGCTGACAACGTAATTCTCATGGTCGCAGGCATCCCCCTCAGAGTAAAATAGCTCCTTGTCCGCACCTTCCTTTCTACACTCTAATCATATTACAATCGATGACCTTCTCCTTCGACACCGTCCTTCCTCCTACCGATAGCAGCGCCCAGTCCAAGGCCCTTGCGCGCCAGGGGGAACTCACAAAACCTCCGGGAAGTCTCGGCTCTCTGGAGAACACAGCCGTACAAATGGCCGCGTTTCAGGGAAATGAAACGCCTTCAGCACGGCCGGCATCTGCTTTGATCTTTGCCGCAGATCACCCTGTCACCCGCCATGGTATCAGCCCCTACCCCAGCGCTGTTACGCGAGCAATGCTCACCAATTTCATCAACGGAGGAGCAGCCGCCTCCGTTCTTTCTCAACAACGTAAACTCCCTCTCCACGTTTTTGACTGTGGCGTCGAAGTCCCGCAAGGCGGGGAGGAGGTGCCCCTCCAAGCAAAAGTTCAGGGTATTAGTCTGCACAAAATGGTCCCTCCCGTTGTCTCGGGCGATATTCGTACCGAGCCAGCGCTTTGCTCAGAGGGCCTGGCCCAATGTTTGCGCTACGGTCAGCGCGCTGTCAAAGATCATTGTGACGATGATCGAGTCATTATTCTCGGAGAGATGGGCATAGGAAACACCACTTCAGCGGCTGCTTTAGCAGCCTATCTACTGGGCTCTGCCGATCCTGGTCAGGTAGTCGGTGCTGGCACCGGAGCCCAGGGTGAGCTCTTAGAAAACAAACGCAACGTGGTGCGCGATATTGTAGCGCGCTTGCCCCCAACACTTTCCCCTCTTGAAGTTTTACGTCAATTGGCAGGCAGAGAAATGGTATGCGTCTATGGAGCCATGAGAGCTGCTCTGGCTCAGCGCACCATTGTACTTGTTGACGGGTTTATCATTACGGCAATCGCGGCACTTCTGGTAAAGGCCGAACCTTCGGCACGGCATGGAATGATATTTGCCCATCGTTCCCAAGAGAAAGCCCATGGAGATCTCCTCGAATACCTAGAAGCAACTCCTTTGCTCGACTTACAAATGCGCCTCGGTGAAGCATCAGGAGCCCTCGCCGCCTACCCCTTGGTAGAAAGCGCCTGTGCGCTTCATAACAATATGGCCACCTTTACCTCCGCCGACATTCCAGAAAGCGACACATGACGCCTCCTGCTTTGCGAGGCATACGCGCTGCCTTTATCTTCATGTCGCGCATTCCCTTGGGAGGCTTTCCATATAGTAAAGATGACTTCCGCTGGGCCCCTGCACACTTTCCCTTCGTAGGTCTTTGCATTGGTGTTCTGGGCGCGCTCCCTTTCTTTCTAGTCCCGGTACTGGGCGCTCCTCTTTGTGCAGCCCTCAGTTTAGCCCTCACTATTTGGACGACCGGGGCTTTTCATGAAGATGGTTTGGCCGACTCTGCCGACGCATTGGGGGGGGCGCACAGCCGCAAGAAGCTTCACGAAATCCTGAAAGATAGCCGTATTGGCACATATGGGGCTTCAGCTCTCATCCTAAGCTTAGTCATTCGAATCTTTGCTTTGGTTGAAATTGCCCGATTACTCTCGGACGTCTCATTGCTCTCGTCCTTCCTAGACTTCGCTCACACTCCCCCCTCCATCGCATTTCAGCTAATAGTCGTCCTGGCGTTCATTCACGCCCTAGCGCGAACGGGCCCCGTGGCTCTCATGACAACTCTCCCGTACGTGGCAGGTGAAGGGGCTAAGGGTTCAAGCATTGCCAAAGGAGGTCAACTGCCTCAGTTTGTGGTTGCGCTTTTTTGGGCGGCACTCGCATGTATCGGCGCCGCTCTAGGAGGAGTGGCTCTAACTCTTCTCTTCTCCCAACTCTTGCTCACAATTGTCATTAGCCTCTGGATGAGATTGTGGTTCAAAAAACGCGCCGGTGGTTTTACTGGTGATTTTCTAGGAGCAACAGAACAGGTCCTCGAGATGGTACTCCTTCTGTGTACTGTCGCTTATTTGAAAACCCACGCATGAAGCAATTCCGCCTTCTATTGGTCCGTCATGCTCCTGCGGTGGATGCTTCCATTTGCTACGGGCGCTGTGATGTCAAAACCCATGCCCCCCCTGAGGACTACAGAAGACTCAGCCACACTATTTCGGAGTTGAGCAAGGGAAAAAAGACACGCATTTGGTCGTCTCCGGCTCTTCGCTGTCTTGAGGTAACGCAAAAGCTAGGGTTTACATCTCCTCAGCAAGATCCTCTCTTGCAGGAACTCAACTTTGGCCTTTGGGAAGGAATTGCCTGGAAAGATCTAGAGAAACGGGAGGACTTCACTAGGTGGATGAAGAATTGGCAGCGAGCGCGCCCTCCTGAGGGCGAAACGCTAGAGGAGATCATGCACAGGGCCTCCTCTTGGTACAAAAATCTAAAACCGGCAGAGGTCGAGGTCGTCTTTACTCATGCAGGCATTGTTCGCGCCCTGCAAAGCATTTTAGACAAAAAGAGAATACAGGACGTCATGTCGCAGAAAGTTCCCCACCTCACGCCCCTTGTATGGGATCTTCCCTTTCCCATTGAGGCGCGCTGCTCATGAACTGGAGCGCTTAGCTCATGAACAGCTTAGCTCAGTGCAGCTTAGTAAGCGCAGCTTAGTAAGCGCTAACACGACTGCCTTTGAGTTCCCAACGACCGTCCACGCGAATCACAGTGGACTTTCCAATCACACCCTCGACATCGTAGCGGTACTTAAAAGTGATTGACTCACCCTTTTGCTGGGCTTTTGTAAAAACCAACACAGGCTCTGTCTTAGAATTTTCTGGAGCAGGCACAATTTTCACGGCTTCGGACTCTGCCGTCAGTTCCCAATGGGAGGGAAAATTTTCGCCATGTATCTGAAGGGGAAACCGTCCAGGCTCTCCAAGATTGAGAGCTGAGCGCAATGCTTCGTCATGAATAACAATCTGCAGTGCCACCCTTAAATCATCTGGGGTGATCTCCTGTTGTTCAGGGGCGTTCGCTCCCTCCTCGACAGCTTCTTCACCTTCGCCCGACTCATCCACTCCCATGTCCGCCTTAGAACCGTTGGGTTGAGCAAGTGCCTGCTCTGGTGAGGCCTCCGCTTCGGGTGCAGCAGCTGGACTTCCGGCGCCACCGCAGGCCCAGCTTCCGGCACAAATGCATGCAAATATTCCTGTTTGAGCAAGTTGTCGAATGTTCATCATATCCCCATTTTCTCCACCTACGACTGTATGCCTACTCTCCAAAGACGTCTATCGACCGTAGGAGAGGATAGGAAAACAGGAAAAATGGACGACTTCTTAGTAAAAGAGGCCCCGGCGGCCGGGCCAATCGAGTTCCATCCTGCGGCTAAAAGATGCTATGAGGCGAGCTAGGGATGGCGATGATGAGTAAGAGAAGCAAGCAAATTTTGGCAATCAATTCGCTACGATACAATCAAGTCGGCAGAGGAGTGAGATGCTCCCTCATGGTGCTAGCACTTTCGCCAGGCGTCACTGGCTGCCTCTTTTTTGACAAGAGCTACGATCCGGATTTTTGCGTGGATGGTTTGGACTGCAACGTAGAGGCCAATTCTCCGCTCGGTGAGAGCCCGGGAGGCGCCCGTGGCGACGTGAATCGGCAGACAGGTGGCTCATCTCCCCGCGCAGAAACGGGAGGATCTGGTGGAGCGGGAGCTACTAGCGGTACAGGTGGAACCGACACTACTGGCGGTACTGGAGGAGCTGACGCTACCGGAGGCACTGGAGGAGCCGACGCTACCGGGGGCACTGGGGGAGCCGACGCCACTGGAGGAGCCGACGCTACCGGGGGAGCCGACGCTACCGGGGGCACTGGTGGAACCCCGCCTCAGCTGGATGCCGCCACCCTACAACAAGTTCTCAACATCAACGAGATCATGAACTCGGGGAATGGTTTCGTCGAAGTTTTCTACACTCCCGCTCTTCAGTCCGAAATTGTAGTCGATCTTGACGATCTCTACATCACAACCAATTTGGACAACTCCAACAACGAATCGCGCATCGATTTTCAGAATGCTTGTCGCCTAAGCAATCTCAAGCTCACCGCGGCACAACCCTACGCAGTGGCTCGCAATCAAACAGGCAAGTGCACCCAAGAGCAAAACTGCGTGCAAGGGTGCACCTTTCAAATTAAGCCTGGCGCCTTCGCCTATCTCTATTTGAGGCGTAACTCGGGAGCCTGGGAATTCATTGCCCAGCAGCCTTTTGCCACAAGTGGGCTTTGGCCCAACCCTCCAAACTCTTTTCAGGCGAGCCCCGACGGAGCCATCAACAATTTCGAGTCAAATGCCGCCGCCACTGCCGGTAGCGCAAATCCTTAAGGCAGTTTCCAGGCTTTACCGCGCTTTGTTGAGAAGCAGATTCACTCTACGGAGCGAGGGCTGCGTACCAATTGAAGAGCGCGCCCGGCTCCCCGTTGCTCAATAGCCAGTAGTTGGAGAATTCAAAGGAAATGGCCGGCACGCTTCGGCTTGTTGCAACGGCCAACTGTTGGGAGAAATTGGAAGGCAAGGCAGCTACAGAGGGCGCCACGCCGTAAAATGATTCCCCATTGAGCCAGGTCTCGCAACCGGCACTTTCGCAAGCTCGTTGAACCGCTTCCAACCAAGGAGTAACCCGAACTGAGAGGTCTCCTGCTGAAATTTTTCGAGCGCCAACGCCATCCTGTAGAGCGACAACATCGACATCGGCAGCCAAAAGAAGGGATGTAAACGCACTCTCTGTCAGCTGGGGGTCGACACCCAAGGTGGAGATGAAGGGCGAGACCAAAACAGGTAAATCATTCACAGACTTAAGATATGCGCTCCCTTCGTCGACGTAACGAGGAAGTTCTCCTAAACCGCTCTCATCAGGAGTCCAAAACTCAAGAGGCAGGTACCATCCTGCCCAGGCTCTTGAGTTTTTAAAACGCGAGTTCACGAGATCGGCTGAAGTCTTTGTTGCGGCCACGACCCCATCAATAAAATTCGCATCTTTCGCTAAGGTGAGATCGCCATTTCCTCTTTCTGGCAGGGCCACTCCCATCCAAATCTCCACGCCTTCTCGGGCTCCTGCATCCAAAACGGCCTGCAAACGATCGGTCGTCACTGCATTGCGCCCGTTGCTCCCCGGGACCAAGTAGGACTCAGTCTGTACAATAGCGACTTTCATTTGAAGAGCCGCCATTTGCACAATTACCTTGTCCCAATACTGTGGTTCTTGACCATTGGTCACCGCAACGAAGGCCCCGAGCAAGGGTAAATCGGAGGTGCCTGCAATCGAACCACCGGTGGCCAATGTGCCTCCCGTCGAGGTGGCTCCCCCCGAACGAGACACGCCACCGGAGCCAACGCTACTTGAGTTTGCGCCGGTTCCACCTATCCCACCCGTTGAAGCGCCCCCGGTACCACCACCCAAAACGCCCGTGCCAAGAGCACCGCCTGAGCCCATCAAAGCATCACCGTTGCTTTCGTCGGGCCCCATTGTGTCGTCGTTTACGCCTGCCGCGCACGAAACGAGCGAAAAATAAAGAAGATCTACAGCCCGGCAAGCTATGAATAAACGAGTCATCTCTACCGAACACTAGCCCCTTCTCTCTGGGGCCACCACTCTGGTGCTTTCTCCGACTAGTACCAAAGGTCGGAACTTCGTGCCGGGTTTTGGTACCCATGAGACAAAAAGTAGTACCGAGGGCAAATAGGGAGGCTATTGCGGGTTTCATCAGGCCCCCAC
>Ga0256845_1003754_pt1 | contig 10092 bp, 12 predicted proteins | sample RiftiametaG_FD_189101 | JGI IMG/M metagenome (GOLD analysis project Ga0256845, IMG submission 189101) | Tube worm associated microbial communities from hydrothermal vent at the East Pacific Rise, Pacific Ocean - Riftia | ecosystem: Host-associated > Annelida > Integument > Unclassified ... | reverse complement strand
TATCTCAATGGTAATTTTTTAGAAACTCTTGAAGTTTCTAGGTGAGGTGAAACTTGGGATGTAGAAAAATCATAAATAGAGCTAAAAATTCTATTTTCTATGATTTTCTATTGAAAAAGATACTATCCCCTCTAAGTTTGAATTTTTGGGTAGAAAATTGGGAGATGCCCCCAAACAGCTTCGTGATTATCTTTGTCAAAAAATGAAATCCCTTTTAGGTCTGTAGGGTCGAGCAGAGAGAGCCTAAAATCGACAAACTCCAAACCATTCTCCATAGCTATCTTTTTGACGATGGAGAATTTACCAATTCCTGGACTTCCCATATAAAAATAGGAATTTCAATCTAAACTAACTTCTATAGGCTACTCTCTATCTTTAAGGCTCTCATCTACTTTTTTGTCTCTGCATTACAGAGTGTTGCTTTGATTTGAGTCCTAAACTCAATAGATACATCATTCCATGTTTTCCCTTCATGTAAATCAAAACAGGTTTTATTAAGACTAACTAAAGCATTGCTACCTGCAAAATCAAAGAGGTCTATTACCCCATTGGCTCTAAAATCCCCTTTGTTATAGTGATATGTTATTGGAATAGTCAAGCTTCTTTTGTTCATCACTATCGTAACATCAAGTATACCTGTTCTAGGACCTTTTCCTTCTCTCTTATTCGCCTCTATACCAACAATCTTAGCTTCAATAGTCTTTCCTATTTTAGAGAAAAATGACTCTATTAAAGTTTTATCTCTTGAACTATCTCCTGTATCTATCTTGGTCATATCAATACTAACCATAGAACCAACAAAAAGCTCTCTAAAATTTTTACCTAGCTTTTTATTTGGAGTATATTTTATATCCGTAAATCTACCACCTACTCCAATCTTGCCAAATGTCTTATATGCTTTCCATGAGACATTTATATCATCTGACTGCTCCAAAGTACATCCACCACTAGTTGCATTCAGAAGAGCTGATAACATTATTAGAAAAAATATCTTTTTCATTCTCTATTCCTTTTTTTGAAAAGATTATACATAGTTATAACTTTAGTTTAATTTCAATTTAGTATATTTTCTTTAAATCATATATTTTTTATATAATAATAAAAATATTACTATTTATATATTAGAAATAGAAGATTATAGCAAAACTATCGTATAATCATAAATAAATTGCAAAAACAGTAGCTTAAGAAAAAAAATAGATAAAAAGGGAACAGATATTGAGAAAATATAATGCACCAAGAGTAAAGGAGTCCAGAGGAATTAGAATTTTGACAACTATATGGTTAGTCCCATTTATTGCACTAGTTATTGCTCTTTGGTTAACATACCAATACTATGCAAAAATTGGCTCTACTATCAAAATATCTTTTAAATCAAATGCTGGATTAGTTGAGAACCAAAGCCCCATAAAGATGCGTGATGTTACAGTGGGAATTGTCAAAAAAATATCACTATCAGATGATGGAAAAGGGGTTATAATCAAAGCTAGAATGAACAAAGATATAGATGATTACCTTAACAAAGAGGCAAAATTTTGGATTGTTCACCCTGATGTTGGCTCAGATGGTATCTCGGGATTAGATACTATTGTATCTGGTTCATATATTCAACTAAAAGGAAAAAAAAATATAGAGAGTACACATAACTATATAGGATTAGAGCAACAACCTATAGATGATGAAGCCAAAGGCACTTACCTTATACTATCTGCACCAGAGAGTTATAATATACGAGAAAAGAGCCACATATACTATCGTATGATGGAGATTGGAAGAGTTGAGAGAGTCGGTATATCACCTGATGGAACTCATGTCAACTTCACTATCTTTATCGAAGAGGAGTATATGAACTATATCAACTCCAAAAGCAAATTTTACACCACAAGTGCCTTCAATATTGACTTCTCAAAAGGAGCTATAGATATGTCTATAGCCCCTTTTTCCCAACTACTTCGTGGAGGTATCTCAATATATACTCCTATAAGTTCACTTGATAAAAATAACTCTATAGATAAAGGAACTATATTCCCGCTATATAAGAGTCTAGCACAGCTAAAAGCAAAACAACTAGGTATAGGAGGAGAGCAGAGAGTCTACAAACTAAGCTTTTTAGAATCAACTACTAAACTAAAAGTTGGTACACCTGTAGAGTTTCATGGCTTCCAAGTAGGATATATAACTCAAATAGAAGATAGATATAGTAATGGAGAGAGAACTATTATAAGTGATGTCTATACTCTACTAAATATTGAAGCATTTACAAACCAAGATTTAAATCAAAGCCAAAGAGAACAAATCATACCAAAACTTGTAGAGAAAGGTCTAAAAGCTAGACTATCTACACCTATACCTGTAGTTGGCTCACAATTTATAGAGTTGATATTTGATAATAGAAAACAATCCACTATTGTAAAACAGGGTGAGTATGAGATACTACCAACAGTACCAAAAGAGGAGGGAGAGGATATAATGAAACAGGTCAAAGCTATTCTAACAAAACTTGAAAATCTTCCTCTAAAGAAGCTATTAAATTCAGCTAATGGATTGGTCAATGAGAATAGAAAACCCATAACTAGTCTACTCAAAAACCTAGATAAAACAGTCAAAAGTTTTAATACCACAGTCAAAAACCTGAATAAAACTGTTGATAATCTAAACAACTTCACAGCAAATGAAGAGTTCTATAGACTACCTGAAAATCTAAACCAAACACTACAAGAGTTAGAGTATACTCTACAGACTCTATCTAATGACTATAGTGGTGATTCTCAATTTGCAGACCAACTCTCAATTACACTCAAAGCTGTATCTGAGGCCGCAAAATCATTTGATAAAACAAATAAAATGTTGGATAGAAAAGCAAACGCATTAGTTATAGGAGATGAATAGTGAAAAAAGTTATATATATTATAGTAGTAGGATTACTCTTGTCTGCTTGTGGTTCCAAACAGCTATATACTCTAGGAGATACATCTACTATCCCTAATGGAACAGAGAAGAGTTTTGACTTTATAGCTGTAGAAAAGGTTGAACTTCCCATATATTTTATGGATTCACCCATATATAAAAAAGAGAACCCCTACCACCTCGAAGAGATTGAAAATGCAAATTGGATAAACTCTATGGATGTACATATGACAAATGTTCTAATCGCATATCTACAAAAATCTATGAATAACCCAAATATATACGCCTATCCATGGTCAAATATAAAAAAAATGGACAAAAAAGTATCTCTAAATATTAGTACATTTATCGCATATCAAGACTCTATCTCTCTCGATGCAAACTACCATATTTTAGATAAACATACTAAAAAAGGTGAGAACTATCTATTTAATACAAAGGAGCATATAGATAACAAATCTGTAGAGAGCATGATAGAGGCTATGGAAAAAGCCTATTTCAGATTAGCCAGGGAGATTAAAGATAAGCTATAATATCTTTTAAGATTTTTTTTTGATATAATAAAAAGAAAAAAAGGGTTTATATGAGCTTTAAAAGATTTTTCGCTCTACTATTTGTCATATCGTTCTCTCTGTTTTTCTATTTTCAATTTATACACACTCCAGTACCTCCAGAGAGAATAGATATACCTATAAGTAAAAAGGGTCAATCATTTCAAAAATCGTCATACTCTACAACAGTCTCTATTGAGCCAGAGATAAACTTTGATGATGATTTTATACTTATGAGTTCTCTTATCACATCTATACTATCATTTTTTGGTTTTATTATATCTACTTATCAATCTATAATGGGAAATAGAAGAGATAAAGAGTTATTTAATCTACAAAAAGAGAGGGAGAGTTTGGAATTAGATAAGATTAGAGCAGAGATACAGGCACTAAGAGGGGAGTCATAATGTATGGACAAAAGTCCATACACAAAAGGTATCAATAACAGACCATCTTGTCAGAGGTCATTCCGATTTCAGCAATCCCATATTGGTCTTGCAGATTATAAATATCAGACCTCTTCATCTTGCCAAGAGACCTAAACATTACACCTGTCTTGAATTGATGGTCTCTAGCCCGAGAGTTCAAGACAGAACCCCTTAGCACAGCATACTGGTATGGTTCATAAAATTTTAGCTCATTGGTATTATAACTTCGATTTAAAGACTCCATATCTTTTCTAAAATATGCTTTTCCTGTCATATATCGAGAGATTGATATTTTTGTATTTAGATTTACCATATCACTCATTAACTTTTTATAATCATAAAAATATCTACAATCAACAGAGTCTATATCTATCCCATTTATACACTTATCAAAGCTACCTGACTTATAAGCTATCACAGAGGTGTCAACACTTCTACCCCCTCGACTATAGTGTATAAACTTATTTGCCAACTTCATTAGACTAGCTCTTGGGTTAAATGGATTATTTGGCTCACCATACATCATATAGTAGTGCATAGTCAACTGTAGTGGTCCAAATGCCCCTGTAGATGATGAAGCAAATATATTTCCTCTTGATTCTAAATAGGTTATAATTACCAATAGCTTATAGGCATCCATATATGGTATACCTAGTTTCAGAGCCATCTGATTAGCTACAAACTCATAATCACTATCAAAAACAGATATATACCTAGCAAACTGAATCTTGTCTCCTACCTCTCCTCTTTTGATACCAAATCTCTGCTCTGCCTTTTCTACTCTCTCTTGGCTTAATCTCATATCTTGACCATTTGCATCATGTGACCATCGAATAAGAGGATAGAGATAACTCACATCATTTAAGATACCTCTCTTTTGTAATTCAGCATAAAACTTCTCTTTTGGTATGGGATAGGGAAACCCTCTCTGTCTCTGAAAACAGCGAATCTCTCTATCTGTCAAGCTATTTTTGTATTTTATAAAGTAGTTATTAAAAAATGGAAAAGTTTTAAAAAACTCTTTGTCTGAGTTTATAGACATAGTAAACCATCTATTTTTATATTGAGCCTTATTTAGACCTCTAGGATAGAGTACCACATCATAATAGAGCTTTTGATGGTTCTTTAGATGCCTATAGATAGTATCTCTACACTTATAGTTATTCATAAAGAATGTCTCTATATTTCTGCTCTTCCTAATCTGATTTTGCCAAAATCCACCACTGTTTGAACATCCTCCATAGACAAACTGACTCATAAGTAAAATAGCTATAGATAGCAGTAGCTGTTTTTTCATAAACTTCCTCCATTAAATTTAGTTTAAATATATTATAACAAAACAAAACATTATATTAAATTAAAAACCTAAATATAAATTCAAATCTAATTAAAATATGCTAAAATTCCACATGAAAAAATCACTATTTATAATATTATCACTTCTTGTTACATCTTCTGCCTTTGCAAAACTAAACATAATTGTCTCTATACAACCACAACTAGAGTTTATCTCTAAGATAGGTGGAGATAAAGTAGAGACTTCACTAATGGTTCTACCTAGCAAATCACCTCATACCTATGAGCCTAAACCATCACAGATGATAGATATTAGCAGAGCTAACCTATATCTCGCTATGGGTGTTGAGTTTGAAAAAGTTTGGCTAGATAAATTTAAAAACCAAAATAGAAAACTTATCATCAGAGATATTACAACAGGCATCAAGAGAGTAGCTATGAGCCAACACCACAAAAATGAGACTGCTTTAGACCCTCATATTTGGGTTGACCCTATCAATGTCAAACAGATTGCCAAAAATATCTTTGAGGCTCTAAGCAGACTGGATTCTAAAAATACCAACTTCTACAAAAAGAGACTAGAGATATATCTAAAAGAGTTAGACCAATTAGATACAGAGATAAGAGATATACTAAAAGAGACCCCAAAAGAGACTAAATTTATGGTTTTTCATCCATCATGGGGCTATTTTGCCAAGAGATATAACCTAAAACAGTTAGCCATAGAGATTGAGGGCAAAAGACCCAAACCAAAACAGCTTATACATATCATCAAAGAGGCGAGAAGAGAGAGAGTAAAAGCGATATTTACACAACCTGAATTCCCCGATGAGGTGGCTAAAACTATCGCCAAAGAGCTTGGAATTACTGTTATAAAAAGCTCTCCATTAACTAAAGATTGGGCAGGAAATCTCAAAAAATTAGCAAAAGCTATAGCAGAAGGAAATAGATAATATATGTCAATTATAGAAATCAAAAACCTATCATTTTCCTATGAAAAACAGAAAATCCTAGAGAACATCTCTCTAACTGTAGATGAAAAAGATTTTCTAGCTATTATTGGACCAAACGGTGGAGGTAAATCAACTCTACTAAAACTAATCCTAGGAATAAACTCTGTTCAACAAGGCTCTATTAAAACTTTTGGAGAGAGACCACAAAAAAATCTATCTAAAATAGGATATGTCCCTCAAAATACAAATGTCAATACCGATTTTCCTATCAAAGTGATAGAGGTTGTAATGATGGGACACATAGGAACAAAACGACCCCTATTTGGATATGCCAAAGAGGAGATTATGTGTGCTATGGGGGCTTTGGCACAAGTAGGAATGGAGAAGTTTGCCAAAAAAAAGATAGGAGACCTATCTGGAGGACAGAGACAGAGAGTTATGATAGCTAGAGCCTTGTGTGCTCATCCTCAAATTTTAATACTAGATGAACCAACATCTAGTATAGATGTAGATGGACAAAAACAGATATATGAACTACTAGAGCTTTTGAACAAAACTATAACTATTATTGTGGTTAGTCATGATATTTCTGTAATCTTGGAGTTTGCTAACAAAGTAGTACATATAAACAAAAGATTAACTCAACACTCTTTTACCAAACAAGAGAAATCAAGTCACTTTTGTGAAGTTGAGCTATTTAATAGACTAAAGGATAAATTATGTTAGAGGCACTATCTTATGAGTTTATACAAAATGCACTTATCGCTGGGCTACTAGTCTCAATAGCATCAGGAATTATTGGTTCTCTTATTGTTGTAAATCGTATGGTATTTTTGGCAGGAGGGATTGCACATACTGCTTATGGAGGGATAGGATTAGCTGTTTTCTTTGGTTTTCCTATCTTTTTGGGTGCTTCACTCTTTGCTGTTTTTGCCTCTTTGATTATCGCATTTATTACACTTCATCATCGTAATAGAATGGATACTTTTATAGGTCTAATGTGGGCTGTAGGAATGGCTCTAGGAGTAGTTTTGATAGATTTAACCTCGGGCTACAATGTAGATTTGATGAGCTATCTATTTGGTTCTATTTTGGCTGTAAGTAGAGAAGATATAGTATATATGAGTCTACTGTTGGCAGTTATTATATCTATCATGCTCTTTTGGTATCGAGATATTTTAGCTGTATCTTATGATAGTGAGTATGCCACTCTACGAGGAATCAATGTCAAATTTTTCTATACGCTTATATTGGTTCTATCTGCTCTAACTATTGTAGTAGCTATAAAAGTTGTAGGACTTATCTTGGTAATTGCCCTACTCACCATACCTGTATATATTGCAGAGAAACTATCCAATACTCTCTATATGATGATGATACTATCTGCTATATTCTCTTCGTTCTTTACTCTAATTGGACTCTGGTTCTCTTATACATTCGATATTGCTTCGGGTGCTTCTATTATCTTAATCTCTGCTCTCTCTCTATTTATATTTCTATTTTTTAACCATTTGAGGTTGAAATTGAGTTAACAAATCTTTAGTTTGGTGACAAGGTTGTGACAATCTTAGTTTATAATTTTATATAAAATACTAAAGAGAGAGGTAAATTATGAAAATTGGAAATATGACTATTGATATACCTATATTTCAAGGTGGAATGGGAGTGGGAGTGAGTTGGGATAGACTTGCAGGTTCGGTTAGCAAAGAGGGTGCTTTTGGTATTATTAGTGCAGCGGCTACTGGATATTATCAAAATCAAGCATTTGTCAAAAAATCTATTTCAGAGCGACCTTATAAAACTGAAAATCTGCATAATAGAGAGGCTCTATTTGAGATTTTTAAAAATGCTAGAAAGATATGTGGAGATAGACCCCTAGGGTGCAATGTATTGTATGCCACAAGAAACTATGGAGAGGTTGTACGAGATGCTTGTGAAGCAGGAGCAGATGCTATTATTACAGGGGCTGGATTACCCATAAATCTACCTAAATTTACAAAAGATTTTCCCCATGTCGCACTAATACCTCTCGTCTCCTCTGCAAAAGCTCTAAATATTTTGTGTAGAAGATGGAGAAGATACGGCAGAGTACCAGATGCCATCATCGTCGAAGGGCCATTGAGTGGTGGTCACCAAGGGTTTAGCTATGAGCAGTGTTTTGATGAAAAATATAAATTGGAGAATCTAATTAGAGAGGTAAAAGAGGAGAGTAGAAAGTGGGGAGATATACCCCTAATTGCAGCGGGTGGTATTTGGGACAAGAACGATATTGACAAGATGACAAATCTAGGTGCAGATGGGGTTCAGTTAGGCACTAGATTTATGGGAACAAAAGAGTGTGATATTGATGATAATTTCAAAGAGTTATTGATTAATGTAGATAAAGATGATATAAAGTTTGTTATGTCACCTGTTGGTTACCCTGCGAGAGTAATAAACTCAAAATTGATAAGAGATATAAAAGAGCATAAAACCCCACCAATTCGATGTATTAGTAACTGTGTAGTACCATGTAACCACGGAGAAGAGGCGAAAAAGATTGGATTTTGTATAGCAGATAGCCTATCTGATGCCTACTTGGGCAGAGTAGATAGTGGACTATTTTTTATTGGCTCTAATGGATACAAGATAAAAGAGATTATTTCGGTGAAAGAGCTACTTTGTAAATTGATGGAGGGGGAGTGAGATGTGAGTAGGATGGAATATAATAATCTCTACTCAAAATCCATAGCCAAAATATCATCAAAAGCAAAACTCTCTTTTGTCCAAATCAGACTATCATCCTCTTGTTTTATTTTGATAAAAAAGAAACCAAACGACTCATGAGTTTTGCTTTTATCCTCTTTGAAATCTATAATCTCAAGCAAAATTATACTCTTGCTACCCAAAATAGTTGTTGCTACCTGTTTTATCTTTTTATGCTTATAATCTTTTTGTAAAATATCATATTGGGTTAGTGGCTCAATTGTCAGTTTTGAGGGGTTTTGATAGAGATATTCCCATATTTTTAGGGATTCCTCTTTGTCTAATATTGTTCTGCTATCATCTACTTTTTTTCCTAGTAGACCATCTTGATTGATATAAAAATATGTCCATTTTAGGTAGCCTAGTTCTGTTAGATTATTGCAGATTGTCTGCTCTTTGTATTTTTCTATAATCTCTTTTTTCCATGCGTAGAACTTTTTTTGTCTCTCTTTTAGTTGTATAACTTCCTCTTTTTTATGAACTATAAATTTAATATCAGTAGTGACTCTTCCCGACAAGAAAAAACTATATAATTCTATAAATTATCTATATAAACCTATATATTAAAAAGTCCTCACTTAATCGTTTGTCCACCACTTGATAAGTGAACTTTACCTGCTTTGCTATTCCTACATTCAATATTGAATAGTAAAAAATTGCTAACACTTTTGAATTTTATAGGATTACAGAGCTTAAATAGATAATTTTCTAACCACTCAAAAGAGCTACCAAATGCTATTTTTAGGTGATTTACTGCTCCATTCAGGTCTGCATTCCAAATTCTATTTAGTACATTATCTTCAAATAGTCCCCTCTTAACACGAGTTCCTTTAAACTCATCAGTTACGGGTTTTTGACCATTTTTAGATTTAGTTTGCACCTCTAAAACATCTCCACTAATGCAAGATGTCTTAGAGGTATAAGCTTCGTCTATAAATATAACTTCAATTCCATTTTTTATCGCTTTGTCTTCAATATAATTGAGCAACTCAATAAATGGTATCTGTATAAAATTCTGTTTGGTTTTTTTTCTTAAATTACAGTTACCACTGTTCATTAATTCTGCTATAGATTTTGATAGAACTAACTGTTTTGTATTGTTTATTTGTAACCACCTACCTACCCCAAAACAGGAACAAAAGCCTTACCTAAGAATACATTGCGTAGCTCATCCATAACATTTCGACCATTCTTCTTGACAGTAGAGATATA
>Ga0256845_1003753_pt1 | contig 10094 bp, 9 predicted proteins | sample RiftiametaG_FD_189101 | JGI IMG/M metagenome (GOLD analysis project Ga0256845, IMG submission 189101) | Tube worm associated microbial communities from hydrothermal vent at the East Pacific Rise, Pacific Ocean - Riftia | ecosystem: Host-associated > Annelida > Integument > Unclassified ... | reverse complement strand
CACCGTAACTAGCCCCTTCAAAATCTTGTGGAAGTGCAGTTTGTTTTTGAATTTTTGTGAATTTACCTGTTATCTGATTTAAAGCAGCAACTATTATGGTATTTGAAATCTCATTAACAACATACATTATATCTTTGGTTGGATGAAAAACAAAATGTCTTGGTCCATCTCCAGCATCCATTTTTAAAGCGATAAATTTCTGACTCAAATCATTATTCTCATCGATCGCATAACCCACAATTTCATCAATTCCCAAATCTGCTACAAATAGAAATTTACCATCACGGCTAAATTTTGAACAATGCGCGTGCGGTTTTTCCTGTTGTGGATTTATAATGCTCGACACATCGTGGGTTCTAATTTGAGGTGACTCTAAAACAGCTCCATCGATATCCATTTTGAAAAAAGATACATTTCCCGAAGAATAATTTGCAATACTCAGCATTTTTTCTGTACTGTTGATATTGATATAACACGGATGCATGCCTTGAACCAATAGTTGTTGTTCCAATTCGAGTTTTGTTCGTTCTTTATTCCATTGAAATACTGAAACGCTGCCTTTTTCGTTTTCTCCAATGGCATACACTCTTTTTTTATCGTTACTCAAAGTAAGATAAGATGGATTCTCAATTTCAGCAACCAAACCTTTATTTATAATTACACCATTTATTGGGTTAAAAGCAAGTTTATAAATCCCTTTACTTTCACCACTGGTATAGGTTCCGACCAAAACTTCAATGGATTTTGGTGCTTGGACAATACTATTTTTTTCGGTACCAACTGCTTTCTTCTGGTTACAACTAAAAAAGAGGCCAACAATTATTACAAGTGTAATTTTAATAGTAAATGATTTCATTATTGATGAGTTTGTTTAACAAAGGCCTAAAAATACTAAATAAGAATACTTAAAACGTTAAAGAATTTTTAATTTTATTATTCGAAAACCCATCGCTAACTCAAAAAGAGAATAATTCTATGATTTCGATACAAAATTCTTTACTTCGACTGTACATCGACTACGCTCAGTGACCACGCTCGAACAGACATTATTTTACAGTATTATGAAATTCTGAAACAAGTTTAGAATGACGCTCAAAATACACTTAGAACATAAAATATATACAAAGTACTTATCTTATTTAATGCTTTTGAAATAGCAGCTAAAATATTGAGAAATATAGTTGTAAGCGATCTATTTAAAAAGACAAAAATCACTTAAATAACTAAATAAAACAACGCCTTGTCCTAAATAACCGATACAAATTATTAAGGACTAGGCTACTTGTGTGTTTTAGACTTAATTTATAATTAACTTAATAGTTGCTGTTTGTACTTTTATAAAATAAATACCTGAAGCATAATTTTGAGTATTTAAAATAACCGTGTTTACGTTATTGTGGTTTTGTATATTTACTAGTTGAATATTTACCTCGCTACATGTTTCTCCTAAAATATTTTTGTAATTCCATTACTAGGGTTTGGGTATACATTAAACAGGATACCAAAAGTATTATTTTCAATACTTAACAGAGTACATTCTGCTTCATCATTTACAAATGTGGAAACTCCATCAATAATAGTCCAATTAGTAGTGCTACAAGCGGCGACATCTACTAAAATACAACTCAAATTAGCGTTATTAGTTGCATTAAAATTTATATTCGTGATATTGGTATTATTTCCATTTCTCACATCTAAACTAGTTAATTGATTATTATAACAATACAAAGTAGTCAATGCAGTAAAATCTTCTATACCTGTTAAATCTGAAATGTTTTGAGAACCTACAAGTAGAAATGTTACCCACTAATATTAGCAGTTGTAACATAATTGTCATTAGGAATACTATTACCCATCCCATTTGCTTCCAAATAAACTTCAAAATTATCATCTGGGACATAAGTGTTTTGGCTAAAGCCAGTTAATGCTGTAATTAATAAGCATAAAAACAGTAATTTTCTTTTCATAATTAGCGTTGTTTTTGTAGCGTTAATGATTAACCAAGGCTGTAATTTTTTTTGAATCAACAGTTTTTTTCTGACTTCAATTAAAAAACCTAAGTAATTAATGTAAATGCAATTTTAATGATAAATAGTTTCGTTTTTGATATTTAAAAAAAAAAAACACTAATAATTATTGCTTAAAACGTTAAATAATTTTTATTATTCAACTCATAACTACCCTCTTAAAAACATATTACCAATTCTATTCATAATATCTATCAAACAAAAAGAGTATTTCATAAAATAAGGGATCAGCGGAATCTTTTAATGCTAAAATAAAAGCCTTTAGGGCACAATTAAGAGGTGTTAGAAATAAGGAGTTATTACTCTTTAAATTAACTCGAATTTATGCTTAGTCCCCAAGTTTTGATCTTGATCCGTTTTGAGCATGATCCGAATTTACTGGTATAGGAAAGTTTTGCGCATAAAAAAAGCCTCCATTTCTGGAAGCTTTTAACTTAGGTGGGCAATGAGGGATTCGAACCCCCGACCCTCTCGGTGTAAACGAGATGCTCTGAACCAACTGAGCTAATTGCCCTAAGCGGATGCAAATATAAGCGAGTTTTTTATTCTAACAAAGTTTTCTGTGAAAAAATATTTAATGTTTTAGTTAAAAATCGACACCTAAAACTATCCTACTCAACACTAGCTAATTAACCTTTTTCATTTTACTAGCTCTGGTACATTTTGATAAATATAATCTCCGTGACCTTTAAATATTTTACGAAACTCTTTAAAAAACGCTTTTCTCTTGTCATCATCAAGCCAATATTCTTTTGTTAACTTATCCTCCTCTTCAAAAGATTTCTCTACATCTCCTAAACTATTAAAAACAAATACTTCATTAAACTCTCTACTATCTGACCCATACAGGTGATTGTGAGTAAAATACCCTTTAATATATGAATTTTTCATTGTAATATTATCATAATATTCTTTAAACCCCATACCACGACCATCATTACGTATGTTTTTTTTAACGTAATATATCAATGGTTTATCTGAGTCCGTTACAAATGTTTTTCTATACTTTGTAGTTAAATAAATCTCATCAGTATGCAAAGATCCATAAAAACTTGCTTGCTTCTCAAAAAAAGCATCTCGTTCATCATCATCTGACCAACCTTCTCCAATTAATTTAGTAGTAATATTATTTGAAGCATCAATATCTGCCCATGATTTGTATATTGATACCTTAATAATTTCAGAAGCATCTGGTGTAAAATAATGAAGATAAAAGCCTGAGCCTATTATCAAATCATTTTTCATTGTAACCTTATCAAAATATTCTTTTTCTGTTGCTTTCCATTCAGAAAAGTCTATATCAGGATTAGAACTCCTATGCATAGTCGTAACTGAAATTAATACTGGCTCGTAACTTTTTTCTTCTTCTTGCGCAAAAATATTAGCGCCTAACAATACGGTTATAAGGATTCCTAAAAATGCTTTTTTTAGTGTTTTCATAAAATATGGTATTAAGTTGTAAAATATACCTACCCTTAATCAATTAATCTTAATTTATTTAAGGATATTAATAATATGAGGTTAAATTAGCAATATTGGAGTTCGTATCGCTATACATGTCTATCAAAAATTCACTGTTTTATTGGTGAACCTGTTCAAATATAACTCTTTTATTTTAAATAATTTTATTCCAAACAAAAAAAATCACACATACATCAACTAATAAATGGAAATAATTAAAAGTTATTACAATACTTCTGCTACGACAAATGTACTCCCGCCAATAAAAATTAAATCAGAATTACTAGCATTATTTTTTGCCTTTACCAACGCATCATCAACAGAAGAGTATGCTCCTCCAAGTAAATTAAAAAATTTCGATTTATTCTTTAACTCCTCTGCATCAAGACCACGAGGAATATTCGGTTTACAAAAATAATAAATGGCTTCCTTAGGGAAAAGCGGTAAAAATTTTTCTAAATCTTTATCATTTACAACGCCTAAAACAAAATGTAATTTTTCGTATTCTAAATTTTTTATTTGCTGCAAAACATAAAACAAGCCTTCTTTATTATGCGCGGTATCACAAATGGTTAATGGATTTTTATTCAATATTTGCCATCTTCCCAAAAGCCCCGTGTTTTTCACACTCTTTTTAAGTCCAATTTCAATATCCGACTCTGAAACATCAAAATTTAAATCTTGAATAACTCGAATTGTCTGAACAGTAGTTTTTACATTTTTCTTCTGATAAACTCCTTTTAAATCTGTTAAATATGAATTTGAAATATTCTTTTGAGCAACAAATAAACTTGTGTTTTTCTCTAATGCTTTATTGTAAAAAACTGCGTGTATTTCAGCTTGATATTCACCAACCACCACAGGAACATTTTCCTTAATAATACCCGCTTTTTCAAAAGCGATTTCAGTTAGTGTTTCTCCAAGCATTTGAGTATGGTCTAAACCTATATTTGTAATTACTGACACCAAAGGATTGATGATGTTTGTTGAGTCTAAACGACCACCTAAACCAACTTCTATGATCGCAATATCAACCTTGTGTTTTGCAAAACTATCAAAAGCTAAACCAACAGTCATCTCAAAAAAAGATAACTGATGCTTTTCAAAAAATAATTTATTTTTATGGATAAATTCTACAATTTCAATTTCAGAAATCGGTTTACCATTAATTTTTATACGCTCACTAAAATCTTTTAAATGTGGCGATGTGTACAACCCAACTTCATAACCTGCCTCTTGCAAAATAGAAGCCAGCATATGACTTGTAGAGCCTTTTCCGTTTGTACCTGCAACATGAATAGATTTGAATTTATGATCGGGAAAACCTAAGTGTTCTGAAAGTAATAAACTGTTAGTTAAATCTTTTTTAAAAGCAATTTTACCCACATTTTGATACATTGGAAGTTGGGAAAACATCCATTCTAACGTTTCTTTATAATTCATTAGTTTGTTAATGAGAATCTATATTTTATAATTCCTATTTGCTTTATTCCTGCTTTTGAATCTGGCTCCCAAGTGGTTTTTAACGCTGCAATTTTGGCTTGAGACAATAAACATGCAGCATTATTTGTAGAACCTTTTGCTCCTGGCGTTGCCTTTATAACTTTCCCCGCTCTATTAACTTCTATAGTCACAACCACAAGACCTTCCTCCTCACATTCATAATCTGGTTTTGGCCTATTTAACGGCTTTCTATTTCCTAATTGATAATCGCCATTCCCACCTTTACCGCCATTACCGTAGTAACCGCTGGCATTTGGATCTCCAGTCACTTTCCCTTTATCTCCAGCAACAGCATCATCTCCTTCTCCACCTGACTGATTTCCATCATTATTATTAAGCCCACCCATTAGAGCATCTAATGCTTTTCTTTTATCGTCTTCTACTTTCTGAATTTTCGCTGCTTCTGCTTTGGCTTTCTTTTCTGCTTCTGCCTTAGCTTTGGCTTCCGTTTCTAGTTTCAATCGTGCCTTTTCCTCAACCTCTTCAATCCTTTTTTTCTCCTTTTCGAGTTCCTTCAACCGAATAGACTCTTCCATTTCTTGTGTTACAACATCTTCTACTGGCGTATTATCTTCCGGAACTGCTTCTTGCTCCTCTATCTTTTCTTCTACTTTTTCAGTAATTTCCTCTACTTTTTCTTCTTTAACAATTTCAGGAGTTATTTTAGTTTTTACCGGAGTTTTGGGTTGAACAACCCCACTCCCAACATTTGAAGTGCCAAAATTTACAGTAATTCCTGTTTCAATTGGCGGATCCATATATTTTAATCCGAAAAAGAAAATAAGCAATAATATTAAAATCATGATTATTGTGGTAATCGTTGCTGATTTTCGCTTATGTATGGTGTTTAATAATTCCATCTTATTGTGGTCTTACCGCTAAAATAACTTTAAACCTATTTCTATTGGCAATATCCATCACCATCACAACATTTTCAATCGGTACGCCTTCCTCTGCTCTTAAAAGAACGGTTGGAGTTTCTTGACTAGACAATAAGGTTTTTAATGCTGCTTCTATTTTTGATGCAGCAATTTTTTCATTATTGATATAATATCGCTGATTTTTCTTAATACTTATTGCTACGTTTTTTGAATTGGTCGATTTCCCCTTCGCTTTTGGCAAAATCATATCCAAGGCATTTGGCGCATTTGAAGTCAACATAAAAAACACCAATAACAAAAACACAATATCTGTCATTGAACTCATGCTAAATTCAGGGCTTACTTTATTTCTACTTTTAAATTTCATACTCTTTATAATGAATAAGTTCCTGCCTTCGCAGGAATGACAAAATTATACCGGTTCGTTTAACAAATCTAAAAACTCAACGGCTTTTGCTTCCATTTGATGCACAACCTTGTCTGTTTTTACCACAATATGATTATAGGCTATATAGGCAATAATCCCAACTATTAATCCTGCAACAGTTGTTGTCATTGCTGTATTAATTCCACCAGCCAAAGCCCCCATATCTGCCTGACCTCCGCTTGATGCCATTTCGTGAAAGGCTAAAATCATACCAATCACCGTTCCTAAAAAACCAATCATTGGCGCAGCACCTGCAACGGTAGCCAAAACACTTACATTTTTCTCTAACTTATAAACCTCTAATGTGCCCGCACTCTCAATCGCAGTATTAATATCTTCCAAAGGCTTTCCTATTCTAGAAATCCCTTTTTCAATTAAACGTGCTTCAGGTGAATTTGTCTGAGCACACAATACTTTTGCTGCATCTAATTTACCATTTGAAATATGGTCTTTTATTTGATTCATAAAGTTATTATCTGTTTTAGAAACAGCATTAATTGCAAAAACACGTTCAAAATAAATGTATAAAGCAGTTATTAGTAAAACTACTAAAATAGATATTACAATAATCCCTCCAATACCTCCATCCATAATTAAATTATAGATTGATAATGTTTTTTCTTCTGATAAGTTTTCCTCTATAATTTTTTGGGCTTCTTGTCGCATTTATATTCTTATGTTTTAAAGTTTATTTGGGCTACTTTTTAATTTAACGAAATTAAGTATCGGAAATTGCAAGTGCAAATTTATTCCATAAAAAAAGCCGAGAATAAAATCTCGGCTTTATAAAATTATTTATAAAATGGATCTAAGTCCCATAAAGGTTATTGAACCTAGAATAAAGCCAACTGCTGCCAGCCATGCAATCTTTTTAAAATACCAGAAAAAATTAATTTTTTCCATACCCATTGCAACAACTCCTGCTGCTGATCCTATTATTAACATACTTCCTCCTGTACCGGCTGAAAAAGCAACAAAATGCCATAATGGATCATCTATAGGCTGTTGAAACATCCCCATACTTGCCGCAACCAACGGAACATTATCAACAACTGCAGATCCAACTCCTAATAACATAACAACTACATCTGTATTTGGAATAATAGTTTGTAATGAATTTGCCCCAATAAATAATAGCCCAAGTGATTCTAATGCCGCAACTGCCATTAATATTCCGAAAAAGAATAAAACACTTGGCATTTCTATTTTTGATAATGATGCATGAACAGGACTATGATGCCCTTCAGAATCATCCCCTTCCCCATCAATAACATGAGAAATACTAAACTGTGAACGACTATATAATTCTGCAAATATTCCTACAACTGATAGCGAAAGCATCATACCAACATAGGGAGGTAAATGTGTAATCACTTTAAAAAATGGCACAAAAATAATCGCTCCTAAACCTATATACAACATTGTAGAACCGTATTTGTTTTTAGGCTTGTTATCATCATCGCCTTCAATTTTATCAATTTTCCCTTTAAAGGCTTTCATTTTCGATGCAATAAATACAGGTACTACCATACATACTAAAGATGGAATAAAGAGATATTTCATCAACATTATTGCTGTTACTTTATCACCAATCCAAAGCATTGTAGTTGTAACGTCACCAATTGGCGAGAACGCTCCTCCTGCATTCGCTGCAATAATTATTAAACCTGCAAACCATAAGCGTGTATTACGGTCTTTAATTATTTTTTGAAGTATTGAAATCAATACAATCGTTGCCGTTAAATTATCTATAATTGCTGATAAAATAAATGCTAAAATGGCGAAAATCCATAATAGTTTTTTCTTCTTTCTTGTTTTTATATAATTTTTAAAAGTTGCAAATCCATCAAAATAATCAATGATTTCAACAATAGTCATCGCTCCTAATAAGAAGAATAAAATCTCTGCTGTTTTACCTAAATGATGTAATAGTGTTTCTTCTAATAAATGATGTTTCACTTCACTTCCAAACTCTGAAAACCCATCAATTAACTTATGCGCTCCCGAATCAAACCAATTCGGATAGCCATCTATTCCAAGAGCAACTAACGCCCATAACACAGCCATCATAGCTAATGCTGGTATTAGTTTATCTATTTTTAAATTGTGCTCTAAAGCAATAGCTAAATATCCAATTATGAATATTATAATAATGATATTTTCCATATGTTAAGTTTAAATTAGTTGTTTTAATGCAATTTCGAATGCTGTTTTACAAATCTCGGTCTTGCTGTTGTTTTTTTCAAATGTATTTTTCAAGGCATTTTTAATTGTATTTGAAGTATCTTCAAAAATTGCTGTATCCTGCATCGGTATTTTTCTTCTTTTTTCCATTAAATAAGCAAAAACTCGAGCAATTCCACAATTTGAAATAAAATCTGGTAGCAAACTTACCCTTTTATCTGTAAATTCCATAATAGGACCGAAAAATATTTCTTTATCCGCAAAAGGCACATTAGCTCCTGGCGAAATAACTTCCAACCCTGAATCTATCATTTGTGTAATTTGGCTTTTAGAAACCAATCTAGATGCTGCTGCGGGAACAAATATTTCCGCAGATAGCGACCATATTTTTTCATTTATTTCTTCAAACGGAATCATTTCTTTTGCTTTTAAAGCATTTCCATCTTTAGATAAAAACAACGCTCTCATTTCTTCTAAACTGTATCCTTCTTCATTAATTAGCCCGCCATTTCTATCAATAATCCCAACAACCTTAGCACCTAACTGTGTTAAATAATATGCTGCTGCCGAACCTACATTACCAAATCCTTGCACAATTGCTCGTTTACCCACAATCGAACCTCCATAAATATCATAATAATGTTTTACTGCTTCTGCTACTCCATAGCCCGTTAACATATCTGCTACCGTGTATTTTCTTTCAGCGCTAGGTGTTAATTCTTTACTTTCAAGAACTTTAACAACACCCATTCTTAATTGCCCTATTCTATTTATTTTATCTGCTTCCGAAGGTTTGAAATGCCCATTAAAAACACCTTCTTGAGGATGCCAAACACCACAATCTTCAGTCATCGGAATAACATCATGGATCTCATCAACATTCAAATCACCTCCGGTTCCATAATAATGCTTCAGCAATGGAGTAACTACCTTGTACCATCTCTCTAAAACACCTCTTTTTCTTGGATCATTCGGATCAAAATTTATTCCTGATTTTGCACCACCAATTGCTGGTCCAGAAACTGTAAACTTCACTTCCATCGTCTTCGCTAAAGACAAAACCTCATTCATATCTAACCCTTTACGCATTCTTGTGCCACCTCCTGCGGCACCACCTCGTAAAGAATTAATAACAGTCCACCCTTCAGCTTCTGTTTCTGTATCTTTCCAATGAAATACTATTTCAGGTTGCTTATTTTCATATTTTCTTAATAAATTTCTCATTATTTACTATCTATTTTTTATAATTATTTTCTATTTTACTTTACGAATTTTCCCGCTGGAATGATCCACACTTGCCCCTGTAACACTTTTTAAACAGTTTACTTCGTTATTAATTTTCAACAATCCTAAAAAGGCAAATATAAGCGCTTCTTTAAAATCAATCAATTCATTATTTGGTATAACAATTTCGTTTGATATTTTCTTTTTTAATTGTTGAATTAAAAATTCATTATAAACACCGCCACCAGTTATAAACAGTTGCCCTTTTGAATTAATTTTACTTGTAATTTGACTTGCAACATGATCAATAAAAGTTCTTAATCTATCTTTTTCAGACAAATCATACTTTTCAATTAATGGAAATATCACCTCAACAACAAATTCATA
>Ga0256845_1003752_pt1 | contig 10094 bp, 7 predicted proteins | sample RiftiametaG_FD_189101 | JGI IMG/M metagenome (GOLD analysis project Ga0256845, IMG submission 189101) | Tube worm associated microbial communities from hydrothermal vent at the East Pacific Rise, Pacific Ocean - Riftia | ecosystem: Host-associated > Annelida > Integument > Unclassified ... | reverse complement strand
CCAACCGCTGCCAGCTCTTCGGCCCCGGCTCCCGCCCCGCCATTTTCGAAAAAATGGCCGCCAGCGCCGCCGATGTGATCAACCTAGACCTCGAGGACAGCGTGGCCCCCGATGACAAAGCCGAGGCCCGCGCCAACGTCATCAAAGCCGTCAACGAAATCAACTGGGGAAACAAGACCCTCAGCGTGCGCATCAACGGCCTCGACACCGAGTATTGGTACAAAGACGTGGTCGACCTGCTAGAGCAAACCAATGGCCGGCTAGACCAAATCATGATCCCAAAAGTCGGCAATGCTGGCGATATCTACGCGGTGGATGCGCTGGTATCCGCCATTGAAATGGCCAAACGCGCCGAAAAACCCATCAATTTCGAGGTCATCATCGAAACCGCCGCCGGCCTTGCCCATGTAGAAGAAATCGCCGCCGCCTCCCCCCGCATGAACGCCATGAGCCTCGGCGCAGCGGATTACGCGGCCTCGATGGGCATGCAAACCACCGGCATCGGCGGCACGCAAGAAAACTACTTCATGCGCGCGCCAGATGGCCAAAACCACTGGGGCGACCCATGGCACGCCGTAACCGTGGCCATCGTCGCCGCCTGCCGCACCCACGGCCTGTTGCCGGTTGACGGCCCCTTTGGTGACTTCTCCGATGATGAAGGCTTCACCGCCCAAGCCAAGCGCGCTGCCACCCTTGGCATGGTTGGCAAATGGGCCATCCACCCCAAGCAAATCGCATTGGCCAATGAGGTATTCACCCCCTCCGAGGCGCAAATCACCGAAGCCCGCGAAATCCTCGCTGCCATGGAAAAGGCAAAGGCCGAGGGCCAAGGGGCCACTGTTTATAAGGGGCGGTTGGTCGATATTGCCTCAATCAAACAAGCCGAAGTGATCGTGCGCCAAGCCGCGCTAATCAGCTAGCGGCAAGCAAATATCGGTGCGCAATTCTGTGGGAGACACCTCGCGCGGATCTTCCAGAATCATCGCATAAATCGGCGCATCCGAAAGCTCGACACCATTATTGGGCACCCAGTGGCCGTAGAGGTATTGATAGGCCTCAAACAGCCCCACATAGGGGCCCTTAAAGTGCAGTACTGCACAGCGGCTTGGCGCAATTATCACCTCCCGAAAATCATCGGGCAGCGCGGCGTCTGCCGAGAGAATAAAGCCGATATCGCTGCGCAGGTCTGGCTCGGCCACCAAAAGAGGGTCGTCATGCAGCACCGCCGCTGACACCACATCATCAGCGTTAATTTCAATGTCGCTCAAGGCCAGCCGCGCGTGAAGCTGCAAAATTGTGCGCCCCAAAAACTGGTAATCCCCGCTGTGGGACTCCGCCACAAGCCGAATCTCTGGCTGCTGCCGAATCTCAATGTCAAAAGTCTTTGGCGCAGGCAGCTTAGGGGAATCAGAGGCGCGGTAGGCAATGTCTGACTTGCGGAATTTTGAAGGGGTCAGCCCATAATCGGCCTGAAAGCTGCGGGCAAAGCTCTGCACATTGCCATAGCCACATTGCTTGGCGATCTGCGCCACGCTATCGCTAGTTTGCAGCAGCAAAAACGTCGCGCGATCCATGCGAATGCGGCGAATGCAGTTGGCTAGCGTTTCCCCGGTGATGCCGAAAAACACGCGATGCCAGTGAAAGGGAGACATGCAAGCGATGCCAGCAAGCGTATCCAGGCTCAGGTCCCCGTCCAAATTATCATGGATGTGGCCCAGCACCCGCAATATGCGGCGCTCATAGGTTTGGTTATGGTTACTCACGGGCGCTCCCTCGTTTGCCTTAACTTAAGCACGGCACAAAGTTGCTACAAGGGGGAAAGTGCCGTTGCAATTCACCCCTTTGCCCGCCATATATAGTGGCGAACTGCACGGGGTTGATATGCGAAACTATCTGGAATTTGAAAAAGGGCTGGCCGAGATTGAGGGCAAAGCCGAGGAATTGCGCGCCATGGCGCGGCAAAACCCAGAGATGGATGTGGAAGACGAAGCGGCGGCGCTCGACGTTAAGGCCGAAGCGCTGCTCGCCGAGCTTTACAGCACCCTGACCCCGTGGCGCAAATGCCAAGTGGCCCGCCACCCAGACCGCCCCCATTGCAAAGACTATATCGAGGCCCTGTTTCAGGAGTATACCCCCCTAGCGGGAGACCGGAACTTCGCGGATGACCATGCGATCATGGGCGGCCTCGCCCGCTTTAACGACCGCCCCGTGGTGGTAATTGGCCATGAAAAAGGCCATGATACCAACACCCGCATCGAGCGCAATTTCGGCATGGCCCGCCCCGAGGGCTACCGCAAGGCCACCCGCCTGATGGACCTCGCGGACCGTTTTAAGCTGCCTGTTATCACGATTGTGGACACCCAAGGCGCCTACCCCGGCAAAGGCGCTGAGGAGCGTGGGCAATCAGAAGCCATCGCGCGCGCCACTGAAAAATGCCTGCAAATCGGTGTGCCGCTGATCGCGGTCATCATCGGCGAAGGCGGCTCCGGCGGGGCTGTGGCCTTTGCCGCCGCTGATAAGCTCGCTATGTTAGAGCATTCTGTTTACTCGGTCATTTCCCCCGAGGGTTGCGCTGCCATCCTCTGGAAAGACTCCGAAAAAATGCGCGAAGCCGCCGAGGCCCTGCGTCTCACCGCCCAAGACCTCAGCAAGCTAACCGTGGCGGATATCGTGATCCCCGAGCCTGTGGGCGGCGCGCATCGCGGGCGCGATGCGACCATTGGCGCGGTAGGGGAAGCCATTGAAACGCTGCTGATTGAGCTGGAAGATAAAGAAGGCGCCGAGCTTATTGCTGCCCGCCGCCAACGCTTCCTTGATCTTGGCCGCTCCGCCCTTACGCTTTAAGCAACCCCGACATCAGCTCCACCACCCCCGCCACCTGCGGCTGGGATGCAATGGTTTTGCTGGCCGCCTTTACCTCTGGGCTGGCATTGGCAGGGCACATGGGATGCCCGACAAAGCCAAGCATTTTCAGATCGTTATGACTGTCTCCAATACCAATAGCCTGTTCGTGGTTTAACCCCATCTGTGCCAACATCGCCGCCACGGCACTTTGCTTGCTTACGCCTTTCGGGGTCACATCTATCGAGGTATGGGAGTTGGTCCAATTTAAATCAAACTGCCCATATCGAGCCTGAAGCTCTTCTCTCCGCGCCACAATCTCGGCTTGCGGCGCAGTGGTAATGCCCGCCCATGAAAGGCAAAGCGAATACTCGTTTCCAACCTCGAAAATAAACCCCTCCGGCGCGAGGGCGGCCCGCAGCGCCTGCAAGGCCTCAAGGTCACTCTCCGAAATCATCCGCGTTTCGCGGTCCGTTTCCGGCGTGAAAATCATCGCGCCGTTTTCGCAAATAAACGGCGTTTGCACGTCCAGCACTTGCGACATGGCTTCAGCATAGGGTTGCGGCCGCCCTGTGCACAGGTGGAAGCTGACATCCCGTGCGGCAAGGCGCTTAATCAGGCCGCGCACCTGCGCGAGGCCCTCCAGGTCCAGCGCCAAATGCTTGCCCGGTCCGAGGCAGCCATCAATATCGCAAAACAGCGCCCGCATTAGCCCGCAACCAAGCGGATTTCGGCGGGGTCAAACGAGATTTTTACATTCTGGCCAACCGTAAACGGGTTCGCCGTGGTGTCTGCAATAGCAAAAAGCGGGCCGAGTTCTCCGTCCAGCGTATATTGGATTTGGTTGCCCAAATAGGCGGCATAGGTGATGTTGCCGGTAAAGCCTTCCCCGCCATCGCCAAGCTGAATATGGTGCGGGCGCAGCACCATTTTGGCCGTGCCCTTATGTCCCGCTTCATTCGGCACCATAATTTTTCGCCCTGCCACGGCGATCTCCGCGCCACCATCAGAGGCGCTCAGCACGTCGCAATCCACAAGGTTCGCATCGCCAATAAAGTCGGCAATAAAAGCGGAGCTAGGCCGCTCGTAAAGATCATGCGGCGAGCCTTCCTGCGCAATTTCGGCGTCTTTCATCACAATAATCCGGTCCGACACCGCCATCGCCTCTTCTTGGTCATGGGTCACATACACCGCCGTCAGCCCCAGTTCCTGCTGGATCTGCCGAATTTCCTCGCGCACATGGCGGCGCAGCTTGGCATCAAGGTTAGAAAGCGGCTCGTCCAAAAGCAGCACCTCCGGCTCCAGCACAATCGCCCGCGCCACCGCCACCCGCTGTTGCTGCCCGCCCGAAAGCTCGCTCGGCAGCCGGTCGCCAAAGCCCTTTAGCCCAACCATTTCAAGCCCTTGGTCCGCCTTGGCATGGGCTTCCCTCTTGGGCATGCTTTTCACCGTCAGCCCATACGCCACGTTTTGGCGCACCGTCATATGCGGAAACAGCGCGTAGCTTTGAAACACCATAGACACCGCACGGTAGGTCGCCGACAGGTGCGTCACATCCTTGCCGCCAATAAAAACCTTGCCCTCGGTGGCCGGCTCCAGCCCCGCAATCAGCCGCAAAGTGGTGGTTTTCCCGCAGCCCGACGGGCCAAGCAGGGTCACCAAAGTGCCGGGGTCAATGGTGATATTCAGCGATTTCAGCGCCGTTACATCGCCATATTTCTTCACCACGTTTTCAAAAACGACCGAGCCGGGGGTGTGCGTATTCATAATAAATCCTTTACGTTTCGACACGGTCAGACGCGCGCAATTTGCGCCGCCCGATAAGAAGTTGCAGCAGCATAATTGCCGTGATCATGGTCACGATCAGCACGGCGGAATAAGCAATAGCAATGCCAAATTCGCCGTTCTCAACCCGCCCAACAATAAACGACGTGGCCATATTGTGCTTGGCGGATACCAAGAAAATCACCGCACTCACCGAGGTAATTGCCCGTACAAAACTATAGGTCAGCGCCGCCAAAATAGCAGGCCCCAGCAACGGCGCAATCACCCGCCGCGCGGTGGTAAAACTGTTGGCCCCCAGCGTAATACTGGCCTCATCCAAGCTTTTATCAAGCTGGCTCATCGCGGCAATCCCGCCCCGCACGCCCACCGGCATATTGCGGAACACAAACACGATCACCAGAATAATCGAGGTCCCCGTCAGCTCAATCGGCGGGAAGTTAAAGGCCAAAATATAGCTCACGCAAATCACCGTGCCCGGAATAGCAAAGCTCAGCATCGTGCTGAATTCAAACACATTTTTGCCTGCAAACTTTTGCCGCACCAGCAGGTAAGCCGTGGCTAAGCCCAGCAGCGCCGTAAGCGGCGCGGCAACCGAGGCTATGGTGAGGGTGGTGAAATAACTATCCCACGCTACGCCCGAAAACTTCCAGCCATTATCAGTGATTTTAATGCCAAAAGCGCGGATGTAATGATCAAAGGTAAAGCTGTTATTATAGCCCCAAAGTTTCACAAAGCTCCCGAAAATGATCATCGAATAAACCACAGCGGTAAACGCCGCCCAAGGCAACGCCGTCGCATAACAGGCCCGCTTCACGCCCTTGCTCAGCGCCGCATGGCGGCCAGAATCGCCCTTGCCGGTGACGGTGGCATAAGACTTGGTGCCAACCCAACGCCGCTGAATAAGGAAGGCCCCAAGCGTGAGCATAAGTAGCGCAATCGAGAGAATCGCCGTGCCAGAAGCATCCGCCACCGTGCCAACAATCGAGAAATAAATCTCGGTGGACAGCACGTCAAAATTACCGCCCAGCACCAAGGGGTTGCCAAAATCAGCGAGGCTTTCGATAAAGCCAAGCAAAAATGCATTGGCCAAGCCGGGGCGCATAAGCGGCAAGGAAACATAGCGGAAGGTCTGCCAGCGGTCGGCGTTCAGGGTCTGAGACGCCTCCTCCATCGACGGGCTAACCCCCTCCACTACGCCGATCAGAACGAGGAATGCAATCGGGGTAAAGGACAGCACCTGCGCCAAATAAACCCCGCCAAAGCCATAAATCCAGCGGGTTTTTTCCATGCCAAATATCGTATGGAAAAGGTCTGTCACCGCCCCCGTGCGGCCAAAAAGCAGTATCAGCGCAAGGCCAATAACGAAGGGCGGGGTGACGATAGGAATAACCGTAAGCAGCCGCAACACCTTCTTAGCGCGAAAATTCGTGCGGGTAAAAATTAGCGCAAAAGACAGGCCAAGCAGCGTCGTCGTCCCGCCCGTCAAAATCGCCAGCACCACAGAGTTGATCCCCGGCCCACAGGAGGTGCCGCTCAGGCAGCCAAGTCCCCAGATTTTGGCGGAAAACAGCCGTGGCAAAAAGGCGGTCAGCGAAAACCCGTCAGGCGTCTCAAAAGCTCGTATCAGAATATGCACCACAGGGAAAAACACAAACACGCCAACCAGTGCGATGATCAACCCGATGAGGCCAACCACAAAAGCATCGCCCCGCCCGCGCCCCATGCCCGAAATCGCGGTGGTGAGCACGAAAAGCAGCGAGATCAGCAGCACAAAGGCCCCCGCACCAAAGCCAAGCTGGCCATTTTCCATGCCACCAAAGGCAAAGAAATCACCAAAAGCTTGCGGCCCGCCGCGCACAATGATCAGCCCTTGCAAAACCGTCATCAGCAGCCCCGTAAGCGCCGCCAGCGCCGTCCAGCGCGCCCGCTTTACGGGGTTATCCATCAGCAACAAAAGCCCCGCCGCCATTAGCGCCAGCCCAGCAGGTGCCAGCCAAAACCGCCCAAAATTCAGCACGTTAAATAGCGCAGGCGCAGAAAGCTGCTCGCCAAATTGCGCCACCCATTCAAACGACCAGAAGCCGCGCTTAAGCGCATACCAAGGCAAAATTGCATAGCCAAACAGGCCGATCAGCAGCCAAAGGCCGGTGGTGCGTTTCATGGGGAAATCCTAAAAAGTTGGGCGCGCGAAAAGCCCGCGCGCCCGAGTATGTTAGCCCTGAGGCTTCACTTCTGCATCCCAGCGAGCCAGCAGGCGCGCGCGGGTTTCAGAGGAGCCGTAAGTGGCAAAATCATAGTCAATCAGCTTAATAGACTCGACCGCAGGGGCCTCATCGGGCAGCGTCGCGTTGCTGTTGGAAGGCACGTTATAGACGCCCACTTCCGGCCCCGCCGACTGCGCTTCAGCGCTGATCACAAAGTTGACCCACTGCTTGGCTTCGTCAAGGTTATCCGCGCCCGCAATGATGCTCACGCCGCCAACCTCATAGCCGGTGCCCTCACAAGGAGACACGATTTCCAGCGGGAAACCCGCCAATTTCAGCTTGACCATATCATGCTCAAAGCCAATCGAAATACCGGTTTCGCCCCGTGCCGCCGCTTTAGAAGGCGCCGAACCAGATTTGGTGTAGGTGTTCACATTGGCCCCAATTTCCTGCAACAGGCTAAAGGCGTCTTCCTCGCCAAATACCTGCACAAGCGTTGCCAGCTCGGTATAAGCCGTGCCCGAAGAGTTCGGGTTCGCCACCTGAATTTCGCCTGCATAAGCAGGGTTCGTCAGGTCACGCCAGCACGCCGGTGGCTCAATGCCTTTTTCGGCCAAAATCTCGCTGTTATAAGCAATGCCAAGCACGCCGAGATGGATACCAATGGTGCGGCCCTCAGAAATGCTAGCAAGGTTCACAGCCCAGCCCAAAAGCTCGCTCGTATCTGCGCCACTTTCTTGGGTCAGCCCTTCAGACGCCGCAATCAGGTGCGGGTCACCCGTGCCGCCCCACCATACGTCAAACGTAGGGTTGCCTGCTTCAGCCCGCACCTGCGCCAGCGTTTCACCGGTAGATTTGCGCACCATAGACACATCAATGCCCGTCGCATCCTCAAAATTGCCAACCATCAGGTCGCACCAATCTTGCTCATTCGAGCAGATCACATTCAGCTCTTGCGCGCCCGCTTGGCCCGCCAGCACGGTGCTCGCCAGCAATGCGGCCCCTACTATTGATAGTTTTTTCATAACTTCCTCCGTTGGTTAACCCTGGCCCGTTCTTGCCCGAACAGCGCCCTTATGCCGCAAGCCTACGCCCCGCCAGCGCGGCATGGCCAGCCACCCCGCATTAACAAACCTTCAATCATGCGAATTTTGTGTTAACAATATTTCGAACGACTTGACAAATGTAAGCCAGAAACCATTAGGCAATCGGTGAAATCCGTGCATAAATGCAGCCGATAATGGGTAGGGAGAGCCTTAAGGGCCATGAAAAATTGAGCAAACCAGCCGCCGACTACCGCGCCAAAATCGCGGTTATAGATGATGATTTAAACATGCGCCTCGCGCTAGAGGCCCTGCTGCATGAAAACGGATTCGACCCGATCCTGCTCAAAGGCAGCCAAGATTTCCACGCCCTCGGCCCCACCCCGCAAGTAGATCTCGCCTTGATAGACCTAAAACTCAACGGCGAATCCGGCCTCTCTCTGGCCATGCACATCCGTGAGCGCTTTGATCTGCCCATCGTTATGCTCACCGGCGTTGGTGATGAGGTCGATAAAATCGTCGGGCTAGAGGTCGGCGCCGATGACTACTTGATGAAGCCCTTCAACCCGCGTGAGCTCATCGCCCGCATCCGCGCCGTGCTGCGCCGCTACGGCCGCGCCGCCCCGCAAGCCCCCGCCCCCACGCCCAACGGCCTCCCCTTTGGCGACAAAGTCCTCAACACCGACGAGCGCCAACTCACCACGCTGGACGGCGAGGAAATCGCCCTCACCAATGCCGAATACCGCCTGCTGGAATACTTCCTACGCCACCCCGACACCATAATCCCCCGCCCGCAATTGCTTACCGAGCTTGGCTCAGACCTTTCGCAATATGTGGACCGCACAATTGATGTCCTCATCCTGCGCCTACGCCGCAAAATCGAGGCCGTGCCGTCCAAGCCCGTACACCTACAAACCCGCCGTGGGCAGGGCTATATTTTTGTGCTTGGCACCCCATGAACCTGCGCTGGCGGCCCGATATTCGCGCGCGGCTCTGGCTGGCCCTCGGCCTTCTAGCGCTCTCCACCCTATTTGTTGGCGGCATTGGCTGGTATGCGCTAGACCGCGCCGACACCCGCCTGCAAGCCCTGCATTCCCGCACGCTACAGGAGGTCGCCCGCTCGCTCCGCCTCTCCAAGCAATCTTCTGATCTGGCCACCACCGCGCCCTACCTGCTCAACCTGCAATCCTCCTACCTCATCCAAAATGAGGGGGCAGACATGCTTAAAGCCCTCGCCCCCGTGCTGGAGGAATGGCCAACGCGTGAAAGCACTCAACTCACCGAAGTATATGCTTTTGATGGAGAAATCGCGCTGGCGGTTCGCAAAATGGAAGAGGCCATCACCGATCTGGTTATCGCCGCTGAAAGCCAAAGCGTGGAGCGCGACAAAACCCGCGCCCTGAATGCCGAGCTATTTTCTATGGAAAACCAGTTCTTCCGGCAGCTCGCCAATGAGGGGAATTCGAGCTTTGACCAGCGGCTATGGCTGGCCCTGCAAACCGAAACCAACGAGCTGGTCGGTGCCGGCCATACCGGCAGTTTTGTGGGGGTTGGTGAGCGGCGGCGGCGCTTCCAAAAGCTACGCCGAGATTTTTCCTTCCTGCAAGCCTCGCCGATCCACCTCGCATGGTCTGAAAGGCTGGAAAACCTCGCCTCCGGCGAAGACGGCCTGTTTGCCGTGCGCCGCCGTGAGCTTTCGCGCCAGTTAGCCAGCCAAAACGCCCTGTTCCGCATCCGCCACAACGCTGCCCTGATCTCTGATCTTGCTGCCCAATTTGCCGCCAATGCCGAGGCCTTCCTCTCGTCTGAGCGCAGCGCCACCGCCACCTCGATCAAGGTCGCCAAGGTGCTTATTCTTGTGGCCTTGCTCGCGGCCATCGCCATTGCGCTCATCGCCGCGCTCTTCGTGTCAGGCTATGTCACCCGCAATATCCACGCCATTTCTGATGCTATGCAACGGCTGGCGGCGGGGGACCGTGGCACCAAGCTGCGCCTGAACGTGCGCGAGGATGACGAGATCGGCAAGCTCCACGCCGCCTTCCGCATTTTCCGCGCCAACGCCCTACGGCTTGACCGTAGCCACCGCCAACTCCACCAGCAAAACACCCTGTTTGAAAAGATCTTCGCCAATATTTCCGATGGCGTCGCGATCACCGATGCCCAAGGCCAGCTCACTGCCACCAACCCCCATGTTGCCGAGGTGCTGCGCCCCACCGGCCTG
>Ga0256845_1003751_pt1 | contig 10096 bp, 7 predicted proteins | sample RiftiametaG_FD_189101 | JGI IMG/M metagenome (GOLD analysis project Ga0256845, IMG submission 189101) | Tube worm associated microbial communities from hydrothermal vent at the East Pacific Rise, Pacific Ocean - Riftia | ecosystem: Host-associated > Annelida > Integument > Unclassified ... | reverse complement strand
AGACACAGGGCGCCCGTCGAGCAGGCAGACTCCAGACCCGGCAGGGGTGCCTTCCGCTAGGTGCACCACTGAAACGGTGACGGCGGCGTCGCCAGGCCATGGCATATTGACCGTCGCATCGAGAATGGAAAACCCGTGATTGCAAAGGTATTGCAGCCCGGTAGCGCGCGTGTCGCCCTGACCGATGGTATTGGTTGCAATGAGGCCAATCGTACCGTGAGCCCCCAGAAGAGTGCCCGAGCGACGGAAGAAGTGAGCTGAAAAATCCGCGTTACCATGCGCCCCGGCATGCAGCCCCAATAAGAAATCTCTGTAGCTATTTCCAAAATTACTCGATATCGAACTACCCCCCATAAACGGAGGATTGCCCACAAACGCATCCATCATCGCAGCCCCATTCACACGGCCCCCATCGAGGGGATCTGGTCGTTCCAAATAGAAGACTTCGGGGAACTCCAAATGCCAGTGAAATGGTGATTGCGTTTTGTGCAACGCTCGTTGCGTTTCTTGCAATTGTGCTTCTAGGGCCGATTCTGTGGCTAAATCTGGGGCTGAGAGCCAGTTTTGGACCAAATCTAGTCGCCGGAGGCGCTCTTTTTCGCGGTCTTTGTCTTTTGCTTCTGCAAAGAACGCCCCCACGACCAAATCGGCAATGAGGCGCGCTCGGCGGATGGCGTCCTCTGAGTCGTTCAGCAATCGCTCTTTTTCGAGCTGCGCCGCGGGACGGGGATCTGCAGCCAAATCCAAGATCTGCTGACGAATACCAATCGCCTCATCTAGGGCCTCTTTGAGAGCGACAGACGTTGCGTCTATCTGTTCGCCCGCGTGCCCCGCCTTCCAATGAAAGGCGCGAATTTGATTGAAGTCGAGACCCACCAGGGAGTCCCCGTGACGCAGGGAATGATCCACAAAAGTGAAGGGCTCGTTTTTGGCCATGGTCACGAGCCAAAGAGACAGACGCGCTAGCTGCACGGCGTATTTGTTTTTGTCCACCCCATAAAGACAGCGCTGGGCGACCAAACGGCGCGCATGGTTCACGACATCTTCGTGGGCGTCGTTCAGAATTTCGAGCTTGGTCTTGGCGCTACCTGCAGGCGCGTCGCCGATGCCTTTCAGCGCAGCGGTCTCTTCAGTCGCCTCACGTGTCCACGCTGCCACCACATGATCGGCCAAGTACCTACACGCTGCCACCAAAAAAGCTCCAGAGCCCATCGCCGGATCGCACACTTTAAGGCTTAAAATGGCCTCTGAGCTGGGTCTGTCACCCATGGTGCGAATCAACGGATCGAGGGTTTTGCGCACAATCGGCTCGCTCAGGCTCCTGGGCGTGTAATGGCTGCTTGTGCGACGGCGCTCAGGACCAGGCTGAATGACGAGCGCACCTGCTTTCACTCTCTCTGGGTGTTTGCCGCTGAGGGCTTCGAGGGCGCTCAAGGCTTCTTGTGGATCGCTGATGTCCTTGAGAGCCTTCGCCACCTTTGCAGCCGTGCCCTTGTCAAAGCCAAGTTCGCTCTGCAGCCACTTGGCTCGACGGCTCGCCGGCACCTCAAGCGCTAGCGCTGGCTCCAGCCAAAGTCGCGCGGCGCTTTTTTTACTACTGAGCTTAACGCGCACAGCTCCCCCGGTGAGACGCTCGACGTCAAAGCCCATGAGCGCTTCATAGACCGAACCTATTTGCTCGACATCGAGAGCACGGTACGAGAGCCGCTGTCCACCAAGGACAATGAGCTTTTTTAGGATGCGGTAGACAGTGCCATCGCTGATGGCGGGGAGATCCACAGCGGCGCGGGCCTCTGCGTCTCGGATCGGCGCGCTGCCTCCGGGCCACCCCTCTAAGAAAGGGTAGGCGTTGGGGTCAAAGAGATCGCCGTGGCGGGGCGGTAGGCGGAGATCTCCATGGCTGACGCCCAAAAACATCGCCCGAAAGAGGCTGATGAGGCGCGGGTAAGCGCCGTAGCGTCTGTCCATGCTGTCGGGAAAGCGACCGTGGTCTTTTTCTAGCTCGTCGTAGAGCCCAAAGACGCTGTAGTTCTTGGCAAAGAGTTGGCTCTCGACCGGGAGCAGCCCGCGGTCCTCGCAATAGAGGGCAAAGACCAAGCGCAGCAGTACCGTCAGCAAGCCCGAATACAGGTAGCCGTCTTCGCCCTCTTCGAGAGCGCGCCGCAAGAGACCAAGCTTGTCTCGATCGGAGGCGGCGCTGAAGCCGCCGAGGAGTTCTTCGAGTGCTTCAAAGAGCTGGCCCGACAGAGCATTGGTGACCTCGCCCTGCTTGCCCCGACTTTGCTCAAGCAGGGCGGGAAGTTGCACGTCCTCTGCCACACCAAAGAGACGCGTGCGTCCGAGAAGCATGACGAGGGCGTCGAGGATCGGCCGGCCCCCGACCTCGCACATGGCGTCAATTCGAAAGCTGAGCCAACCGCTGGACTCACCATGGGGCGCGTAGGTGAGACGTAGTTCGCGACCGTTGGTCAAAATGCCGATGGGCACGCGACATTCACGCAAGAGGCGGTCAAACTTGGCCTGAGCGGGATACTCCCAGGGGCCCGTGACTGTCTCGGGCTTGTCGAGATCGATTTCGGGGGGCACATGCCACACAAAAGCGAGGTAATCTTGGCCTGCCTGAGCGGCAGCGGGTAAATCGGCCTCTTCTTTATGGCGGTGGTCAGCCCCTTTTTTACGCTTGAGAGCGAGAGTGGGGCGCAGCTCTTGTTTGCCCTCGGGCACATAGAGGCGAAGAGACTTGGGCAGAGTCTCGTTGTCGTCAAAAAGATCGGGGCTCAGGCCGAGCACGTCCGTGAGCAATTGTGAGACGTTAGGGACGTAGCGTTTACCCTCTGCGTCCTGGGGCGCGCAGGCGAGGAGCTTTTGTTGCACCTCGCGACTCTGTTTCTCCATGCATTGGGCTTCGACCAATACGGGGACAGAGACGACGAGCCCCTCGGAAGGCTGAGTCATGCCGAGCCATAGCTCGTGGAATTTGCGGGCTTGGTCGTTCATGCGGCTAGGCTCTGGCTGGGAAAGTTCAAAGGAATACGCGTTGCTTGACGAGCCTGTAGCGCGATTGAGGAGAACGGGTTAAGCTCTTTGGGTATGGCTAGATTTCTTGTTCGTAATCCGCAAAAGTCACGATTGGAGCTCATTGTCGATGTGGTCGAAGAAGCCGACGACGAAGCCCTCGCGCGCGTCCGCCACGATATGCATCTCAAAGGGTCTGCGAGCGGAATCGTCGTTGACGCCGCCGAAATGATCGTCTTGCGCAACACGTTCGACAGCCTAGAGGAGGCGGCAATTCGGGAGGACTTCCGGCTCGCTACGCAAGATTTACTCTCTGGCGTTGGCTCCTTGCCCCACCAGGTTGAGGTTTGGTTGGAACGCGTTCGAGTGAATTGGCGCGTCGCGGTGCCGGCCAAGGAGTCAGTGGCCAAGTTGCTATATGATGTGATACCAGCACTAGCAGGCGGCGACATTGAGCGTTCAGAGCCAACTGCTGCATGAAGCGCGTCTACGTCGAGACCAACTTTTTGGTCGATCTCTTGCGCCCTCTCCGTACAAAAGAAGCCACGGCCCTGCACAGTCGTCACGGAAATGACATTGAGCTGACAATCCCTTGGTGTTGTTTCAAGGAGGTGGAGCGGACGTTGATGGACAGGGTGGTGGACGAGGACATCGGGTTTGCCTCTACTGCGAATGCAGTCTGGGCGAGACTGCGCGAAGAGGCGCCAGGCGAATGGGAGTCGCGCAACCCGTCCGTGCACCAATTTCTTGATGCGGTTCGGGACCTTCAACGAAGGGCTCGAGCGGATTGCGTCATTGAGATCGAAAAGCTCATGGACGCGGTAGTGGTTGTGCCTATGAGTCAGCGAGCGACCGACAGGGCGCTGGAGTTTAGCCGAGTGAAGCGTCTCAAGCCCTTCGATTAGATGGTGCTTGGATGCGTCTTGGCAGACTGCAAGGAACGCAGAACGCAGGATCTCAAGTACTTCTGTGATCCGAACACAAAGGACTTCCGTCCGACGAGCGGGAACAACCTTGCGGTAACCTACAGCGCTCAGGACCTGATTTACTTGGACGATTTCGCGGTTCCGTAGTCTCATTACATCTTCACCGTGGGCCAAAGGTAGACGAGCCCAATAGGCTCAAGTCGTTGCAGACTTACTTTGTACAGGGCCTCGATCTCCTCGGGCTCTGTTTCCAACTCGTGCTCAATTGCCGTTAAACGACTCTGCATGTGCTCCTTGTCGTTCTCCCACTGCTTCTTTTCATCAGCAGAGAAGTCTTTAAAGAGGCTCATTTGCTGACCCGTGAGGGTTCTCTCGATGGTTGATTTCTGAGATTTGAGGATTTTTCTGAGAGACTCAGCTTCGACGTGGCCTCTTTCCGTGAGTTCTTGGGTAGCCTTGTGGGCTTTTTCCTCGGCATCGTCCTTTACGGCGCTCCATAGGGTGCTGAAGTCTTCGCTGGCGGACTGCACGAGCCGAGTCTGGATCTCGTCAGAAACGGTGCCGAGCTTTGGAATGTCTTGGAATAGTTGTTCAAGGGTTTCAAGAGCGCGCCGGTCTGCATCATCAGCAAAGGCGCGAAGGTGCCCTTTACCCTTGGCCTCCAGCCATTGGGCCGAAACGCTCACGATTTCATCGTGCAGCCGAGCTGCGCCTGGACCAAAGAGCGACACTCGACCAAAGACGACAACACGAGCAACCGCGTCGTGCGGGTTAGGCACTACGGTGACGCGACTCAGATCTTGAGCGCTGTAGCCCTGCGAGCGAAACCTAGTAAGAATTCGTTGAATGAACGGGTGCTCCAAATGAAGGTGCACACGTTCTTCACCAATGCGATCCAAAGGGCGAAATACAACGGGCTGAGGCGAGCGTTTGCGCCACTCCCAGGGCGGCTCATCGCGCTCACGGGGTGGGCGGAGACTGTCTAGGGTTTCGGTCCATGTTTCACCTAAGTCAGGGAGTTCATAAACATCCTGTCCTTCGATCTCATCGTCTCGGATGACTTTGAGCCGAGCGGCGCCCGCGAGTTCTAACCCAACATCCACCGCGTCTTTGAGTCGGTCCGGTTCAAAGTCGATCAGCTTTCTCGACTCGTTCAATATGGCCGCTACCGAATCGGACTCTACTTGGAGCGCCTTGATATCTGTGCGTTGAGCTTCCAGTTCTGTCTGCACGGCGGCCACAGCCTGTTCTCCGGGGTCAACCTTTTCGATGTCCGACGCTGTTGTTGAAGTAATGCCCTTGTTCAGTGCCCCCTCGATACGGCGCATCACGACATCCCCGAGCGAGCCGAGTTCGTCCTGAATTGTGTCTACTTTTTCAACTAACTTGGCGAGGACCGCGTCTTCCTTACGCTCGGTGTAGGAGAAGTAATGGCATCTTACTTCTGGTTCGGGCTGGAGAGTTCTGTCGATTCGACCGTTACGTTGCTCCATGCGAGCGGGGTTCCACGGAATGTCGAAGTGGAAGAGATCAGCGCAGTGATTTTGAAGGTTGAGGCCTTCGCGAGCAGCATCCGTCGCGACAAGAATACGCACGGGAAAGTTCTCTGGATTGCCGTTGAAATGGCGCTGGACCTGCTCGCGCTGCTCGTCACTCATGGCGCCGTGAAAGCCCATGATGCGCTCTTCATCACGCTGGGTACCCTCAATGGCTGAGTTCAACGCGGCTTCGATGTAGCGCTTAGTGTCTGCATACTCAGTAAAGATGAGAAGGCGCTTGTCGTTCCAATCCAACTTCTTGCCGGTGCCCTCTGCTCCGCTTACAGAGACAGCCGCACATTGGTTGGCTGCGATCCAGTCAATGAGCTTCTGAACTTTCGCATCGGGCTTGCGCCTCAGGGTTTTCGCGAGTCGGAGCATTTCATCCAAGAGTTCCTTGGCTCTCGCCTCCGGGCTCTGAATCAGCGCCGTCGCTTCGCGCACATCGGCATCCGCTTCGCGATCAAGTTGGTCCTCGTCTTGGTCAACGCTCTCAATGGATTCTGACGAGAGATTGTTTCCGAGTTCAAGGCTGGAATCTTTGCCCATGTCTCCAGCGTCAACACGGTCCGAGTGCGCCTGAAGCGTGCGGTAGAATGCGTCCACACTGCTGAGGAGTCGTTTCTGCAGATTGATAAAGACAAGTTGTCCACGCCCGCGCTTTGGGCGCATGAGTTCGGTGTACTCGGTCAGCATCTCAGCCAAAAATAGTTCAGGAGGCTTCCCATCGATCGCGATACGCACCACCTTGCGCAAGGGAAACGATGAGCCGCCGAGCTTGGCGGCACGAAGATCGCGCTTCAGCCGCCGCACCATGACCTGAGAGAGTGCTCCTGAATTGCCATCAATGGGTACACCTCGCGTAAACCGTTGAGGATCCAAGATCTCCATCAATGCGCTAAAACTGTTAGAATGCCCGTTGTGCGGAGTGGCCGAAAGGAAAAGACGATTCTCAAATCGCGGGGCCAACTTACGCACGACTCCGGTGATCCTACTGTCGATGGCGTACTTACTCGATGTGGCTGGTGCGGCGGTGTGAGCCTCGTCAAGAATAAGAAGGCTCTTTTTGAGACGACCTCCTAGATGTTGAAGAAGGGGCTCGAAGTACTCTGGGCGACGGAGCGTTTGGTAGGAGATAATAAATCGATTGTGAGTACCCCAAGGCACCACGCCAAAACCGCGTTCGCTACGACGTTGGGCGACAAAAGAGCGATCGTAGATTTCGAAACGTTGTCCAAAACGCTTCTCCATCTCGCGCTTCCATTGCAGGCTAATGCTCGCAGGGCAGACAATGAGTACAAATTCAACTCGTTGTCGCAGCTGCAGCTCCTGTAGAATGAGCCCCGCTTCAATTGTCTTTCCGAGCCCGACATCGTCCGCAATAAATAGATTGGCGCGAGGTAGCTCGAGGGCCTTTTTGAGGGGAGTGAGCTGGTGGTTGAGCAGTTTAATGCCCGCTCGAAAAGGAGACTGAAAAAGATCCGCCCGCGTGGCCGTCACTGAGTTCCAGCGCAGCGCGTGGAGATAGGCCGCGAAATGACGCGGTGGGTCGAGAGAGCCTATATGTCCTAGCCCTTCTGTCTCGGGCTGCATGACGCGAGCCCCCAGCTCTAGCTCCCACAAGACCTGCAGCGGGCGCCCCTGAGCGTCGTCGTCGAGACACACCATCTCAACAATGGTGGCGTCCTCTGGATGCGGGGGTGGGCTGACCTCTTCAACCAGATATTGACGCTGGCGCACCTGTACGATGTCACCCCGTTGTGGAGCGTGGCGTTTAAAATCGCTCCCACCAAAGAGACCTTTTGGGGCGACAGATTCTGGAGCACCAGATGCCTCTAAGAGTTTGGCTGCCAGGGCGGGGCGTGAGCGCTCCTTAGCTTTCAGCCCATGACGCTCACATGCGCGCCGCAGTTCATCGCGTCCCATCCAAGAGACGAGCTGGTTCAGCCGGATCTGTCTGGAACTATGCAGCCCAATCACATGAGATTCCTTAGTACCCACATCCGCCAGACCCACTCCAAAGTGACGACCCAACTCAAGGAGTCGCACTTTGGGTAGCGTACCAAGCACGCTTTCCAACGTAGTTTCAGATACTTCACCCATATACATCGTTATATCAGCAAACAGAGAAAAGATGGAGCAATGGTCTCTTACTTCAGGTCGTTGTTTGTCCGATCAGCGCGGTTCTTCTGCAGACCGCCATTCCTTCGATTGGGTTAATATTTCATTCTGCAGCTTTCGCGCTGGCGCAACTCAAAGTGCGATGTCTTATTTCATTTGATTCTTTCCCGACGGTGGGAGCTCTCAATGCAGTCAAAGAGAGCGGGGGCGTGGGGAGAACGCGACAGAGAGCCTCATCGTTGCCCGCCCCCAGAGTGAAACAGAATATTTTAGCCCTCCCTCTCGAACAAATTGACCGCGCCAGGGGTCTGCTCCCTTGAGGTCTTGATAAGCTTGTTCCCAGACGTCAGGAAGGAATTCGTCGACCTCTCTCGCCGGAGGGGGCGAAATCCTCCCCACCACTCGCCAACAAGTGAAGTGCATTGACCCCACAGGCTGTCGTCAGGTCGTGACGTTCAAGAACGATGTCAGTTCCTGGATCGGCGCCGCAGCCTATGAGCGTATTCAACATTTTGTGTTCCGTCTCTGTCAGTTCGCTTGCCCAAGACAAATTCAACGAAAAAGGCAGAATAGTCGAGGGAGAGCCGACTTAACGAAGACACGGGCAATAGTCACTTGTCAATCCGCTCACGAATACAGCTCACATTCCACAGCGCGAGAGGTATTGAATATGCCATTTAAATACGACCCACGGGCCGGAATCTTATTAATTACACAGAGGCGTTGACCTGGCCCGCGCGCGCCTTCAACTATACTCGCTCTTTTTGTGCACAATAAGCACTTTTGCGCAGTATTGGCCCTCACCTAACATGAGACACAATCCATAGAACGCAACTCACCAAGTCTTGACAAGTAAATAACAAATTGCTCATATGCATCACAACGAGCCCCTAGTTGGGAAGATAAAGAAGAGAGAACCTTATGAAACTACGATCAGCATTTCTATTTACTGCCCTATCTCTTGCCTCACTCATCGGCTGTGCCACTGAGACAGACATAGAGGAGTCAATGACTGACGCTGCGCTAGCAGTCCCTTCAGAAACCGCAGAAGACAAGAGCATTCTTGCTTCCGCCGACGTCGGCTACGGCACCGTCAACTTCCACGAGTACACGGACGACGATGGCGAAACCGTGATTGCCATCTCCGAAGACATCCCCAACACCTACAGCAATACCCCTCTTGAAGGTCTTTTTGCCGCAGGGTACACCAATCTCGAGGTGTTCATTGCGCTTCTCCCCGAGACCGACCCGCCAGTTTCCTACGTCGAAGAGCATGCGCGACAGGCAAAAGAACAATCACCGCCCCGACGACGCGGTGATTGTTCCCACCTTTGACCGCGACGCCCCCATCGAAAAGAGCACCTATGCTTGTCGCCGAGCTGTCCTGCCTTCGGTAAAATCCTGCTACGCGTACACCTACTCGAACCTAACCACTAAAGATGATATTTATGGTAAAAAGAAGGAAAGTGGAATAGTGTATACGTACGGTTCAGCTACCTTCGGCATCTGTAATCAAGGAAATGCCAACGTCTATGCACGCATAGTGTACGACAACGATACTCGTTACTTTGGCGCAGGCTGGCGATACAAAAAATGGACAAACCCAATTGGCGTGGGTCGATATTTGCGCTGGTTTGGACTCAGCTACAGCGGACGATGTACTCCAACAGGTAACAACACTATCTGTATTCCCAGAATTGCATATAAGCTGCAGGGGTACGGTTTCGGTGGGCGTTCCAACGACTATGATCTAGTCGGCGCGCGAATTGCTAGCTCCCGCTATGTAGGCGGCTCCGGTTGCGTAGCTCCCCCCATCGTCAGATGAGCAAATAAGAAGGTGAGGGATGAGTCCTCAATGCGCCGCCCTCACCTTCTACCTATTATATATCTAACGTGTATCCTGACACTCTCTTGAACTTCGCTCAACGGCACGCTCGTTGGGCAGCCGTCTTGTTCGGGCCCCTCCTTGCCTGCTCTTCGACTGAAGCCGATAATTGCGGCACAACAATTTCAGTTTCCCAGGCTATTCGGTTCGAAACACCCGATGGGGGCCTTCCGCACGAAAGGTTTCGATCTCTTGTGTTCGCCTTACAATTTCAAGACGTGAACGATCCCGGCGCTCCTCTCTCACATGTCTGTACAGGCACAAGAATTGCGCCAGGTCTGCTCGTTACGGCTGCCCATTGCACTCGCGAGTTAGAGCCGAGCGAACTCCGTCTCACTCGTAGCGATGCCAATACTGCAAGTAGGACGTTCGACGGGTCGAATTGTGAGCCAAACAATGCTGTAGAAAAGGCCCCAGAAACTGTGACCGTTCTCGCTTTCGTAGTCCATCCAAGTCTCGACATCGCACTCCTCGCTTTCGAGGAACCAGACGTCAGTCCGATTTCTGCGCAATGGCAATCCCCGCCTCCAGAAGGCGCTTCAGCTATCATCACAGGATATGGTCTAACAGAGGACAACTCGTTGGGTAAGTTGCGGGCAATTGAGGTTAAA
>Ga0256845_1003750_pt1 | contig 10098 bp, 7 predicted proteins | sample RiftiametaG_FD_189101 | JGI IMG/M metagenome (GOLD analysis project Ga0256845, IMG submission 189101) | Tube worm associated microbial communities from hydrothermal vent at the East Pacific Rise, Pacific Ocean - Riftia | ecosystem: Host-associated > Annelida > Integument > Unclassified ... | reverse complement strand
CTTCTAAAAAGCGCTCGGCGATCATGATCACGTCTTCGCCGCGATCGCGCAGCGGCGGCAGCTCGACGGTCATCACCGAGAGGCGAAAGTAGAGATCCTCGCGGAATTCGCCGCGGCTGACCATCGCTCGCAGATCGCGGTGGGTGGCGGCGACCACCCGGGTGTCGACCTCGCGCACCTGGTGCTCGCCGATGCGTTGCACCTCGCGGCGGTCGAGCACACGCAGCAGTTTGGGTTGCAGCTCGAGGGGCAGCTCGCCGATTTCGTCGAGGAAGAGGGTGCCCTTGTCGGCCTCCTCAAAGGCACCGGGGCGATCCGAGGTTGCGCCGGTAAAGGAGCCCTTTTTGTGGCCCAGGATCGAGGCCTCGGCGAGTTCGCGGGGCAGAGAGCCGCAGTCGAGCACGACAAAGGGCCCGCGCAGTCGCGATGATTCGTCGTGGAGGGCGCGGGCGACCAACTCCTTGCCGGTGCCGGTTTCGCCGCGGATCATCACACTCATGTCGGTGCCGGCGATGCGCTCGAGGATCGCGAAGACCTCGCGCATGGTGGTTGATTGGCCGTAGAGCGCACCAAAGTGATCGCTGCGCGAGAGCGGTACGTTGACCTCGTCGGCGGCGAGCAGGTTGATCGTTGTCTTGCCGATCTGGATGTTGGCCCCCGGATCGAGCCAAACTTCGCGGATCCTGACGCCCTGGACCTCGGTGCCGTTGGTGCTGCCGAGATCGCGGAGCAGGATCCCGCGGCGGTCGACCAGGAGCTCGGCGTGCACCCCAGAAATCGCGGTGTCGCAGAGCACCAGATCGTTGACGGCAGCCCGACCGATTGTCAGCCGCGAGCGCGTGACCTGGATCTGGGTGCCCTCGTCGGGCCCTGTGGTGACACTGAGAACGACTCGTCGCACCTGCCGTGATGCGGTCGGCGGCTGAAAGGTCGTTGTCAGCCCGAGATCGGGTTCGTCTTGCGCTTTGCGGGGCACGGCGAGGTAGAGCCGGTGTTGTCAGTGTTGTCAGTTGAGCAGGCGGAGATGCTTTGGCTTTTGCTTTTGCTTTTGCTTTTGCTTTGGCTTCTTTGCCTTGCGCTTGTTTGCGGACCGGCGCCCGCCGACTGTGCCCGACCCAGCGCCCGGGCGCCAGGGGCGGGCAATCGCGAGGAAGCCAACCGTCATGGCGACCGCGTGCAGGATGACCGTCGACCAGGGGGCGCCGCGCAGAGGCGGGGCGAGCAGGGCCAGGCCGGCGATGATCAACGAAAGCGTGCGCGAGCTGAGGGTGAGGGCGCCGAAGAGGCTAAGCCGGCGTTCGGCAAAGAGCACACCAAAGGCGACGACGGCGGCGAAGTCCGCGGGCAAGGAGCCGCCGACGGCGATCTCTACGAGGCTCGGCCAGGCGAGGCTGAGCAGCGCGAGCGTGAGCTTGGCTGTGAGTCCAGCGCCGAGCAGGAGCGCGAAGTAGCGGGCGCGCCCGAGGCGGTCTTCGACCGCAGTGCCGATGACCCACTGGATAAGGAAGGTGCCGATGAGTCCCTCGATGCGCCCCTCCGGGAAGAGGAAGAGCGAGCTGAGCGGTTGCCAGTACTCGCCGCCCGCAAAACCCGGGCCCAACACTAGGTGGGTGGCGTAGGGCTGATCGGCGATCAGCATGTTGAGGAGCGCGATCGCCAGGCCGTAGAAGAGCGGCCCGCGACCGAAACGGGGCAGCACGAGGGAGCGATTGTACGCCACGGCAGCAGCATAGCAGGGCCTAGTGCCCAGGTCGCGACTCGCGCGGAGCCCCAGAACGAGCGCCTTTCTTGCCGGAGCATCTCAATGTGTAGGACAGTTGCCTACATGTCTATGCCAGCTGACAACCGCCGTCGACATCGGGTCTTCGCCACAAAATTCACCGAGTACCACCTCCGCGAGGACGAATGCGTCGGTGTCCGCGATCGCGAGTCGGGGTCGTGGTTCCGCAATCATGCGGCGCTCCGCTTGCGCGCGATTCAAGTGCCAGCGCAGGGCCAGGATCCCCGCTGGCTCGGTCGTCGGATCCAGTTTTGGGGGCGCCTCGCCGATGTTGTGACCTCGCCGGTCGTCGAGGTCGGTCGGCCCGAGCGTTGGGCCGTCGAGAACTACGTGAGTCAAGCTCGCAGCGGTGAGCTCGCGGCCTGAAAAGTCTTCACGGCCCACACGAAAAAACCCGCCGGTGAGCACCGGCGGGTTTTTCTTTTTTTTGCTGTCTCTTACGTGTGTCGCTGTGCCCTGGACCCACGAAAAAACCCGCCGGTGAGCACCGACGGGTTTTTCCTTTTTCCTTTTTCTTTCTTGGGTCGAAGAGGCGCCCGAGATCAGGTGGGAGGCGGAGCCGTGGGCTTGGCGCCTACGACTGCCGTCGGCGAGCGTGTTGGGTCGGCGACCGGTCCAGAGGGAGCATTGGCCTCGGTTTTGGTGGTGTCGATCGGCGCCGCTCCGGCGCTGCCGCTCGCACTGCCGCTGCCACCGGCGCTCGCGCTGCCACCGGCGCTGTCACTGCCACCGGCGCTGTCACTGCCACCGGCGCTTGCCGAGTCGCTCTCCGAAGCTGCGGTCGGAGGGGGCGGCGTCGGGGCGGCGGGCTTGGGATTGCCCGAGCCGTCGAAGCAGCAGAGGATGCCGCCGTTGCGCTCGGAGGTTGCAGCGCCGCAGCCCTCAGCCTTGCCGAGTGAGATTTTGGTCTTGCCGCGCCAGACCGCGTCGCGGCACTTGCCGTACTGGCAATCCTCGCCGCAGCAGACGGGCTCGGAGCAGTAGCCGGACTCCATGCAGGGGAACTGGGTGCTCGCGGTGGGCGGTGGCGGGCAGAGTTCGTCGGTTTGGCCGTGGCTGATCGCGGCGATAAACTTGCCCGGGCCGGTCTCTTTGTCGCAGGCGCGCCAGCTGGTGTGCGACTTGAGATCGGTGTTTTTGCCGTTGGTGCCGCAGACGTGCCAGCCCGGTGAGCAGGCATCGGCGGGGACTTCGCAGACCTCGCCGTCGTCGCCGCAGACCTTGCCCGTGGGCGCGTCGCGCAGGCTCTTGACGCCCGGCCAGGAGACCAGGCAGCCGGCGATCCGCGGGTGCTTTTTGAGGTCCGCAAAACCCTCGCGCTGGCCATCGGCGCAGCCAACGACGCCGGGGTCGCCGCCCTTTTTGCTCTCGACGAACTTCACGCCTTGGATGGACTTTGGCGGGTCTTTAAACTCTTCGTCGTAACCACCGACGTTCGGCCCAGGGCCGCAGATACAGCCGCTCTGGAGGAGCAGCGCGGAGGCGAAGGGCAGGACCAAGAGCTTGGTCCACGAGGTCCAACTTGAAGCAGAAACCATAGGGCCCGGAGAATAGGAGAGAATTCGCCCTTGGCCTAGTCTCTTGACGCTTGACGCAAAAAGCGCGCAGAGAACGCTCTTGACGGCCCAGAAAAACCCCTCAGAGTCCGCCCTTTCGGCGATTTAGACCTCCTAAACAGCGTTCATGACGCTTCGTTAGTGGAGCTTTGTTCAGGAATCCGAATCGTCGATCCGGGCGATCAGATCTTCGCGGGCCTGCCTGTGGGGTCGCGACAGCACGTAGGCGATGCCGACGCTGAGGAAGAAGAGCGCGATCATGGGGATCGCCATCATCATCTGGGAGACCGGCTCGGGCGGGGTTAAAAATGCCGCGATCACAAACATCACGACGATCGCGACTTTCCAGAAGCGGAGCAGTGTCATGTGGTCGATGACACCGGCTGCCGCGAGGAAGGCGGCGAGCAGCGGGAACTCAAAGACAGAGCCGAAGGCCACCAGGATTTTGGTGGTATCGCGGATGTAATCGTTGAGCGTGAGGTTGTAGATGACCGGCGTACTGCCGGCGCTCGACTGGGTGTAGCCGAAGAGCCATTGGATCGTCCACGGCAGCACCAAGAGGTAGCAAAAGGTGGCGCCGAGCAGAAACATGAAGACGCTGGCGGCGACGAAGGGGATCGCGAAGCGTTTCTCTTTGCGGTAGAGGCCTGGCGAGATGAACATCCACAGCTGGTAAAAAATTACCGGCGTCGCGAGGAAGATGCCCGCGGCGACGGCGACTCGGACGTCGGTGATGAACGCATCCATCATCGCCAGTACCTGGAGCTCGGGCTCGCCTTTAAGACCGGCCTCGATCCAGGCAGTGTGCAGCGGCCTCGCCAAGAATTCGCGGATCTGCGCCGCGTACGAAAAACAGATGATGAAGCCGGCGACGACCGCCAGCGCGGACTTCATCAGGGCGCCGCGGAGCTCTGCAAGGTGGTCCCAAAAGGACATCGGCTGGTCGCCGTCGGGACCCTGGGCGAGGTCGTCGAGGCCATTTTGCGCGTCGTCGTTGGGGCTCATAGCGGGCTCGTTGCGGGCGTCTCGGGATTGGCCACGGGGATCACGGGGATCACGCGGCTCCGCGCTCGTCAGGGCTGTCGGGGCTACTGGGCTCCGCAGGTGCTTGTTTGGTGGGCGGTACCGAGGTCACGGGATCGGGGCTTGTTGCGGCCACCGCTGCGGCCACGGGGTTGGCGGTCTCGGTACCTTTGAGTGCGCCCGTTTTGGTGCCCTCTGGCGGGTCTTTGGGCGCCAGCGTGCTCTCTTCGCGGGCCAGCCGTTTGAGGCGTTGTTCGGCCATACGGGCCTCTAGACGGGCTTTGGCGAGTTCGCGGCGGGCGGCGCCCTGGGCCTGGGCGATCTGGGCCTTGGTGCCTTGATAGGCGTCGCGGATCTCTTCAAAGGGCTCGCGCAGTTCCTCGGCTTCCATGACCTGCGAACGAAAGTCCTCGGCGGTCCGGCGCAGCGACCCGTAGAGGCGGGCGACGTTCCTGATCATGGCGGGCAGCTCTTTCGGTGAGAAGAGCAGCAAGATGACGATCCCGACCAGCAGGATCTCGGTGATGCCCATGCCGAACACGGAGGCCACAATAGCAGCGTCCGTCCGGGGCGGCGAGGAGCAGCGAGGCTCAGGGCGGCGAGTGCGCGGGCCCTGAGAGGCCGCTGCTCGCGAGCCACGGGTTGGTTAGCTCTGCTCGTTGACCCGGGTTGAGATCTGGTCGAGCAGCGTGCGCTGGTAGAGCGTCGCCTCGCGCACGGATTTTAGGCCGTCGAGGATGGTGCCGGCGCCCTGTGCCTGTGAGCGCTGGGCGATCGAGAGCTGGCCGACCATCTCGGAGATGACCTCGATCGCCCGCGTGATCTGGCGTGAGCCACGGGTCTGCTCCTGGGTGGAGCGCTCGACGTGGTGGGTGATCGTCTTCATGCGGTCGGCGGAGCGCATGATCTGCTCGGCGCCGCGGGCCTGTTCGGCGGTGGCGGAGGCGACCTGCTGGACAGTGGTGGCGACGACATTGATCGCGTCGGTGACCTGCTTGGAGCCGCGGGTCTGCTCGACGGCCGCACGGGCGATCTCGCGGACCATGCCGGTGGAGCGCCGGGCCGATTCGGAGATCCGCTTGAGCGAATCCTCGGCCTGGTGCGAGACGCGGACACCGTCGTCGACTGCGGTGCTCGATCGCTGCACCGCCTCGACCGCGTTGCGGCTCTCTCGCTGAACCGCCTTGATGATCTCGGCGATCTCTTTGGTCGACGAAGCTGAGCGTTCGGCCAGGTCCTTGATCTCGTCGGCGACGACCGCAAAACCCTTGCCGTGCTCGCCGGCTTGGGCGGCGATGATCGCCGCGTTGAGGGCGAGCAGGTTGGTCTGCTCGGAGACGTCATCGATAACGCTGAGGATCTTGCCGATCTCGTGGATCCGCGAGCCTAGACGGCTGATCACCGAAACCGCGTCGGCCGAGAACGTCTTGATCAGATTGATGACTTCGATGGTCTGGTTGATCGCATCGACCCCGCCCTCGGCGGCGCGCACGACCTCCTCGGAGAGTTCGGCGGTCTGATTGGCGTTGTTCTCGACCTGCTGGATCGAGATGTCCATCTCGTTCATCGCCGCCGAGGTCTCTTCGGCAGTCGACGACAGGGCTTCGATATTTTTGGCGACCTCGCGGACTGAAAAGGTCATCTCTTCGATCGAGGTCGCGGTCTCTTGGACCGAGCTGGCGAGGCTCTGCATGCTCTCGGCGACCTCGTCGTTGGCGGCGGCCATTTCGAGGATCGAGCTCGAACTCTCTTCGGCGTTGGCGGCCAAATTTTCGACGTTTTCGGCGATGCCCGTGAGTCCCGAATTCATCGCTGTGAGCGCCTGAAAGGTCTCTTCGATGGCGGTTGCGGTGCCGCCAAAACCCTCGCTGAGTTCGTCGAGCGTCGCCTCGGTCTCGGGGTCCAGAGTGCCTGTGGGAAGGCCCTGGTCGAGCATCACTCGGAGTTCGTCGGCATCTCGGAGGGCGCCGTCGCGTTGCACGGCGATCTCGGCGAGCTTGCCCTCGAGATCCCGTTGCTCTGCGCGCAGCGTGCGGGCGGAGTCTTGCTCGGCGTTGGCCTCTTCGAGTTCGGCCTCGAGCTTGCGGATCCGCCGGGTCGCGGCCTCGAGATCGTCGCGGATGCGGGCGCCGTCGGGGCTCACCTGGAGCGCGTGCAGTTGGCTCTGGGTCTCTTTGAGCTGGGTCTCGGTGGCCTCGAGCTTGCGCCTTGCCGCCTCGGTACTCGCCTCTGCGCCGGCGACTCGACCGGAGAGCGCCTCTGCTTTGCCCTCGGCACTGGCGCTGCGGGTGCGGGCCTCGAGCAGCTCTTTTTCACAGGCACGAAGCCGGCTCTCGGTCGACTCGGCGAGGGCTTTGAGCTCTTGGGTACGGGCGTTGGACGCCTTGTTCTCTCGCTCTTCGCTCGCCTTTAACGCCTTGCGTTCGTCGCTAAAGCGGAGCAGCAGGAGCTCGGCCTGACTGGCGAGGTACCAGCCACTCGCGCCCGCCAACAAGCCGGCGAAGGCGCCGATGAGCGGTTGCTGGGGCAGCATGGTGGTCACCGCAGCGGCCGCGAGACCAGCGGCCAGCGGCACCACGGAGGGCATCGGGAGGCGGGTATCGGTCGAACTACTCAAGGCGGCCGATTGTACGAGAGGCCGCGAAAGAGGGCTAGCTCGTCGGCTGCATTTGCGCGCGCGGCCGAAGAATGCTTCTGCCGGGTCGTTTGCGCCCCGCAGAGGGTCTTCGGAGGGCGAGGGGGCGCCCGCGCTCGCCTGCGCGGCGCAATCAGGAGCCGGGGGCAGGGCGCCGCAACACGAAGCCCGGCGCGGATCGGTGTTCTTTGGCGATCTCCGAGCCTTGGGCGGGTCCAGCCCGGCTTTGACTACCGCTCGCATCGAGCTTTGGGCGGCACGACGTTGGGCGGCCAGCTTGCAGATCCTGCTCGGAGCAGATGCCGTGGGACTGAGCTTCGCGCGGGATCGGCTGGGCGTGGGCGCAACGGATCGAGCTTCTGTCAGGATCGAGTTTGGGCTGAGTCCGCACCTGTCGAGCGTCTACTATTGCAGCATGATGCAACTCGTCGGCTCAAAGATCTCTGGGTGCGGTCGGCTCCTCTCGCGGGCTGCGCTCATCACCGCGGTCATGAGCGGCTGTAATGGCGGCGGTAGTGAGAGCGAGGCGGGCTCCGAGGGTAGCGGTCTGAATACGACGGCGACGGCGACGGCAACGGCGACCGACAGTGAGGGCAGCGCGAGCGCCACTGAGGGCACATCTGCCAGTGGCGCGAGCGACTCTGCGACCACTGGCACGGTTACGGAGACCGGCGCAGTGAGTGAGAGCGCGACGGAGTCCAGCACCTCGATGACGGAGGGCACGACGACCGACACGACGACGACCGGCGGCGCTGGTTTTTGCGGCGATGACCCACCGGCTGGCTATTTCGGCGACTTTGACTCCGAATGTAAAAATGAGCCCCAAGTAGGCACATTTAATCCGGTGATCGAGTGGCATAAAAGCAGCTTCGAGATGTTGCCCGGGGCCGCCAGCGCGAGTGCGCCGATCGTCGTTCAGCTCTCCGACGACAACATGGACGGAATGATCAATGACGACGATATGCCGGACGTCGTATACATCGCCTACAGCGGCGGCAACGGAGTCCTGCGCGGGATCTCTGGGGATGGATCGAGCGAACTCATCAACGTAAACTCGGTCGGCCTCGACCGCGACAAGGCGCTCGCGGGGGCGGATATCGACGGCGACGGCATCGTCGAGTTGATCGCGAGCACGGGTGCACGGGAGATCATCGCCTTCGAGCACGACGGCACGGTGAAGTGGAAGTCCGCACCGATCACTCCGCATGTCGGTATCTACGAGGTCGCGGTGGCGATCTCAGACATGAACGGCGACGGCGTGCCCGAGATCATCGCCGGTCGGGCGATCCTCGACAACGAAGGCAACCTGATCGGCGCGGGCACCCATGGGGTCGGCGCTGCGCCCCATCAAAACGGCTCTGCGAGCATGTCGTTTGCGGTCGATCTCGACGATGACGGCGATCAGGAGGTCGTTGTCGGAAATGCGTTGTACAACATAGCAGGCGGCGATATCTGGTTCAACGGCGAGGCCGACGGATACCCCGCGATCGGCGATTTTGATCTCGACGGCGCCCCCGAGATCGTCGTTGTCTCCAACGGCAAGCTGCGCCTGCAGGCGAGCGAAGACGGTGCCGTGATCTGGAGCGTCGCGATCCCGGGCGGCATCGGTGGGCCGCCGACGGTCGCCGATTTTGACGGCGACGGCCTGCCCGAAATCGGCGTCGCCGGCAAGAGCCGCTATTCGGTGTTTGAGGGCGATGGCAGCGTGCTCTGGACCAATACCACCCAAGATGCCTCCTCTGGGATCACCGGCTCGTCGGTCTACGACTTTGAGGGCGACGGCATTGCCGAGGTGGTCTACGCCGACGAGATCAACCTCTATGTGTACTCTGGGCTCGACGGCGCGACCAAACTCAAGCTCACCGAGCACAACAGCGGCACTCGCCTCGAGTACCCGGTGATCGCCGACGTCGATAACGACGGTCAAGTCGAGATCGTCTTTGTCTCGGAGCCCTACAACGGCAACTATGCGGGGATCACTGTGGTCGGTGATATGGATCTCTCGTGGCGGCCGGGTCGGCGTATTTGGAACCAGCACGCCTATCATATTACCAATACAAATGACGATGGCACGATCCCGCAAAACGCCGAGCAAAATTGGAAGAGCTACAATAATTTCCGCTCCGGCGATCTCTCGGACAATAACGGTACGGCGGCGCCGGATTTGGTGGTGGTGGCGCCAGAGAGCTGCATCAACGAGTGCGCCGGGGCGAACCTGGCGAATTTTTGGGTACAACTCGGCAACGTCGGCGCGGTTGCGTTGACGGCGGGGGCGACGATCGAGGTCTATGTCACCAAGATGGGCGTGGAGACTCTCGACCAAGAACTGCCCTTTGAGCAGGTGCTAGAGCCCGGTGAATACGCGGATGCGATGATGATTCAAGTAAATACGGCTGATGTCGATCTGGTGCGGATCTTCGCCAAGCCTAAGGAGACCGAGTGCAACATCGATCCGGCGGATGAACTGACGATCAAGGCGCCCTTCTGCATGGTGCCGGGCTGACGAGAGATCTAAAGGGTTGCGGACATCGCCCAGTAGGGGGCCGGCGGCCTCGATGCCGGGAGGATTTCTTTGCCAGCGCTCCTCTTTGCCCGGTGGCGCATGGGACTCCTCGCTCTCCGCGTTCGTGGAGGGTCCTGTGCGATCATTCGCGGGTCGTCACGGTTGGAGCCCGAGGTCATGCTGCGCACACACGCGCTGGATCTCCGGGGTCGGTCATCCGCCGAGAGCGACCCGGGCCCCTTCGAAATGGGATCTACGCAGGCAATACAAGGTTAATAGTTAACGCTCACAAAGAGCTGCATGTTGTGATTAGGGGCGCGATATAGAGCGCGATATAGAGCGCGCCCCAAAGTCTAAGTAGCATAATGTAGGCGAGCCAGGGGGGCCATTATTGGTGCTTGTGGAGGGCTTACGGAGGCGTTTACTATCGGCGCATGCTACGAATTAGAGGCTCGAGGATCGCCGGTAGAGGTCAGTTTCTCACGGGGGCTGCGCTCATGCTCATGGTCACGAGTGGTTGTAACGGCACGAGCGGTGATAGCGATGCCGGCTCCGAGGGCAGCGGTCTGAACACGACGGCGACGGCGACAGCGACAGCGAC